>ERZ1370068.8892-contig-7710_pt1 | contig 29366 bp, 55 predicted proteins | sample MGYA00561227_ERZ1370068 | MGnify/ENA primary metagenome ERZ1370068 (study PRJEB38410, sample SAMEA6850437) | metagenome | study: Metagenomic assessment of the ecological functions of the soil: analysis of the soil microbiota associated with the...
TAGCGTGCCGACGACAGGATCTCCGCTGCTGCGCCGGCCAGTAACCGTCACCGTGTAAGGTTCCCTTGGCTCTGTACACGTGTTGCTCGTCGGCGCCGACTCCGGACGCTGCCGCGCCGTCGCCGAAATCCCAATCATAGGAAGTGACCGCCACCGTGCTCGTCGCGCTGAATCCCCACTCCTGCACCGAAGAGCCGCCGCCACCGGAGATGATCCGCGACGTGATGGTGATTGTGGCCGCCGGAGGCGCGCAGGAGCAGGGCGCGGGCGCAGGCACGGGCGACAGCACAAAGTTCAAGTTGGCGGTGCCGTCGACGAATATCCCGCGCCGATCCTCCAGATAGCCGCTGGCGGTCGCGCTGAAGTTGGTGTTTGCCCTCGTCAGCGACTCGAAGCGATAGCTTCCGTTCACATTGGTGAGGACGGCTTGCCCGTTGTTGGGTCCGTCAATCGCGGCGACTCGCGCACCATTGACGGGCTGCCCCGCCGAGTTCGCAACCGTGCCCTGAAGCGCCGCGGTCGTCGGCGCGGGCGTCGGGGTTGGAGTCGGCACGGGCGCCGGTGCCGGAGTCGGAGTCGGCGAGGTTGCGGGCGAATCGGATCCGCAGGCCACAAACGCCGATGACACGGCAACGACGCAGAGCAGGGCGATCAAACGCAGAATACGCACAATTCACCTCACGTGTGTTCGAGCGCCGCGATCAGGAGGGGATCACGGCGTCGGCCTCGATCTCCACCAGCATCTCGGGACTGACCAGTCCGCTGATGCCCACGCATCATGCTCGCCGGGCGGATGTCCGCGAACACCTCACCATGCGCCCGGCCGACCTTCTCCCAGTCGGCGGCGATGTTCACGACATACGCGTGTTCGCACGACATCGTGGACCGTGGCGCCGGCCTTCGCGAGGGCGGCCGCGATGTTCTGGAGCGCTTGCTTCGCCTGGACGTACGCATCTCCAACGCCGACGATACACCCATCCGGTCCAGTCGCGGTCGTCCCCGCGATCCAGAGCTGGTTGCCCACGCGGACCATGCGTGAATAGCCGACCTTCGGCTCCCAGGGTGCCCCGCTCGAAAAGTTCTGGCGATTGTTCATGTCCCCTCGAATGGGCCACGGCATGGTGGCGAATCTGAATACGCGCGTGGGAGGAAAACGGTCATGCTGCCCTTCGGCGGCATTCGACGCACGTACGCGTAACGGGCGCCGGCTGACGCGAGGGCGATCGGCCAGCCCTTCGAGGAGCTTCGCGTTCGATCGCCGACCCGGGTGCCACCTGTCGTCGGGACCAAGATCAGTTGCACCGCTCACCGTGATCGCGACGAAGTCGCCGGACGGCGGTGAGTCAATCCGTTCAGTGGGGTCGGCGTCGTCATCCACCGGAACGACGACATTCGACGCGTTCAGCGTGAGCTCGGCAAGCTCGCCGCCGCCGGCAAGCGCCGCGGCAATCATCTCTCCCAGCAGCGGCACGAATCGGGTGTCCTCGGTATCGGCTTCCCAGATTTCCGGCGGCCGTTCGACCTTCATGAAGCCGTGCGCGCGAGAAGGGCGTCGAGCTTCATCGCAGCAACCGAGGCGCTCGAGCACTATTTCCGCACGTATTTGTTGACGCCAGGTGTGACGACCACCGCCCCATAGACATTTCCCGCCGCATCGACCGCAACACCTTCAGCGGCGGTGATCAACTCCGCGTTCGGCGTGGGATCCGGAATGAATGCCGTCACCGTGCCATTCTTCGCGTTTCCGATCCTGATGCCGCGGATCCAGCCGGCATTCCTGTCGGTGCTGGACAGCGAACCGGCAACGCATAACACGTCCGTTCCGATCGATGAAGAGACCGCCCGGCATGCCGAACTGCCGCCACTCCTGAAGAAACTTTCCATCCCTGATCGAAGATCTGGATCCGCTTGTTCTGGAGATCGGCGACGAAGAGGCGACCCTGGGAATCCATCGCGATGCCGTGTGGCACATCGAATTCGCCTGGAGCGGAACCCTTGCGCCCCCACTGCCTTGATGAAGCGGCCGTCGCTGGAGAACTTGACGATGCGCGCGTTCGAGTTGCCGCCGTGCCCATCGGACACGAAGATATCGCCGTTGGATGCGACGACCACATCGGTCGGCCGATTGAACGCATCGGGGCCATTGCCCGCCACACCAGCCTTCCGAGCGTCATCAGCAGCGTGCCGTCCGGACTGAACTCTGAAGACCTGATGACCCTTGTTGCGCCTCGCGTCCGTGCCGTCGGAGGCATCGGCAACCCACACATTACCGGCGCGATCCACATACAGGCCGTGCGGGACGACGAAGAGGCCGGCGCCGAAACTCCTCACGACCCTGCCATCGGCGTCGATCTTCAGGATTGGCGCGAGCATGGAATCCGCGCAGCTGGCCGCTGCCGCAGCGCTCGGCGACCCAGATCGAACGGCCGTCGCGATCGACATCCACCGCACTCGTCGATCCCATGACCCGACCCGCCGGCAGCATCAGCCACCGATCAACCGAGCGATAGGGATTCGGACGGTCGTTAACCGGTTGATCCGCTGATTGCGCAGAGAGCAGGCAGCCACACAAGACGGCGACGATGAACATCGTCGATCCGCCAACAGCTGCATGAAGGAGTTTCATGACGCTACGCGCCAATCAGGCACGCAGGTAGTCGCCCTGCCACTGCGCGACCTGTTGCTTGATTTCCCGCGACGTCTTCAGCTCTCCGGACAACACCCTCCGGACGAGGGCGGGCAGTTCCGCATCGCTCGCGAAGCGAAGACCGACACACTGCTCGCGCGTGACCTCGCCAGATCCGGGCCTGCAGATCCGCGGGCAGCAACTCGCGCATACGCAGGCGCATCTCGAGGCGGATCACGCGGTCCTGTACGCGACAACCATGATGCGCGCGGTCAGTGCGGTCATCACCAGCGCCATGGCCACGATCAACTCCCAAAGGCCAAGGCGCGACGGACTCCTGATACAGCAGCCACCCTGAAACGAAGACATTGATCAGCAGCACCGGCATCACGAAGAAATGGAATGGCGGAAACCAGCGAGTGTGCGTCTTATAAGTTTGTCCAGACTGTGCCACGTATGCCTCCTGTGGCGCGGATTCTACACCCGCGAAGAAAAGGCCCGCCGCGGACAGGCTAAGGAAAGTATTCGTCGGCACGTCAGACGAATCGTCTCGAGATCGGCTTTCGCCTTGTCGAGCGCGGCCGCGCGAAGGACACCTTCCTGAAGCAGCGCCGCCTGCAGCGCCGCCAGAGCACGCGACGCAATGCGGATGTGCGTGCTTGATGATCGGCGATCTTCAGGACCGAATTCGTGCCGGTGGCCAGCGTGCCGGCGAGCGTTAGAACGGCGATGATGCCGCAGACATTTCGCCACCCGGGTGGGAGAGCGCTCGGCACCTTGCCGGTCGTCGTTTGCGCCACGTTCGCGGCAAGTGGTCCGCCTCTGAACGCGTCCCCGGCGAGTGCCGTCGCCACGGCGCCACAGATCATGCCCGTCGAGCAGCAGGATGGTGCTCACCCGCCGGTATCGACGCGCCGCGCGGCGTACGTGAAGGATGCTGGCTTGTATCTGCGCCCGCAGGATGTCGCGATCGTTCCGGCAGAACTTCGTCACCAGTTGACATGCGGCGCGGATTCTACACCGCGCGCACCAGAAAAGGCGATGCCGCGGACTGGCTAAAAGTATTCGTCGTGCCGTCAGCCCACAGCATGATCGCGAACGTTCCGCAGGAACTTCGTACACCACCGGTTCCCACGGATGCACTGCACGTCCAAAACGTAATCGTCAGGGTCCGTGTGAAGTTACCCAAGACGACTTCTGGAATTGTGTAGGCCGAAAGTCTTCAGCACTGACAGGAAGTTCTGAGGCATGTGGATCGAAAGTTCCACCTGCGGTCGACTAACGAGTTGCCCACCTTCGACCTAAGAATCAGCTGTCGGGTTGACTTCATCGAATGCTGGAAATAAATCGCATGTTCCGAGGCCGCTCCTAACGGCGGATTTGACGTGGTGCGCGTTTTGATGAGTTCAGCGGCTAACTCCCGCGTCAATCAAGGCGCGGATTCGTTGACATGTCAACTCAATGTAGGAGGCTTCGCATGCGTTTCATGCAGTTCGTTAGTCAGTTCCATCGTGAAGAGTCAGGTCAGGACATGCTCGAGTATGCCCTGGTTCTGGCGGCCGTCCTGACGGCAGTCGTGGCCGGGTTCGACCACCCTGACGGGCACGATTACCGACTGCGCTCGACGCGATCAACGCCAGAATCATTGACGGCGGCAAACGGCTAAGGCGCAGGGCGCCGGGCCGCACGCCAAATGCGGCACGGCGCCACTTTTTGATTCCGAGTGAAATTGTGAATTCAACTCAAATCCTCCCCGCGCTGGCAGTGGCAGTAGGAATCTGCGCCGCGATCACCGATGTGAAGGCGCGGCGGATCCCGAATCGGCTGACCTATTCCGCCATGGTTGCCGGTTTGCTGTTGCAGGGCATCCTCCACGGCTGGAACGGGCTGCTGCTCAGTGTGGGAGGCGGTCTCCTGTTCGGCGGTGTCTTCCTGCTGTTCTACCTGGTCCGAGCGATGGGAGCTGGGGACGTGAAGCTGGCCGCCGCCCTTGGCAGCATCGTGGGGTTTCGGCCACCTTGCCGGTGATGCTCGCGACCGCTTTAGCGGGAGGCGCACTGGCCATTTGTTTCATGGTGCTGTCAGGCCGGGTTGTCGAGACGTTGCGGAACACATTGTGGGTGACGGGATTTCATGTCCAGCACGGATTACAGTACACCCGTCGTCAACTTGGATAATCCCGCGGGGCTGCGCATGCCGTATGGGCTCGCATTTGCCGCCGGCACAGCGTACTTAGGGCTCTTTCCTTGGGGTGGTGGGGATAATTCATGGGGTACACGAAGACTTGGTCTGGCGCTCGCTGCTGCCTTGGTGATCTCCCTTGGCGTCACGTCTGTTTTCTACGTGCGCATCACACGCGCGCAGGCCGGTGGCCGCCCCCAGACCAGACGCGTCGTCGCTGCCAGGGTTGCATTGCAGCCGGGCACTCCCATCGCTGCTGAAAACCTGACCGAGATCGACTGGCCCAAGAATGTGGCACTGGACGGGCTGATCGAGAGAAAAAGGAAGACGTCGCGGGTCATGTGCTCGGGTATGCGCCGTCGCGGCAAACGAACCGGTGCTGCGGCGCGACCTGGCCGCGAGCGCCAGCTTAGGTCTTGCTGCCAAGATTCCAGACGGCATGCGCGCGAGTGCGGTCAAGACCAACGAGGTGATGAACGTGGCCGGATTTATTTTCCCGGCTCTCGCGTCGATGTGCTCGTGACGCTTCGAGGCGAGAACAACAACGCGAGCACGACGACCGCGCGGACGGTGCTGCAGAACGTCCAGGTGCTGTCAACCGGAACGAAAATGGATCCCGATCCGACCGGCAAGCCTCGAGAAGCCCGAGAACGTCACGGTCGTCACTCTCCTGGTCACCCCAGAGCAATCACAAAAGTTGGCGCTGGCGCAGAGCCAAGGCACGATCCAGTTTGTTCTGCGCAATGGCGGAGACTCGGCGAATCCCGAGACGCCCGCGGTGGATATGGCGGGGTTGACCGGAGTTCAGAACGTCCCACCAGTGCCGCTGGAGCCGGCACGGCCAAAGCGAGTCGCCGCTGTGGTGAAACCGTCTGACGCCTACCGCGTGGAAACGGTGGCGAACGGCAAGGTCACAGTCGCCACATTCCACGTGAACCCCGGAGTAAGGCGAAGGAGGCCATTCTGAAGATCCATTCCGACGTTCGACATCGTCTGCTGTGCACCTTGGCTGCTGCGGTGGCTGCCGTGGGGCTTTGCTGTCCCTGCACTCGCCTCAGGTCCCAGCGGAGAACCAGGTCGTACGCATACTCGTAGGCCACTCCATCGTGATCCGCACCGATCCCCGCCTCACGCGTGTGCTGGTCGGCAACCCTGCGGTCGTGACCACCGACACGGCGGCTCCTAACGAAGTGGTCGTGACAGCAACGGCACCCGGGAGCAGCAGCGTCGTGCTGTGGCAGGAGAACAATCAATCGCGAATCATTGAAGTATTCGCGGACCTGGATGTGTCGCTGCTTGCGAGAGCGATCGCGCGCAATTTTCCGAACGAGGCCATCCAAGTGGAAGCGGAAGAGGGCCGGGTTCTTTGAGCGGGACGGCATCGTCTGCGGCGGTAGCCGACCAGATCGGAAAAATGGGCGCGCCGTTCTCCAAGGATCTCGTGAACTCCATTCGCCTTGCACCGCCGCCGCGGCAGAAGCAGGTGATGCTGAAGGTCTCGTTTTGCACAGGTGGATCGATCGAAGCTGACCGCTTTCGGCATCAACCTGTTCAGCACGGGAGCCGCAGACACTCCGGGCACGATTTCGACGCAGCAGTTCGCCCCGCCGCAATTGCTGCCCCTCGAGTCAGGCGGAGAGGAAAGGGCGTGGATGGCAGCACCATCGGCTTGAGCGACCTGCTGAATGTCTTCCTTTTCCGGCCCGACATTGACCTGGGTGTCACCATTAAAGCCTTGCAGCAGCGAAACGTGCTGCAGATCCTGGCCGAGCCGAATCTCCTGGCCGCCAGCGGCGAATCCGGCAAAGTTTCTGGCTGGCGGCGAATTGCCCTACCCGGTTGTATCCGGTGCGATTGGCGCGCCCAGGTTACCGTCCAGTTCAAGCCCTTCGGCGTCAAGTTGGAATTTACCGGGACCATCGAGAGCGATAGCACCATCCGTTTGAAGGTGTCCCCGGAAGTGAGCTCGCTTGATTACACGAACGCGGTAACCGTGAGCGGATTCGTGTTGCCGGCCATTGCCACCCGTCAAGCCGAAACCGTCGTGCAGTTGAGAGACGGCCAGAGCTTTGGCATCGCCGGATTGCTCGATCAGAGAACGACGGCGCAATTTGCCAAGGTGCCGGGTATCGGTGACATACCTATCCTGGGGCAGCTGTTTCGGTCCAGGTCGGTGAACACCCTCAACTCCGAACTGGTCGTGATCGTCACGCCAACCATCGTTGATCCCGCGGCCGAGCCGACCGCTGCGCCCGAGTTGCCCCGGATGCCGATCGCGCCGTTCGACCAGCAGCAATTTGACACGAAAATCCCAAATGGGTTCGGGAGTAAAGTGAACATGGGGACGGTTGAAGCGTCAACGGGAGTCGCGGTCATGACTGTATGCCTCGATCCGATCTCCTACGAGGCCATTTCGTATTTCATCGCGGGCGTGCCCGGTGCAGTGGTTGTGGGAAACCTGGACCATTATTCCGGTGCTGAGCGGAACATAGGCCGCGCTCTCGACCTCGCCTGCACCCGCATTTGCTTCATCGACTACGACGAAAATACCGAGGAAGCGATCTGGATCACGGCGCGATTGCGCGCCGAATGTCCAGATATGCACTGCTTTGCTGTCTCGTCCCATTCCGAGCCGGACAGAATTATCGGAGCCATGCGCGCAGGCTGCGCCGAATACCTGGTCAAGCCGGTGGAGCATGAGCGTGTGCTGGATGGATTGACACGAGCGGAAGCCAAGCAGAAGGAACAGGCTCGTTCGAAAGTCCGTGGGAAGGTCATCACGCTGGTTGGTGCAAAGGGCGGCACCGGGGTCACGTCGCTGGCGGTGCATTTGGCTCTGGAGCTGGCCGACGAAGGAAGAAAAAAGTGCCTGCTGGTTGACCAGCATCCAGCCCTGGGTGATGCGTCGTTATACCTCGGCACAGGCCGGCACACAATACAGTTTTTACGAGCTTGCCGGCAACAGAGGATCGCCTGGACGAAGACCTGTTGAAAGGCTTTCTCCTGCACCATGATTCCGGACTTCAGCTCCTCGATTCGCCCGAGACCGTAGACGCGATTTATGGCGCGCCACGATCGGCGGTGGAGCACACGCTCGCGTTTCTCGCCGAGCACCTATCAGTACTCGTCGTCGATTGCCCGCCCGGGCTGACTGAAGGCGACGCGTGCATGCATTGCAGCGTCGGACCAGGTTGCGATCGTCATGACCGCCGAATTGCCGTCAGTGCGCAACACCGGTCAGCTACATCGAGCATCTGTGCTGGAACTGGGATACAACTCGAACACCATCTATGTCGTGCTCAACCGTTATTCCAAGAAGGGACCGTTGAGCGACGAGCGCATTGAAAGAACCCTCGGCCGGGCGATTTCCTGCGGGTGCCAAACAGCTACAACGAAGTCGTTCGGGCGATCAACAGCGGAGCGCCGATTTCCGCTGGAAAGAAGTCGGCTTTCTGCGCAGCCATTCAGAAGTGGGCGCACGGACTGGGCTCGACCGCCAGCGCGAACGGCACAGTCGCGACCGCGGCTGCGGCCATCGCCCAACACCTCGCGGCGGCCTGAGAGCCCTGTTCGGCATGTAGTTTCGCAGGAGACTTGAATCATGGCATTCGGATCGTCAACCACTTCAGTTCTTCAGTCCGCCGCAGGGCACGAGTGCGCCTCTTGCACCAGTCGCTACCAGGAGCTGAAGACCAGCCTCCATCGCGACTTGTTGAGCAAGATTGACCTGGAGAAACTCACGACGCTGCAGGACGTCCGCGCGCGAACGCAGGTGCAGACCGTTATTTATGAACTGATTAGCGCGGCGAACGTCCCGCTCAGCGGCGCGGAAAGAGAGCGAGTCTGCCGCGAGGTGTTGCACGAAGTCTTCGGCCTGGGGCCCCTCGAGCCGCTCCTACAGGATGCATCCATCACCGACATCCTGGTGAACACCCACCGGCGGGTGTACGTCGAGCGGGGCGGTCTGCTCGAACTGACCGGCGTCGTCTTCAAGGATGCGGCGCACCTGCGCCACATCATCGACAAGATCGTCTCGAACGTCGGGCGGCGCGTGGACGAATCATCGCCGATGTGCGACGCGCGTCTGGACGACGGCTCGCGCGTCAACGTCGTGATTCCGCCGCTCGCGCTCGACGGTCCGCTTGATGTCGATTCGCCGCTTCGGCCGCAGTCCGATCGGGGTTGAGCAGCTGCTCGCCAAGCGCGCCATCACGCCGCCGATGATCGAACTGCTGAAGGGCGCGGTGAAGGCTCGGCTCAATATCGTGGTGTCGGGCGGCACGGGCGCCGGCAAGACGACGTTGCTGAACGCGTTGTCGAGCTTTCATCTCCGAACGCGAGAACGAATCGTCACGATCGAAGACTCGGCCGAACTGCAACTGCAGCAGCAGCACGTTGCCCGAATGGAGTGTCGTCCCCCAATGTCGAGGGCAAAGGCGCGGTTCGTCAGCGCGAACTGGTGATCAACGCTCTTCGTATGCGCCCGGATCGCATCATGCTGGGCGAGGTGCGCGGTGGCGAAGCCCTGGACATGCTGCAGGCGATGAACACCGGCCACGACGGCTCGCTGACGACTATTCACGCCAACAATCCGCGGGACGCGATCGCACGTCTCGAGACCATGTGCTTGATGGCCGACATCAATCTGCCGGACAAGGCCATTCGACATCAAATCGCATCGGCAGTGTCGATCGTCGTGCAGGTCGCCCGGCTCAGCGATGGCACTCGTCGAGTGACGCACATTTCCGAGGTGACCGGGGTTGCGGACGGCATGGTGACGCTGCAAGACATTTTCGTTTTTGACCGCCTCGGCATCGGCCCGCACGGTCGCGTGCTCGGTCGTTTTCGCGCGACTGGCCTGCAGGCCGATGTTTTCTGAGCGATTGAAGGCGTCGGGAATCCAGCTTCGCCGAGAGCATTTTCGAGCACGTCTGCGAGGTCTAGTCGTGACGGTTCTCAGTATCTTTTTCATCGTCTTGATCACCGCCTTCGCGGTGCGTGGCGTTCTTTACCGAACCGTCGAAGACCGATAAGCAGATTCACTCGCGGCTGGCCTCGCTGGACCGAAAGAAGGGTTGGCCGGCGGACGATGAGCCCGGCATCCTGAGAGATGTCACGTTCAGCACGATTCCCGCGCTCGACAGATTCCTGCGAAACAACCGGCTTGCCACCGGGCTTTGTTTGCTGATCGAGCAGTGCGGGCTGCAATGGACGATCGGACGAGTGGTGTTCAGCACGCTGGTGATGATTTGTCGTGGGTGCTCTGCTCGGCAACTGGTGGATTGCGCCGGGGCTGCTCGGCTGGGCCCCCGGTCTGGCGTTGGGCGCTGCTCCCTATATGTTTCTTGTCCAAAAGCGTGCAGCGGCGGTTCCGGCGCATCGCCGAACAGCTCCCTGCAGCCATCGATTTGATGTCGAGCGGCCTGCGCGCGGGCCAGGCGCTGGCGGCAGACCGTCGAGACCGTCGCTGATGGAGGTCGACGATCCGTTGCGGTCCGAATTTCGGCGCGCCGCCGTCGAGCAGAGTTTTGGCCTGCCATTTCGCGACGCCATGCTGAACCTCAGGTCTCGTGTGCCTGTCGCGGATCTTGCAGTTCCTGGTCGCGGCGATTCTTGTCCAAAAGGAAACCGGCGGTAACCTCGCTCAGATTCTCGACAAGACGGCGCACGTGATTCGCGAGCGCGTGCGCGTCGCGGGAGAGATGCGGATTCGCACCGCGCAGGGGCGTCTCACCGGCTGGGTGCTCTGCGCTGCTCCCATTCGTGATGTTTATTGGAATGAACATCCTTCATCCGGGCTACGGGAGAGTGCTGTTCGAGGATCCCGCCGGACAAACGATGGTGACGTATGCCGCGGTCATGATGGTGATCGGCATGTTCGTCATCCGGCGGATTGTGCACGTCAGAATCTAGAAGCGAGTCATGACGCTTCTCTTTCTGATATCGGCGGCCATCACGCTGTTTCTGCTGGCCGCTGCGCTCATCCTGATGGTGAGCGGCAGCGAAGCGGTTGATGCGCGGCTGATGGAAGTTGCTGTCGCGGACGAAGCCGGTCGGCGCGCGCCATCTGGGCGGATACTCCGAAAAGCGGACTCGCGCGAAGTGGCGGCCATCCTCACCGGTCCTGTCAAACCGATTCGGGACTTGATCTCCGGATCCGACGAGGACATGGCGTATCGGCTGGCGCTCGCCGGGTTTCGCAAGGCTGAGCACGTCGAGGTGTATACGGCGGCGAAGATGCTCCTGCCGGTTGTCGGGATCGTTGCGGGGACGTTCTTCGGCAGCAACATGATTGCGGCGATTCTGGTGGGTGCGATGGCCGGTTTTTCGGACCGGATCTCGCCGTGACGCGCTTTGATTTCACGCCGCCAGGAGAGCATGGACCGTGCGCTGCCCGAGGCGCTCGACCTGCTGGTGATTTGCATGGAAGCCGGCCTGGGGATCGACCAGGCGATGGCGCGGGTTGCCGACGAAATCAGACTGACCTCGCCTCCGTTGGCTGAGGAGTTCCAGATCATCAGTCGTGAACAGCGTGCGGGAAAGCTGCGCCTGGATGCGTGGCGCAGCATGGCAGAGCGAGTGAATCGTCGAGTCTCGTGAGGCAATTTGTGAGCATGCTCGTGCAGACCGAGCGTTTTGGCACGCCCATCGCGCACGCGCTCGGCCAGTTTGCCGACGACGTCTGCGCATGCGTCGGACGCAGGCGGCAGAAGAAGTCGGCAGCCAGGAGCGGCGCCAAACTGCTGTTCCCACTGGTTCTATTCATTTTCCCCAGCATTTTCGTCGTCACGATCGGGCCGGCGATACTCGGATTCAGAAGTTGTTTGTTGATTTATTCAAGTAACCAAGCATGCGTTGGCATAAGAAGACTCTCCGCGCAGTGAACCGCACGCGTGGCACCGTTGTTGGCGAGTGCATCCGAGTCGCGGAGTCGGGACTGACCCGGATGGTCGGTCTGCTGGGCGAGCGCGACCTTCCGCCCGGAGATGGGCTGTTGATCGTTCCTTCGCAGGGCGTGCACACGCTGGGAATGCTGTTTCGCGATTGACATCGTGGTCCTCGACGGCGAGTGGAACGTGATCGCCATTCGGCGTGAGTTGCGCCCGTTTCGGCTGACCCGTGTGTTTTGGAAGGCGGCCGCCGTGCTCGAATTGCCATCCGGAATGGTCGGAATCGTGCAGCACTTGAGTCGGCGACACTCTCGAGTTCAGTCGCGCGGAGCGGGGCGGGCATATGAGCCGGTTCTGGAAAACATTCGACGGCCGGCGCGACGTCCGCGGCGAAGAAGGACAGAGCCTGCTCGAAACGGCAGTCACGATGCCCTTGCTGCTGGCGGATTGCCTTTAATCTCATCAATGTCGGCTACTTCTGGTTCGTCGTGCTTTCCCTTTCGGCGGCATCCCGCCAAGGGCGTGCAGTATGCGTCACAGGGGGGCGCGGCAGCGACAACGATTTCCGCGCCGGGAACTGCGGCCGTCAGCGATCTCGTTTATGAAAACGTGACGAACGCGATCAAGGGTGCGACGACCTCCAACGTGGCCGTGCGGGTCTGTTCGAACGCAAAGGGGTTGACTCGACGACTGGCGTGACGCTGTGTGATCAGTTTGGTCCCGCGTTCACGTTTTCCGCACCTGCCGCCGATCCAGAGTCGCCGGTCTACGTGCTGAATCGCGTGGATGTGGGCTATACCGTCACCCCCATTATTCCGGGGACCGCATTCGGCGTGCTCTTGCCCTCGAACTTGCAATTCCAGCGACACGCGTCCATGAGGTCACTGTTCTAGCATGCGACGGCACTTGCGATCGCGATGGCGCGAAGAGAACGGCCAGAGTCTCCTTGAAACCGCGTTGATGATCCCGATGATTTTCACCGTTGTGTTCTGGGTGTTCGAGCTGGGCTGGCTTCTGTTTACCTACTCCGTTTTGGCCAATGCGGCCAACGAGGGTGTGCGCTATTCCATCGTGCACAGCGGCGGAGACCCGGGCGGCGCACAAACAACCGTGCAAGACCTTCGCCGCCACGTCCCTGCATGACGTCAGCGCCATCTCGACTTCGGTGACCTTTCCAGACGGGAGCGCGGCGCCGCCAAGCCGTGTGCGAGTGGCTGTGACGTACACGTACGTCCCATACCTCCAGTAATTTCATCACCACTCCCACAGTGCACACCTATGCCGAAGGAAGAATGGTCGTTCAATGAGAGGTGACGCGAACGGCTCACGACGAGCATGTTCAGAGCGGGGGCAGGCCTCCCTCGTCATCGTCGTTTTCATTGCTGTCTTCCTGCTTGGGGCGACGGGGTTAGCCACGGATTACACGCAAATCTGGGCGCATCGCCAAATGATCCAGGGCGCGGCCGATGCCGCCTGCCAGGCCGGCGCAGCCGATTTGTACCTGAAGGCCCTTGATCCCGCCGCGGAGTCCACGTATGGACTCGATTTGTCGTGGATCGGTTCGTCGTTCGACTGCAGCAGCAAACCGGATTCTGCGCCTTGCCAATATGCGTCACTCAACGGCTATTCGGGATCGAATGTTGCGGTCAGTTTTCCAAGCACGGTGGCGGGTGCTCCGTCTCTCCCTCCCGGATTTGGCGTTATCGCTTATCCGTACATCAAGGTCACAATCACCGATCCGGTTTCGTTGTCGTTCGCAAAACTCGTGTCCTCCAGTGGAACCTTCAACGTTTCCGCGAAGGCCGAGATGTGGCTTGGATCCGATTGCCGTCCCGATCCCGCTGCTGGTCCTGCATCAGACGGCGAGCGCCGCGCTGTCAGTAGGTGGTGCCGCCACAATCAAGATATACGGTGGGCCGAACCGCTCGATCCAGGTGAACTCCAGCAGCGCCACTGCAGTAAGCGTTGGAACCGTTGACCTCTCGCAGGCGGGGCCTGGTGGAACCGGGGCAGATCTTGCCGTCGTGGGAGGACCCACTACAAAGCCAGCCGGTGTCAACCTGGGTACGCACTGGCAAATGGATTATCCGGTGTCATTCCGAGCGGCGATCCATGGGGCACGATTGCGACGCCGAGCGTGCCTTCAACCGCAGGCACTGCAACGCCGGTCCCCTTCACCGTCAATGGTTGCCCCGACCCCGCAGGCTGCGTGGAATTTACCGGCGGCAATTACACCGCCTGCGTGGCGAACAACAACAACATTGCGCCAGGCGGCAACGGCTGCTTGATAAGCCCCAAGTTTACAAGTGCCGGCCCGCCTGGCGAGGCGGTCCACGCCTACACCGCAGGCACTCTGATACAACCGACAAATGCCCAGCACAACGCGGGCGGCTACATTTTTCAGGCCCAGAACAGCGGAAACTTCAGGAGCTGCGGCTGCGGTCCGAATCCATGGAACCAGACGATCGGCGGGAACCAGGTGAGACGGCACTGTCACCTGGAAGAACATGGGCCCCGCTTCCACCAACCCGGCCACGGCCATTTTTGATCCCGGCTTATGCTATGTGGGCGCAGGCGGGCTACAACCGGGGTCGAACACGACCATGCGCATGAGTACTGCTGCCGGGGACGGCAAGAACGGGGCGACGTTCTATTTCAGTACCAGTGCCGGCACACTTTCGGTTGGAAGCAACACCGGCAAGTCCTCCGCATGCACGTCCGCCAGCCCCGGAACGGGCAGCCCCAACAACTGCGTGGTTTCCTACAATCCGACAGGCGGCGCGCTGCTCGGCGTGACCTCGCGCGTATTGCAATGCCCGGGCGGCCCAGCGAATCCGTCACAGGTTCCGAGTGTGATGAACGGGAACATCTTGCTCGGCCCCTGCTCGGGGACGTACGGTTCGGCTGACGGAAGACATCGCGGCTTCTTGTTCTTTCAAAGTCGGTCGACGGCCGCAAACCCGAGCTGGGGTGGTGGCGGGCAATTCTTGCTCTCGGGTTTCATGTATTTTCACTCCGGTAGCGGAGCGACCTGTGGAACAAACACCACTTGTCTCACCATGAGTGGCGGTTCGGGAGCAGGGGCATTCACGCTGGGCAACGTTGTTGCCGACAAGATATCAATGACAGGGCAATTCAAGTCTAAACATGATCCTGAATCCAGAACTGACGTTCGACTTCTTTCGACCCCAATTGCTACGGTGACGCGGCAGACCGGCACCCATACCGGGTGCCGTGTACATGAAGGAGTGTGCTTCGATGGATCCGACTGTGATTCGCGTTATCTCCGGAGTTCTGTTCGCTGTAATCGTATTTATCATCATTTCGCGCCGAAAGGGATGGCCTCAAAGCGCAAGCGCATCTCATAGGTTGTCTCACGCCAAAACTCATCGCTGCCTGGGCGCCGGTCGATGCTCGTCCTGTCGCGCAACAGGATGGGTCCGTGTCCGCTCATCCGAGGAGGTTGATATCGCGCGGGTAAAGGATTCGTGTCGTGTATCCGTCCGCGGCAACCCGGATCATCGCGCGCCCGAGTCTCGCCGTCGTCGTCACCTGCGTTGGCGCGATCCGCATCAGGAGCGGCGATATCGGTCCGATGATGTCGTACGCGAGCTGGCACTCACGCCGTCTTGGAGCGAACGCCGTTCACCGGCTGGATGAAACCCGGCCTGAACATGAATGCCGCCTTGAACGGCAGCGCCAGTATGGCGTTCTCCGTCCGCCCTTTCACCCGCGCCCACATCGTGCGGCTGCGCTCGGTGCTGTCGGTGCCGATGCCGGAGACATAACAGAAGGTCATGTCCGGATTCGTGTCGGCCATCGCGCGCGGCGGCAGCGGTCGTCAGGTCATAGGTGAGACGCGTGTATGCAGCCTCGTCCAGGCCAACGGACGTGACGCCAAGACAGAAGAAACACGCGTCACATGACGCGAACTCCGCGCGCAGGTGATCGTAGTTGAAGAAATCGGCGTGAAGAATCTCGCGCAGCTTTGGATGCGAGCGGCCCGTCGACGAGCGCACGATGGCCACCACGGATTCCACTCGCGCATCGGCGACGCATTCGAGTAACACGCCTGCGCCCACCATACCGGTCGCGCCGAACAGGATCACCTCGCAAAAGCCGAGACGCGTTCCCAACGCCATACCGGTCCGCTTTCCGGATCGATCGTCTCGCCGGCTCGTCTGAAGCCAGTCTTCTCCAGAATCCGCGTCGAGGCGTTTGGCTCAGGCAACGTGTGCGCGCGCTCGTTGAATTTCCGCAGCGCTCTTCCGCTACTTCGACAAGTCTTGCCGCCATCGCGCTCGCATAGCCACGGCCCTCAAAGGCGTGGAAACGTGAGTACGCGATCTCAACGACACCTTCTGCATCCGGACTTGCCGTGAACGCACATGTGCCGACGATGACGCCGTGCAGCCGATCAATCGCGAGATAGCCGGTCCACGGAGCCGATCGACGACGTTCGTTGGAGCATCGCGACCGTTTGCCGGCCAACGCTGCGAAACAGGTCGACCTCCGCGCCGAGCGTGAGAGCGCGCTGACGAGCAAAAAGAACGGGATCTTCCGCCACCTGCTGCCAGGCGATCCGATCGAGGGCGAGCAACTCGATGCTGACCATTCCGCCTTTATCGCGGCTCGATCTGGCGTTGTCTTGTCGCATCAAACATTGTCATTTCGCCTTGTGATCGAACCGCTCGATGAACGCCTGGGCAGAGACCGTAATCGAACACGCGAAGTGCAGTTGTTCACGGCATCGCGGTGCTCGTCGAGCCTTTGGACGTAGTAACCAAGCGGTTCTTTGACATCATCAAAGCTTATGAGTTGGATTCCGAGGTAATGCTCGATCAGTTGGAATCCGTCGAACAGTTCATCGAACGAGGTCCGCACGAAGGTTTCCTTGTCATTGAAGGTCAGGTCCTTGGTTCTCAGGCCGACGAGCATGTCATCGACGGTGATCATCTCCTGCTTGCCCGTCTTCACGTCGAACTGGCGACCGCCCGCCCAATCGAAGTATCACGCATCGCCGATCGGGCTTTCGGATTGTCGGACAGCTTCTCGATAATCTGTCGCGCCAATTCAGCCTGCTCCCAGCGGAGCTGCGTTGCCTGCTGGGCCCTGTGCGCTTTTGATTCGTTGATGCCGTTCCACATTCCATAGAGACCGCCGACGATCGCGACTGTCCACACCAGCGAGCTGAGCAAATGTCTTTGACGGTCAGGTGCTTCTCTTCGGGATCGAGAACAGTTGGCCATGAGATGCCCTTGGATGAGGGGGAGCCATCGGTTGCTCCACTGCGATCCGCTACGCTCGCGAGATGCGCTTTCCGGCGAGCACGGTGGCGCTCGGGAAGAGCCGCTGGCGTCCGGCAATCGTGTTCTTGAAGTTGTCGAGGAACTCGAAGTTCCCGTCGCCGCAGCTCGAGCACCGCCACGTCGGCGGGCGCGCCCACGTTGAGCGTGCCGCGGTCGTTGAACACCGGAAAGATGCGCGACGGATTGACGGTCGCGCGCGCGATCGCCTCGCTCGACCGTCATGCCGTAGCCGAGCAGCTTCGACATGCAGTTGGGAAGGTCGATGACGCCGGTCTGCGGGCTGTTCGTGCTCCAGTCGGTGGAGAACGTATCCGGCCAGAAGCCGGTCTTCATGATCGCGCCGACGGTGTCCCACCGCATATGTCCGGTCTGCCCGTTGCCGACGTCGAACCAGACGCCGCGGCGCCTCGCCGCAAGCACCGCCGGCAGGATGTGGCCGCTGTCGTCGACGATGCTGTTGGGCGGCGGCGCAAACATGTGCGTGACGATGTCGCCGCGCTTCAAGAGATCGAACAGCCTGGGAAGCGGCGACATCGTCTGGCCCATGTGGATCATGACGGGCAGGCCGAAGGCGGTGGCCACTTCCTGCGCGCGCCGAAGCACCTCGTAGTCGTTCGCGCCCGCGACGTCTCGCGACAGCCGCGCCTTCACGCCGACGATGAATTCGCGGTTCTTCGCGATCGCGTCGCGCGCCGCGCCCACGTCGGCGCGGGCGAGGTCCATCGTGTCGCCGTCGGGAAGGATGCCGGCGCGGCCGATGTTGATCAGCACGCGCCCCGGCTGCGGCGCCGAGCGCGCGACGGCAATCGTGTCAGCGATGTGATCGGCCCCTTGCGATCCCGCGTCGATCCACCCGGTCACGCCGTCCTGCAGCACGAGCCCGGGTCCCTCGGCGGCGCGCGCGGCATGCGTATGGATATCGATCAAGCCCGGGACGACGAGCTTGCCGCGCGCATCGATGCGTGTCGGCGGCGTCACCCGCGATGTTCGCCTCGACGGCGGCGATGCGCCCTCCCGCGATCGCCACGTCGCGGATCGGCGTCGAGCCGGACGGAAGGGATCGATGACGCGGCCGCCTCGGATGATCAGGTCGTACTCGGCCCGCCTGCGCCGCGAATGTTCGCGGCGCGCGCGCGAACATCGCCGCGCTGCGCGGCCGCTGCTGAAAGAAACCGGCGCCGGGTCAACATGGTGGCGGGCCTCCTCCCGGCTCATTCCAGGTTTTCGTAGATCAATCGTTCGAAACCGCTTCAGGACGTCCATGCTGGTGTCGTCATAAAACGGCAGCACCTGCGTAAGGATCGCGAACAGTCGTGGAGATGCGACGCAACGTCTGGCCTACGCATATGAGAATGCTGAAGGGCCTGATACGGTCCGGCGGCATACTTTGACCTTGCCGCCCACCATCGTCAGTGCACCGACTCGATTCCTCCAATCTGCTCGACGGGGACGGTCATATAGTCCTTCGACAACACGGCTAGATCGGCGAACTTGCCCGACTTCGAGCGAACCGCGCGTCGCCTCGTCATGCGACACCCACGCGCTGCCGCCGGTGTAGAAGCGCAGGGCGTCAGCGCGGCCCGGCGTTTCGTCTGGTCCGCGAAGCGACGGTGCCGCTCGCGTTCTTTCCATCGAGGAACCACTGGAGCACCGTGAATGGATTGTAGGTGGAGACGCGATGCGCGTCGGTGCCGGCGCCAATCGCGACACCGATCTTGCTTCCGGTCACGACCGGCGGTTGACGGCGAACCCTTTCGTTTCCGTCGCGCTTGATGACGTCGTCACTGGAGTTGTACATCGCGTCCTGCACGGTCCAGCCGATCCCAAGCGCCTTCATGCGCTGAAGCGTCCGCGGCGACGCGTCGTTGAGGTGAGCAATCGTCCACCGCAATGGGGCGATCGGAAACTCCCGGTTCACCCGCTCCCAGATGCCCAGGAGCTGATCGACATTCGCGTCGCTGTTCCAGTGCATCGTCACCGTCAGGCCTCGCTGCGCGGCCCAGCGCACGATCTCGCAGTACTTCTCCTTGTCGGTGTCCGGAGGGATACCGTTGATCCCATTCATCGCCCAGGTGATTCGTTCACCTATCCCGTTGAAATGCAGCATGTCGTCGCCAAAGCCCTGCGGCATCATCGCGAGGTAGTTCTGGTATTCGGCGAATTCAGAGCCTTCCGTCATGCCGCACAGGCTGTAGGCGACGCGGAGCGTGAGCTGCCCGTCGCGCCAGACCTTGAAGAGCCGCCTGATACTCGCGCGGCGTCACGTTGTTGCCTCCGGGATCGACGACGCCCGTCATGCCGAGTCGATTGAGCTCGCGGAAGAATACTTTCGTGCCTGCGACCTGCTCGTCGAAAGTCGGTTTCGGGAGGCGGTCGAACAGTCTCGATCGATGGTTGCTCGGTGACGCGTTCCATCGGCGCTGTCGATGTTGAGAGCCTTGAGCGCGAGCGGCGTCATCATCGCCCAGCCATACCCCAGCTGCACGTAGACCGGATGATTTGGCGCCGCCGCGACGAGCTCCGCCTGCGTCGGGCGACGATGTTCCCTGAACGTGTCGAGCGTGGCTGGAGGCGTCACGACGATGAGCCACGCGTCAGGCTTTGCTTTCAGCGACAGCCTCGTGCAGGCGACTCAATGCGTCGCCGAGCGAGGCGGCGCCAATCCAGTTCACCTCGGTGCTGAAGCTGAGGGCGGCGCGTATCGCGTGCATATGCGAATCAATCAGCCCGGGGATGACCGTTCTTCCCTGGAGATCGATCGTGCGCGTCTTCGCACCAGCGAGTCTCCGGACCTCTGCGTCGCTGCCAATGGCAGCGATCCTTCCTTCGCGCACCGCCAGTGCACTGCGAATCGAGAACTGCGGATCGACCGTGAGGATCTTGCCGCCGACGAGAATTGTGTCGACCTCCTGCGCCAGCGCCGGCGTCGCCACTATCGCGAAGACTGCCGAAACGATCGCGCACGAGACACAATGCCGCATCTTTCTCATCTCCAGAACGATCATCGAGTTACTCGGAAATAGCGGTTCAGCGAAGATTCTTACGCGTAGATCATGAATTCCAGAAGATTCCCGTCTGGATCGCGGACGTACACGCTGGAACCGGTCTTTCGGCGTCCACCCGGGCGAGCCACTGGACCTTCTTCAACTTTCGCCCCGGCATGTTCCAGCGTCGTTTTCAGTGATGCCGCGGTCCCGTCCCACACAAAGCACAGGTCGCCGCATGGGGGCTTTGCTGCCGGCGCTCGAAGCGTGAACGTCGCATCCTGCCACCGTGCTGGACGATGAAAGTTGATCATCTGGTCGCCGATATACACCGGACACCGCGTTGGCGGTCTCGCTCTGTCTGAAACCCGAGTGCGCGATAGAAGGTCACCATTGCTTCGGTGTTCTGCATCGGCAGCGCCACGTGGTCGAACCCGCGGACGCGTCCGGCCTGCTGCGCCTCCCCGCGAGCGGCGCTCACCGCCGCACCCGCGGCGACGATCGTCTTGACGAACGTACGACGGGAAGGGGTCCTGGACATGCGGATCTACTTCAGCGCGTAGACGTTGTATTTCACGTCGGTCCCGACACGTTCGCCGACCGACACCGCCTGCAGGCGCGTGAGCCATGCGTACCGCTGATCGCCGGTCTCGAACAGCGGCGCGCCCCGGAGCGACGCGCCCGCCGGCGTTGTCTGGCCAATCCCGTTGTACGTCACCAGAATCAGCGCGCCATCGTCTGTTTTCAGCGTCATGCGGACGTCGAGCCGGTAACTGCCATCGGCGCGGTTGGTGATCCAGTCACCGGCCGGCGTCTGCACCGTCGCCTTCAGCCGCGGCCCTTCAAAGCGGCCGCCGAGGATCTGCACGATGGTGCGCGTGCCCTGCGGTCCGTTTTCGACGACCGTGCGCGTACCGGTCTGGACCTGCAGCGACCCGAGATACTCGAAGCCCGGGACGGGCGGCGCAGCGGACGATTTCTGAGCGACGACGATTGATCCAGCTGTTGTGAGTCCCACGGTGATGATCAACGCGGTTATCAGACGCACGAGTGCCTCCTGATGTCTATTTCTGAAACGGCTTGCGCCAGATTGTTGCGAATGACTTTCCCGCCCTTCATCACAAACCCGACTCGCTGCAACTCGGTGATGTCGGCCAGCGGATCGCCGGACACGGCGACCAGGTCGGCATACTTGCCCTTCTCGATCGACCCGATCTGGTCCTGCCATCCCATGACTTCCGCATTGACGATGGTGCCGCCCTGGATGGCGCGCGCGGGCGTCAAGCCTCCATGCTTCACCAGCATCTCGAAATCGAGCGCCTGCGCCCCGTGCGGGTACGTCGAGCCGTCGGCCCCGCTGCCCACCATGATTTTGAGTCCCTTCGTGGCGGCGGCCATCGACACGGCCTTCTCGAAGATCGGGATCATCCGGTACTTACCGCCGGTGTTCTTCGCATCGACGTCGTCCATGTAAGGCTCGGTGTAGCGCTGAAGCGTCGGGTCGTAGAAGAGGCCCTTCGCCACCATCATGTTGGCCTGCTCCTGATCGAGGTCGTAGGCGTGCTCGATCGTGTCGCAGCCTGCCACGATCGAGTTCTTCTGCCCTTCGCCGCCGAGGACATGGCACGCCGCCTTCTTCCCGAGCCGATGCGTCTCGTCGATGAGCGCCTGCAGGATCGGCAACGGATAGGTCAGCTGCGTAGTGTGCCTTGCCCGCGGCATCGAATGAGTAGGCGCCGGTCGGGAACAGTTTGATCCAGTCCGCCCCGTGAGCGACCTGCTCGCGCACGGCCGCACGCGCCTCGTCCACGGTGCGCACGACGGTGCTGGCGAGCGGATTTTCCGCGACGCCCGGAACCGGCGGCGCAGCGCCCCAGACGATGCCGAGCGTCGAGACCTGATATCTCGGACCGTCGAAGCGGCCCTGGTTGATCGCGTTGCGGATCTCGACGTCCGCATAGCCGTTGCCGTGCGAGCTCATGTCGCGCGCGGCGGTGAAGCCCGCGCGCAGGTCGGCCTCCGCATTCTGCACGGCGATCAGCAGCGACTGCTTCGGCGCTCTTCGTCGCGGCACGCTGGTTGAACATGTGGGTATGCGCGTCGATCAGGCCCGGCAGCACCGTCGCCTGACGGAGATCGATCACCTCGGCTCCAGCCGGAATCCTGATCTCGCCCTCCGGGCCGACATCGGTGATCCGGTCACCCGAGAGGAGCGACGACACGTCTGGTCAACATCTGGCCTGTCTTGCTGTCGAACAAGCGGCCGGCGCGAACCGCGATCAGCATGAGGAGCGGGAGGGCATTTGTACACGCCGCCGTCTGTCCCGACGCACGGCGTTGGCCCGGCGCCACGCCACGGAGCCGGCGGCGGCTGAACCTGCGCCGGAACCGCCGTGGCACTGAGCAGCATCCCGAGCCTATCCCGAGGGCGATCGCCGGGACGGATGGACATTTCATTGAAGACCTCCTCACGGGCCACGCCGCGCGATGGCGCGGCGCGCGCATGCTAGCACGCTGCGACAGGACTGGCACCGCGGCGTCCGCGCGTGCACGCGAAATAGAGCGCGACGCCCACGAGCACGAACACCCCGGCAAGACGCACTTCCCTCCACGGGCTGTTGGAGACGAGCCATACGCCGAGCGCGATGGCGCCCGCCGAGACCAGCCACTCGGCCGGTATCGAGAATGCAGGTGGCGGCACGTCTGCTCGGCGTCGCAGCGCGGGAAGCGCCGCGCATGTCGCCATATACGCGACCAGCCTGACGATCGTGCTGATCGTCAGCGCGGAAATGAACGTGCTGAACAGCGCGACGAGACCAGCCACCGTTGTCGTCACGACGATCGCCGCGACGGGCGTCCGAAACCGGGCATGCGTCCGCGAAAGGACGCGCGGGAAGCTCGCCGTTCTCCGCCATGGCAAAGAGGAGTCGCGGCGTCGCGAAGACGATGGCGTTCAATATCCCGCCAATGGACACGAGCGCCGCCGCGGCGACGAGCCATTCGCCCGCGCGGCCGAACATCCGCAGCGCGGCATCGGACAGCGGCCGCTCGGCGTGCGCCAGATCCGGCAGCGTGCCAATGCACACCGCCTGCACGCCGACGTACACACACCGCAACGACGCCCATGCCGGCGAGCAGCGAAAACGGAACGTCGCGCCGCGGATCCCGCATCTCGCCGGTCGGGATCACGGCGCCTTCAAAGCCCATGTAGGCGAACACGAGCAGGAGCGCCGCCTGCGAGAAGGAACCGTGACGACGGCGCAACCGCGATCGAGTAACGATGCGGATCGACGAAGAACGCGCCGATCGCCGCAAGCAGGATCAGCGGAATCAGCTTGCCCGCCGTCAGCACGTTCGTGATCGTCGCACTCGTCCGGACGCCGGCGATGTTGACGATCGACAGGAGCTGACGACGAGAACAATCACAGCGGCGCGCCAGCCGTCGCTGTCCGCACCCGGCACGAAGAACGCCAGGTACGTGACGAAGAGATTCGTCAACGACGCGAAGCCGGCGATGCGCGCGATCCACATCAACCAGCCGACCTGAAATCCGATCAGCGGTCCGAATGCGACGCGCGTGTAGCAGTACGGCCCGCCGGTCGCGCCGAAGCGGCTGCCGACTTGGGCAAAGCACAGGACGATCAGTCCGATCGCGAACGCCGAGACCGCGTAGGCCGCCAGGCTCCAGTGCCCGCGAGCGCGTAGACCTGCGAGGGAAGACCGAAGATGCCGGCGCCGACGACGGAGTTGATCACGAGGGCGACGAGATCGCCTCTGCGGAGTCCCCGTATCAGGCGCCCGCCGGCCGCGTCATTCATCCCGCGGGTTTCCCCGTTTCGACGAAGCGCTTGAGCCGCTGCAGTTGCTCCAGGAGAACGCCGTCAACCGCCGGCGCGACTGCCGGAAACCCGCCGTCCCGGAAACCGCCGACCGCGTAGGACAGGTTCACGGTCGTTGCCGGTCCCGCCGCCGCGAGCGTCCACGTCATCGTCGCTGCAACCGCCGACGCCTGCAGCGGGCCGAGCGCGCCGGACATGCGCAGCATCTCGCCGGGCTTGACGGTCAGATCACGCGGAGGTGTTCGACGCCGCCGCCGTTCGGCAGCCGCTCGCAGAAGCAGCTCTGGGGCGCGCGTCAATGGAGAGGTTCCTGAATCGCCGGAGTAGGTGTGCTCGGCATTCCACCACTCGCCCACCTGTCCGACGAAGCGCGCGAGGTAACGCGGTCCGGCGAGCCCGCAATCCGCGTATCGAGCGTCACCAGAAAACCCGCTGGCGTCAGCTGCGTGACAACCGCGCGAACGGAGGACGCCTGAAGGCCGAAGATGGCGAAAGCGATGAACGCGGCACGCAGCTTCATGACGTGCGCCTGCGAAGAAAGACGTGCATCGCGCGACGCGTTCCTCAGTTGCGCGCGAAGCAGTAGATGCGCCCGGCGCCCCCGCGTGGAGCCGTGTTCGCGCAATTCTGGTTGGCGTGTGCCGAGTTCCACGATGACAACGCGCCGGACGTGTCGCCGTTGGGGCCAAGGCCGTCGGAGTGACCCACCTGTCCGAACGTGGTGGACGAGTCGGATGTCCAATCGCCGCACGTGAAGCCGGCCAGCAGCGTGCCGTCAGCCATCGATCCCGTCATGATGTCGTGCTCGACGGGTGACGGCGATCCCGTCCACTGGCCGTTGATCTGTTGCCCTTTCTCGTCGATGAAGAGCGTGGCGTCGCCCTTGCGCGCGTGCAGCTCCGCAACGGAGCCCGCGACCATCACGCCCTTGGCGTTGAACCACGGACCGGTGCCGATGCGGCTGCGCGCATCGGTCGGCCTGTTGCCGTTATCGGCGTCGCGTTCGACGCTCAGGTACGCTCGCCATGTCTTGTTCCGGCGCCAGCTGCCGCCGCAAGCGTCTGGCACCGGTTATCGGCCCCGCGCAGACCGCCAAGATTGCCGGTCATGCTGGTGGCGCTGGTGACGAAGAAGCTCAGAGTGGACCCGGACTGCGTCGGAGCGGTGTCGGTGCCACCGCACGCCGCTGCAGTCACGGAGAACGCCAACGCTGCCATCGTTCTCATAGCGCGCGGATACTAGCATGGCGCGGAAGCCGGACGTGCGCGCGAAAGCCTCGGCTAACTGCTGGCGGCCGACGAGTGGTCGTGCACGATTCGCCACCCCTCGGGCAGCTTTCGAAAAATGACGGATGTCATCCCCGTCGACTCTTTACCATCGGACATCTTCAGCCGCCATCGTGCGCGCACCAGTGCTGCTTCCGGGCCCAGCATCACGAGGTCGAGCTGCGTGGAAGTCGAGCGTCCCCATTTGCTTGCCCTCGCCTTGATAGGCGCGCGCGATACCGGTCCAGGTGTCGGCTGCCAGCCGCGAGTCTCCGTTCCGCTTCGAGAAGAAGACGAGATCGGGCGACTTCCAATAGCCGGCCATGAACCCCTCGAGGTCGCCGCGGTTCCAGCGCATCGACCTGCGCCGTCCACACTGCCTTCACGATCGGCAGGGTCCGGCTGTTCGCGGCGTTTGAGTACGGCACACGCCCGTTGCGGCGCGCGCGTCAATGTCAAGGAGGATGATCGCCACGCGATGCTCGCACGATGTGTGCTCCCGGCGAACGCGCAACAGGCACGCGAGCCATGAATGCTCCGCGAGCTCCATCGATGTCTCCCTCGCCGATGCCGATGCGGTGCAGCCCTATTTCGCGAGAGGATTCGGGCCGCATCTGGAACTTCACAACCTTCGGCCGCGATCCCTTGCCGCCTTCCTGGTGCCACGGCGTAGTATCGAGTAGCTCGACCACATGCCGCGGCCCTTCCAGCCGGCCATTCGGATCGTCGATGCGTCCAGTCGATGTGACGCGCATGGAATCCGAGCGGATACGGCACGCGCAAGGTCAATGTCTTCATCTGGCCGTTCTGCGGCTGCAGGACGAAGAACGAGTCTGCGTTGACGTCGCCGGCCAGCAGGACGTCCTTCCCGAGGCCGAGCGCGTCGTGGTGATCGATGTTGGTGAGATACAGCATGTCAGTGCTGACCTCCCGCGACGGTGCCGATCCTTTGAACGAGGGACCCGGCTTCGTGTACACCGTCCACCCTCGGGGCACTGCTGTCCGGTGGCCGTCGGTCCGTTGAGCACCTTGCACTTGCGGCGGTCGAAGCTGAGGATCTCGTGGACCCCGCGCCAATTCTGGTAGACCACGCCGTTGCTGTCGACGGCGACGCCACCCGAATAGGTGAGCGAGGCCTTCGAGGGCGGCGGAATGTACACCTCCGTCTTGCACGACTGCGGCGGGTTGGCCCCGCGCTCGAGGCGCACGAGCGTCTGGTCCTCGTGATCGATCCCCGAGCACCAGATGCTGTCGTCGGTCGGGCTGAGCGCAATCGCATAGCAGCCGAACTCGATGCGATGATCGCGCTTCGGATCGACCGGCTGATCGGGCTCGGTCCAGCCCGTCGAAATCTTGCCGTCGCCGTTGGTGTCGACGACGCCCGGGCACCATCCCTGCGAGGCGCCGGCGTCGTGCGTCTTGTCGAGCGCCACCGTGTCGATCCACCCGACGGCGTTGTCCTGGCCGAAGATCAGGTTGTCGCGCTCGTCGAACACGTTATGGTCCGCAGCAAAGCAGCTGTCGACCATCGTGAACTGCTTCGTCTTCGGGTCGAGCAGTTCGATCTGCCGCGCGCTCGGGCCTTCCATCGGGAAGCTACTTCGCAAACTTGTTCGCCGCCGGGTCCTTGCAGCACGCCGGCTGATCCTTCGGCGCACGGATCCGCGCGGTCACCCAGACGCGTCCTTTCGCATCCATCGCGACGCTGCGAGGATCGGCCTGCCGCTGCCAGATCTTTTCGTTCCCCAATACGGAGATGCCGGCGTGTTGGCGTCGAGCACGGGGCCTTTCGACGGAATCTTGATCTCGCTCGTTGTGTTCGTGCGCGGATCGAGCACCGCCAGGATGTCGGAGCTCTGGTATGGCCCGTACACCAGCCCGTTCGCGTTCAGCGTTGGATTGCGCTCGTCAGTGGCAGCCGCGTCGCTGCGGCGGCTGGTCGGCAGCGCCCAGTCCCACATCGAGATGACGAGGTTGCGCTCGACACCCACGGGACGCGGCGGCGCTTCGGGATAGGCGCCGGCGGCGATGCGGATCGGTCCAGTCGGCAAACGCCTTGCGCTGCTCGCCGAGTCCCTTGAAGACGTTGCTCATGTTCGCGCCGTTGGGTCCCATCGCCGTGTGGCGATCCCAGGCGTCGAGCATCGAGGCCAGCGAGCCCTTCGGAATCTCACGAGTCGCACGCGTGCCCACCTGATGGCACGAGAAGCACGCCTTCGTTTCCAGCGCGAACTCCTCGGCGGAGTGTTGGCCCTTGGGGATCTCGAGCAGGCTCAGCCAGTAATTCGCCGGATACACCTGCGCCGCGGCGCGTCCATCAGGCGCAACGACGGCTTTGAGATCCATGCGCTGGCCAGGAAGGAAAGTGACAATAAGGCGATCGTGGGTCGCTGGTTCACGGACTTCGGGGAAAGACCTGCAATCTGAGCATCGTGGACGAACTCGCGTCACCCGACATGCTGTTGCAGTACTCGCTTCACGAACTTCGCCGTGTCGCGTGATGTGACATAAAGGCCTTCACGACTGACTCGGAAGGCGGATCTCAACTTCAAAGCGCCGCCGACTTGATAGCGGAGGGCGACCACGTCGTCGGCCGGTGGAAGGTGCGGCGGAACGCACACTGGGGCCTGCATTCGACGATTTCTTGATGGGATCACTGCCCACCAACACCGGTCGCAAGATGAGGTTCACCGGAACAACTGCGCTTAAACTAAAGGACGGCCAAATCGTCGAGGAGATCGGTCCTCGATGAGGCGTTTTCACCTGACGCAGCTCGGTCTGATCGTAAGACGGCGGCGTAATTCATCGGGGGTATCGATTAGATGGCGGCACCTTCGGCGTTGCGCTCTTACTTTGGCGTGGAAAGAGCGATCTACCTTCTCGTCGGATCAGCGTGTGTTTGGTGAATGCACCGAGCCGGGGCCGCGCGCCAGTCGCCGTTTTCATCATGCCGGCGCCGGGCACGTTTCCACTACTTCTCGGTCCTCAATGCCGAATAAAGGCGTTAGGATCGAGTGCGTAACTCGTGCCGCCGCCCTAATAATTTGGGAGACGTCATATGTGTAGGAGATCAAATGACCACTCGGATTCTGAGCCGTGGCAACCTGCACGCACTCAAGAATGGCGTTGGAACTGCAGGCAACCGCGATCGCTTCCAGCACTGTTTCGATTGCGGCAGCGCTCGTACCGCACGGACCGCCCGTTTCGATTCGAAGGCGGCAATCGAGGTTCGCTGCGTCCTCTCCCACGTGACCGATAACGGAGGATAAATGAAGCCAAAAAGATTTGATCGACTGAAAACGGGATTGCTCGTCCAGCTCCCTGATCGGGGCTGGCGCGTGATCGACGTTGCTGAGCCTGGCGCACTTCTTCGTTCGAGGCCCCCATTTCCGGCGTGCTCAACGACATCCCCGGGCGACAGAGTGCAGCTGGGGTCCGGCTGATCGAGCATTGGGGGCAGGCAAGCGTCGGACTGACGATTGGCTCCCATTGGCTGCGGTTGGCCCTGGTAATTCACGCCTCGTCATTCGCCGGCTCGACGAATCCATCTGGCTCTTCTCTTCGTTAATTCGAATGATGTTTCTGTGCCTGAGATCGCGTAATGTCCGAAGTTGCGCATGATCCTACCTGGCGCGAAGCGACGCTGGGAAATGACAGCTATCGCTGCCACAGTGCGCGCGGATGAACGGATTGACGGGTCGTATCGTCAGCCCGACGCGCATCGAAGGCTCAAATCAGACGCGAGGGGGTCCGTAGATAACTGGGGCTGCGAATTCTCAAGATCGACTCATCGCAAAACGACTCTGAAATCGGTCCAGTCATCGCTCGCTCGACGCCGTCTGGATGTCCCAGATGGGTCCAAAGCTGACTTCGCGGGAAGCTGGGCCGCCCTGGCGCGAAGCGACGCTGCCGGCTCCGGCCCGGCAGCGCGGCAAACCAGAGACTGTTGGTCGCCGCAGTCGGAAAATTCCATGTGAAGCGCTCCAACCCACGAGCTGCCGCGGTCGTTAGTGCGCCTGAACGGCAGCTGTAGGCAAACAAGCCCGTCAGGCCGTTATGCTTTTGATTGGTTGATGGAGGAAGCCCATGGCAAAACTGAATATCAACGGAAAAGTAAGAGATGTCTGGTCGAGCCTGACACGCCGCTTCTCTGGGTTATTAGGGAGCAGATTGGCCTGACCGGTACCAAGTACGGCTGCGGTGTCGCCCAGTGCGGTGCCTGCTCGGTTCACATCAACGACGAGGTGCAACATGTAACTGAACGGAGTACAA
>ERZ1370068.7029-contig-5971_pt1 | contig 29361 bp, 43 predicted proteins | sample MGYA00561227_ERZ1370068 | MGnify/ENA primary metagenome ERZ1370068 (study PRJEB38410, sample SAMEA6850437) | metagenome | study: Metagenomic assessment of the ecological functions of the soil: analysis of the soil microbiota associated with the...
ACGCCGTAGAAGCACGGCGAGATCGTCGGCGGACAGCTGATCCGGACGTGCACTTCCTTCGCGCCGGCCGCCCGCACCATCCGCACGATCTTCGCGGCTCGTCGTGCCGCGCACGATCGAGTCGTCGACCAGAATCACCCGCTTGCCGTCGAGGATGCTCCTGAACCGGATTCAGCTTCACCTTCACGCCGAAATGACGGATCGACTGACTGCGGCTGGATGAACGTGCGGCCCGACGTAGTGGTTGCGGATCAGGCCCATGCGCAGCGGGACGCCTGGACTCGTCGGCGAAGCCCATCGCCGCGCAGACGCCGGAGTCGGGCACCGGCACGACGACGTCGGCGTCGACGCGGCTGCTCGCGCGCCGAGCACGCGGCCGAGCTCGGTCCGGACCTCGTTGACGCTGCGGCCGAACACGTAGCTGTCGGGCCGCGCGAAATAGACGTGCTCGAAGACGCAGTGCGCGAGCGGCGCCGGCGGGAACGGCTTGATCGACTCGCACGCCGTCGGCCGAGATGATCAGCGACCTCGCCGGGCTCGACGTCGCGCTCGTAGGTCGCGCCGATCAGATCCATCGCGCACGTTTCCGAGCAGACGACATACGCGTCGTCGAGGCGGCCGAGCGCCAGCGGCCGGAAGCCGTGCGGATCGCGGACGGCGATCAGCCGGTCGCTGCGTCAGCATCACCAGCGAAAAGGCGCCCTGCACCTGCGACACCGACTCGACGATCGCGTCCTCGACGCGTGCGCGCCTTCGAGCGCGCGTAGAGGTGCAGAATCGACCTCGGTGTCGCTGTTCGACTGGAAGATCGATCCCTGCCGCACGAGCTCGTCGCGCAGCTCGCGCGCGTTCACGAGGTTGCCGTTGTGGCAGATGCGCGATCTGGCCGTGCGCGCAGTCGATCAGGATCGGCTGCGCGTTCGAGCAGCTTGCTCTCGCCGGCCGTCGAATAGCGCACGTGGCCGATCGCCGATGCGGCCCGGGCAGCTGCCGACAGCGTCTCGCCGTCGAAGGTGTCGGCGACGTAGCCCATCGCGCGCGAGATGCCGCACCTGCTCGCCGTCCGACGCGGCGATGCCGGCGCTCTCCTGCCCCCGATGCTGCAGCGCGTAGAGCCCGAGGTAGGTCATGTTGGCCGCTTCGGGATGACCGAAGATGCCGAAGACGCCGCACTCGTCCTTGAATTTGTCGAACATGCTTGTTCAGGCCACCACGCTGTCGCGAAATGCTGTTCGATCGCCGTCGACCAGACGCGCTCCGCCTCGTCGACCGACTGATCGATCACGATGTCGCCGGCCACCGCGATCCGCAGCCGGTTGCCGCCGGTCTGGCCGATGACCCGCGCCGGCACGCCTGCGCGCCGCCGCGCGCTCGCAGCACCGTCGTCACGTTCCTCGGGCACGACCGACACGACCACGCGCGACGCCGACTCGCCGAACAGCGCCGCGGCGACGTTCGACGCGTCGAGCGTCGCGCGACACGCGTGACGCGTCGATCGACATCTCGCGCCGATGCCGGCGGTGTCGAAGCAGCACTCGGCCAGCGGTCACCGCGAGGCCGCCGTCGGAGCAGTCGTGCGCCGACCGCACCAGCCGCTCGTCCGGCCAGCGTGACCAGCAGCGCCTGCAGCGCGCGCTCGGCGCTCGAGATCGAGCGCCGGCGGCACGCCGCGCACCAGATCATGCATCGACCTTCAGGTACTCGCTGCCGCCGAGCTCGCCGCGGTCCGTCGCCGAGCAGGACGATGGCATCGCCCGATTCCTGGAATCGCCGGCTGACGACGCGATCCGCGTGCTCGAGCAGGCCGACGACGCCGATGGTCGGCGTCGGATAGATCGCCTTGCCGTCGGTCTCGTTGTACAGGCTGACGTTGCCGCCGGTGATCGGCACGTCGAGCGCGCGGCACGCGGCGCCGATCCCTTCGACCGCCTTCGCGAACTGCCACATGATCGCCCGGCCGCTCGGGGTTGCCGAAGTTCAGGCAGTTGGTGGCGCGCCAGCGGCCGCGCGCCCGGCGCAGGCGACGTTGCGCGCCGCCTCGGCGACCGCGAGCATCGCGCCGCGATACGGATCGAGGTAGCAGTAGCGGCCGTTGCCGTCGACCGACATCGCCAGCGCGCGATCGGTGCCCCTTGATGCGCACGACGCCGGCGCCCAGCCCGGGCATGTTGATGGTGTTGGTGCGGACCATGTGGTCGTACTTGGCGGTAGACCCAGCGCTTGCTCGCCGATCGGTCGGCGACGCCGAGCAGCGCGAGCAGCGCGGCGTTGTGATCGCGCCGGAGGCACGGCCTCAGCGCCGTCGCGAGCGTCGTCGAGATCGAGCTGCTGCACCTCGCGCGAGATACTCCGGCTCGCTCATCGGCCGCCGGTAGACCGGCGCCTCGTCGGTCAGCGCGCGATTCGGAATCTCGGCGACGACGACGCCGCGCTCCTTGCACGCGCAGCATGCCGTCGTCGGTGACCTCGCCGATGCGCGACGGCGTGCAGATCCCACTTTTCGAAGATGCGCTCGACCTCGGCTTCGCGCCCTGCTTGGCGACGAGCAGCATGCGCTCCTGCGATTCCGAGAGCATGATCTCGTACGGCGTCATGCCGGTCTCGCGCTGCGGGCACCAGCGCGACGTCGATCTCGACGCCGGCGCCGCCGCGCGATCCCATCTCGGTCGTCGAGCAGGTCAGCCCGGCGGCGCCCATGTCCTGGATGCCGACGAGCGCGTCGGTCTGCATCACCTCGAGGCACGCCTCGAGCAGCAGCTTCTCCATGAACGGATCGCCGACCTGCACCGCCGGCCGCTTCTCCGCCGACTTCTCGTCGAACTCCGCCGACGCCATCGTCGCGCCGTGGATGCCGTCGCGGCCGGTCTTGGCGCCGACGTAGTAGACGGCGTTGCCGACGCCCGAGGCGACGCCTTTGATGATGTCGGACGCCTTCGCGATGCCGAGGCAGAACACGTTGACGAGCGGGTTGCCGGCGTACGACGGCTCGAACGACGATCTCGCCGCCGACCGTCGGGATGCCGATGCTGTTGCCGTAGCCGGCGATGCCGGCGACGACGCCTTCGAGCAGCCGGCGCGTGCCGGGCGCGTCGAGCGATCGCCGAAGCGCAGCGAGTTGAGCAGCGCGATCGGCCGCGCGCCCATCGTGAAGATGTCGCGGATGATGCCGCCGACGCCGGTCGCCGCGCCCTGATACGGCTCGATGAACGACGGATGGTTGTGCGACTCGATCTTGAAGACCGCCGCGAGCCCGTCGCCGATGTCGACGGCGCCGGCGTTCTCGCCCGGGCCCTGCAGCACCTGCGGCCCGTCGGTCGGCAGCGTCTTCAGGTGGACGCGCGAGCTCTTGTAGCTGCAGTGCTCGGACCACATCACCGAGAAGATGCCGAGCTCGGTCAGGTTCGGCTCGCGGCCCATGAACGTGCACGATGCGATCGTACTCGTCGCGCTTCAGCCCGTGGCGTTCGAGAACCTTGGTGATCGATCATCGTCGTTCGGCTCGCCTGAAAGGCTCGCGCTCCTGCACCGCGCTCGCACCCACGCCCGACAGCGCGGCTGGAACGCGGGCTTTCAGGCCGAGCGGAACGCCACGCGATCGACTCGAAGATCACGCGGCCGTCCACGCCGCCGAGCAGCGCTTCGCAGGCGCGCTCCGGGATGCGGCATCATGCCGACGACGTTGCGCGCCTCGTTGCAGAGCGCCGGCGATCGCCGTTGACCGATCCGTTCGGATTCCAGGCCTCGTCGACGCGTCCCTGCGGATCGGTGTAGCGGAGAATCACCTGGCGGTTGGCCTCGATCCGTCTGCAGCATGTCGGGCGGCGCGAAGTAGTTGCCCTTCGCCGTGGCCGATCGGAATCCGTCAGCACCTGACCCGCGCGTCGCGCGCGGCCGTGAACGGCGTGTCGGTCTGCTCGACGCGCAGATGCACGTGCTCGCAGCGGTATTTCAGCCCGCTGTTGCGCAGCATCGCGCCCGGGCAGCAGGCCCGGCCTCGAGCAGGATCTGGAAGCCGTTGCAGATGCCGAGCACCGGGCCGCCGCGCTCGGCGAACGCTCGCACCGCGCCGCATGATGGGCGAGAAGCGCGCCATCGCGCCGGTGCGCAGGTAGTCGCCGTGCGCGAAGCCGCCCGGCAGGATCACGACGTCGGCGCCTTTCAGGTCGGCGTCCTTGTGCCAGAGGTATTCGGCGTCCTGGCCGAACACGATCCCTGGCGGCGTGAAACGCGTCCTCGTCGCAGTTGCTGCCCGGGAAACACGACGATGCCGAATTTCATGATCAGTCCACCTCGATGCGATAGCTCTCGATCACCGGGTTGGCGAGCACCTTGTCGGCGACGTCGGCGGCGAGCGCTCGGCCTGCGCGCGCTCGGTCGTCGCGAGATCGAGCTCGAAGTATTCTGCCCTGCCGGACGTCCGCGACGTTGCCGGTAGCCGAGCGACTGCAGCGCGTCGGCGATCGTCCGCCCCTGCGGATCGAACACCGACGGCTTCAGCGTGACGAACACACGCGCGCGCATGACGGACCTCATGACGATCAACCGCGGGCCGCGACTCGCCGAATCGCCCATCTCTGCGAGCTCGAGATCGCGTTGCGAGTCGAAAACCCGATCGAAGATGTAGTCGACGTGCTTGAGCTGCTCGTCGAGATCGAAGGCGCGCTCGATCTCGACGGCGGGCAGCGACGCGCGTGACGTCGGCGATCGGCGAGCAGCAGCTGCCTTGAAATCGACGCTGCTCGGCGAACGAGCGCATCGCGTTGCGCTGCACCCACTCGTAGGCCTGCTCGCGCGAGACGCCCTTCTTCGCGAGCTCGAGCAGCACCGTGCCCGGAAAACACGACGCCGCGCGAGCGGTTCAGATTCTCGCGCATGCGCTCGGCGTTCACGACCATGCCGCGCGACGATCCGGGTGAAGCGGCGCAGCATGTGATCGAGCGCGATGAAGCTGTCGGGCAGGATGACGCGCTCGACCGACGAGTGCGAGATGTCGCGCTCGTGCCACAGCGCGATGTTCTCGAGCGCGGCGTGGGCGTTGCCGCGCAGCAGCCGCGCCAGGCCGACGATCTGCTCGCAGCCGATCGGGTTGCGCTTGTGCGGCATCGCCGACGAGCCCTTCTGCCCCTTGCCGAACGGCTCCTCGACCTCGCCGATTTCCGTCTTCTGCAAGCCGCGGATCTCGAGCGCGAACTTCTCGAGCGAGGCGCCGGTGATCGCGAGCGCCGACAGCAGCTCGGCGTGCCGATCGCGCTGGATCACCTGCGAGGCGACCGGCGCCGGCTCGAGCCCGAGGCGCCGGCAGACGTCCTCCTCGATCTGCCGGCGGCAGGTGCGCGAACGGTGCCGACGGCGCCCGACAGCTTGCCGACGCTGACGACCGTCGCGCGCCCGGCGCACCCGCTCGATGTCGCGGCCGACCTCCGGCGTACCAGAGCGCCAGCTTCAGCCCGAACGTCATCGGCTCGGCGTGGACGCCGTGGGTGCGGCCGATCATCGGCGTCCGGCGGTGCTCGAGCGCGCGATCGCGGATCGCCTCGCGCCAGCGCCGTCGAGATCCTTCAGCAGCACGTCGCACGCCTCGCGCATCTGCAGCGCCTGCGCGGTGTCGATGACGTCCGACGAGGTCAGGCCGAAATGCAGCCAGCGCGCCGACGGTCCGACCTTCTCGGCGACGGCGGTCGTGAAGGCGATCACGTCGTGCTGGGTGACCTGCTCGATCTCTTCGATGCGCGCGATGTCGAAGGCGCCGCGCTCGCGGATGTCGCGCGCCGCGTCGGGCGGAACGATGCCGGCGGCCGCCATCGCTTCGGCGGCGGCGGTCTCCACGAGCAACCAGGTCTCGTAGCGGCGCTGGTCGCTCCAGATCCGCCCCATCTCGGGGTGGTGTATCGTGGGATCATCGAACGCTGATCCAACGCAAAGGACACCAAGGACACAGAGGAACAACCCGACGGGTCTGAACCCTTGGTGTCCGTTGTGGCCTTCGTGTCGATAAGACGCCTCTAGTCAAGTCCAGGCGTTCGCTCGGAATCTGCAAGCCGTTCACGTTGCCGAGCACCGTCGCCGCCAGCGAGCCGTTCCGAAACAGGTCCGCCGCCACTCGCTGCACGTCTTCCGTCGTCACCCGCTCGATGCCGACGAGCGTTTCGTCCAGCCCGAACTGGCGATCGAAGTAGATCTCCTGCCGCGCCAGATGCGACATGCGGCTCGCGGTGTTCTCGAGGCTCAGCATGAGGCTGCCCTTCAGGTGATCCTTCGACCGCTGCAGCTCCGCGTCGGGCACCGGCGCGCTCTTGACCGCCGCGCAGTTCTTCGACGCACGAGATCGATCACTTCGCCGACCGCTTCGTTCGAGCAGCCGGCGTAGATCGTGAACGAACCGGCGTCGCGATAGGCGCTCAGGCCGCTGAACACCGCGTAGGCCAGCCCGCGCTTCTCGCGCACGTTCTGAAACAGCCGCGAGCTCATCGATCCGCCGAGCAGCGTGTTCAGCACGTAGCTGGCGTAGCGGTCGTCGTGATTCTGCGCGATAGCTGCCGACGCCGAGGCACACGTGGCTCTGCTCGAGCTCCTTGTTGCGGATCAGGATCTTCGGCACGACCCGCGGCGCCTCCTCGACGGCCGGCTCTGCCGGCTCGGCGTCAGCGATCCGAACTTCTCCTGCTACCAGCTCGCGCACCCGCGCGTGCTCGAGGTTGCCGACCGCCGAGACGATCAGGTTCTTCGCGGTGTAGACGCCGCCGAAGTAGTCGCGCAGCAGCGGCGGCGTTGAACGACTCGACGGTTTCCTTGGTGCCGAGAATCGGCCGGCCGAGCGGATGATTCTCCCAGAAGCCCTGCGTGAACAGCTCGTGGACGAGGTCGTCCGGCGTGTCCTCGACCATCTTGATCTCTTCGAGGACGACCTTCTTCTCGCGCTCGATGTCGTCCGGCGCTGAACGCCGGGTTGCGGACGATGTCGGCGAGGATGTCGATCGCCAGCGGCAGGTGCTCGTCGAGGACCTTGATGTAGTAGCTGGCGTATTCCTTGGCGGTGAACGCGTCGAGCTGGCCGCCGATCGAGTCGATCTGCCTGCGCGATGTCTTCCGCGCGATCGGCTCGCCGGTGCCCTTGAACAGCATGTGCTCGACGAAATGCGCGATGCCGCCGCGCTCAGCCGTTTCGTGCCGCGACCCGCGCGTCAGCCAGACGCCGATGCTGATCGAGCGGACCTGCGTCATCCGCTCGGTGAGAATGCGGAGCCCGTTGTCGAGAACGTCTCTGACGATGGGTGTGTTGGACAAGATGAAGCCCGGAAAGTCTTATGCTACCATCGAAAGTCTGGCAAGCGCTGAGAAACGAAGAGATACCGTGTCCACCGCGCGCCTCGACCCGACCTCGCCGATCTGGAACGCGCTGCGCTCGAGTCGGCGCTCGAAGCGCGCGGGCACCAGCGCTTCCACGCGCGTCAGATCTTTCCGCTGGATCTACCGGCGCGGCGTCACCGACATCGACGCGATGACCGACCTGTCGCGCGATCTGCGCGCGACGCTCGCGCGACGAGTTCACGCTGACGACGCCCGACGCTGGCGCAGCGCGAGACGTCGGTCGACGGCACCGAGAAGTTTCCTGCTGCGGCTCGCCGACGGCGCGCACATCGAGTCGGTGTTCATCCCCGACACGCCGGCGATGACCTTCTGCGTCTCCGACGCAGGTCGGCTGCGCGATGGCGTGCGCCTTCTGCCTGACCGGCAAGATGGGGCTCGTCCGCAACCTGACCGCCGGCGAGATCGTCGGTCAGGTGCGCGTGCTCGCGACGCGCCTCGACATGCGCGACACGACGTTCAACATCGTGCTGATGGGGATGGGCGAGCCGCTGCACAACTACGACGAGACGATGAAGGCGCTGCGCATCCTCGCCGACGAGCACGGATTCGACATGTCGCCGCGGCGCGATCACGCTGTCCACGGTCGGCCTGCTGCCGGCGCTCGAGAAGCTCGCCACAGGAGCCGGTCATGCCGAACCTGGCGATCTCGCTGCACGCGCCGACCGATCTGCAGCGCGGCGAGCTGGTGCCGATCAACAGGAAATACGGCGTCGCCGACATCATCGACGCCTGCAAGCGCTTCCCGCTGAACCGCCGCAGCCGGATCACCTTCGAATACGTCGCTGCTCGCGGGCGTGAACGATTCGCCGCAGGACGCGCGCAGGCTGGCGAAGCTGGTCGCCGGCGTGAAGTCGAAGGTCAACCTGATCCCGCTCAACGCCGCGGCCGGGATTCCGTTCGAACGGCCGTCGGACGACGGCGATCGATCGGTTCGCGAAGATTCGTCGCCGATCACGGCGTCACGGTGTCGGTCCGCAAGAGCCGCGGGCGCGACATCCGCGCCGCCTGCGGTCAGCTGATCGTCGAAGGCCAGAAGAAGTCAGCCGCCCAGCAGCTCGCCGTCGTGCATGTGACGTCAGCCTGACGCGCACCCACTCGTTGCGCGCCGCGGCCCGGCGGAATCCGCACCTTCAGATAGTTTCCGGTCACGACCAGCGATGCCGTCTTCGAGCGTCAGCGCCCGATGCGTCGTCCCGACCTGCGACGCCGCGGAACCGCTCGGCTGAGGCGCTGACCGATGTCGCGAATCGCGGCGTCCGCGCTCGCGAACGACCGAGCCCCGCGCACCTTGCCGCGTCATCGCCGACGCCGCGCGTGCCCGGGACGATCGGAATATGGGAAGACGTGAATGTGCGTCAGCGGCGAGCGCTCGAGGTAGGCCGCGAGCTGCTCGAAGTCGTCGTCGGTCTCGCCCGGAAAGCCGACGATGATGTCCGAACCGATCGAGGCGTCGGGATCCGCGCGCGGATGTCGTCGACGAGCGCCGCGTAATACTCGATCGTGTAAGGCCGCCGCATCGCCGCCAGGACACGGTTGCTCGCGTGCTGCAGCGGCAGATGAAAATGCGGCGCGAAGCGATCGGATGCGTCGCGACCAGATCCACGATGTCCGCGCGAGCAGTCCATCGGCTCGAGGGAACGAGATGCGGAAGAGCAGGACGGTCGGCTCAAGCGCATTACCGCGAACCCAGTCGTCGAGCCAGCGCGCAACAGCTCGATGAGCGACGAGCGAGGCTCGAGATCGCGGCCATATGAGCCGAGGTGGACGCCGGTCAGACGCAATCTCCTTGAAGCCGGCCGCCGCGACACGCTCGACCTCGTCGGAGGATCGTCGCCGATCGCCGACGCTCCGCGGCGTGCCTCGTGTCGTCGGGATGATGCAGTAGGAGCAGGCCTCGGCGCAGCCGGTCTGCACGCGGAGCGTGAAGGCTGTGCGCCCGGCCACGCCTGGTTCGATCGCGGCGCCGCACGGTCCGTCACCCATGGAAGAAACCGCGGAGACCGCTGAGATCGCAGTCGCGGCTTTACGCCTCTGCGGTTCTTCCGGACGTCGGAGAGCTGGATCAACCGCGGCTTGTCGTCGTTCGGCACGACGCGGGTCGACGTTCGGGCAGCGCGCGCGACTTCGTCCGGCCGCCGCGTCGCGTAGCAGCCGGTGACGACGATGCTGCGCGCGAGGGTTGTCCCGGGCGATGCGCCGGATGGTCTGCGCGCGTCCCTGATCCGCGGTCGCCGTCACCGAGCAGCTGTTGACGACGATCGAGGTCCGCGATCCTGCGGCGCAGCGCCGTCAGCGCCCAGACGGCGAGCAGCTGCTCCTCGAAGCCGAGCGAATCGGCCTGGTTCACGCGGCACCCGAAGGTGACGACGGCGTATTTCATATCGTTGAGATTTCAGATCTCAGATTTCAGATTTCGATATTCAAGCGCCTTTCTGCCGATGTCGTGCCGATACTGCATGCCCTCGAACCTGATGTGAGACGACTCCGGTGTAGGCGCGCGAGATCGCTTCCGTGAAGTCGCGCGCCGCGACCGACGACCGTCAGCACGCGCCCGCCGGCGGTGACGACGTGTGACCGCCCCGCTGCGCCGTCCCGGCGTGATAGACCGCGACGCCGGAATCGCCTCCGCCTCGTCGATGCCTTCGATCGCGGCTGCCCGGATTCGGACGACTCCGGATAGCCGCGTGACGCGAGAACGACGCCGGCGAGACGACTCCGTGGCCCGATCCGGACGGACTTCGCGCGAAGCGAACCGTCTGCGCCAGCGACCAGCAGCGGCAGCAGCGGCTCGTCGATGAGCGGCAGGATGCACCTGCGTCTCCGGATCGCCGAGCCGGGCATTGAACTCGATCACCTTCGGGCCGTCCGCCGTCAGCATCAGCCCGGCGAAGAGAAATCCGCGGAACGGATGACCTTCGGCGGCCATCCCGGCGATCACCGGCTCGACGATCTCCCGCATGACCCGCGCTTCGAGCGCGGCATCCATCAATGGGCTCGGGCGCGAAGGCGCCCATGCCGCCCGTGTTCGGCCCGCGGTCGTCGTCGAACACTCGCTTGTGATCCTGCGCCGATGCCGATGGAGACCGCGTGCGCGCCGTCGCAGATCGCGAAGAACGAGACCTCCGGGCCCGTCGAGGCGATTCTTCGATCACGAGCCGGTCGCCCGCCGCGCCGAATCTCCGGTCGCGCATCGCCTCGCCGATCGCACGGCTTCGGCGGCCGCGCGATCCTCGGCGATCGACGACGCCCTTGCCAGCGGCGAGACCGTCGGCCTTCAGCACGACCGGCAGATCGAACTCTTCGCGCCGCACGACGCGAGCGCTTCGTCGGCGACTCGCAGACTCGGAACCGCGCGGTTGGGAATGCTGGTGGCGCGCCATGAACGCTTTCGCGAACGCCTTGCTGGATTCCGAGGCGCGCGGCCGCGGCGGTCGGTCCGAACAGCAGGCGGCCGTCGTCGGCGAAACCGATCGGCGATTCCCAGGCTCGAGCGGCAGTTCGGGTCCGACGACCGTGAAATCGATCTGTTCGCGTTCAGCGAGCGAAGCGGGCGGCCTCAGGGATCGGTCAGGTCGATCGGCACGGTGCGGGCCAGCCGCGGCGATCCCGGGATTTCCGGGCGCAGCCAAGATGTCGCCGCACATCGCGCTCCGGCGCCAGCCGGGCGACGAGTGCGTGCTCGCGCGCGCCGCTGCCGAGGACCAGAACTCTCATGGTAATGAATGAGTTATAGCGCTGGACCGGCGTCGCATCGAGAGCGGTGGATCGACGGGACTATTTCGTTGACCTTGCCGTCGGAATTGCGCCTAGAATCCGCGTTTACTTGTGATAGCCTAGCATGTTTAGTTGTCTCGACATTTCGTTGTCTAGTTATCGCCACCCGAAGGGGTGTTCTAGCGCGTGGCTGAAGTCAAGATCCAGGAGGGCGAGTCGATCGAAAGCGCTCTCCGCCGGTTCAAGCGGAAGGTTCAGCAGGAAGACATCATCAAGGACATCAAGAAGCATTCCTTCTATTTGAAACCGGGCGACAAACGACGAGGCCAAGCAAGCGCTCGCCCGAAAGCGGAATCGGAAGAAGCTCCGGCGCGAGTCGGAATAGACCGACCCCCGACGAGGTGGCGACCGATGGAGTTCCAAGACAGGATTCTCAGGTGCGTGGATTGCGGCAGCGGAGTTCATCTGGACGGCGGGAGAACAGCAATTCTTCGCCGACAAGAACTTCAAGAACGAGCCGAAGCGGTGCAAGGCCTGCAAGGGCAAGCGCGCGGCTCGTCCGGCCGGCGGCGGGATGTGCCCGCGAGCGGGTCGGAAACGCATGACCACGCTGCTCGGCCTGTGGCAAGGAGACGACGGTGCCCTTCAAGCCGACGCAGGGGCGCCCGGTGTTCTGCAAGGAATGCTTCCAGTCCCGGAAGTTCGCCGGGGCCGGCGGCGTCTAGACGCTTCACCGGCTCGCGTCGTCACGACTCGTCGATCAGCATCCCGCGCGCCGCCGCAGCGCGGTCGCCGCCGGTCGCGCGCGGGTGTGTTAAGCTGCACGCGGTGTTGCGCATCACGTTTATCTGGAGCGTTTCCATGCAGATCGAGGAACGGGCCGTCGGTGACGTGGTGGTGCTCGACCTGAAGGGCAAGATCACGCTTGGCGAAGGCGACGAGTTGCTCAAGGACAAGGTCAACAGCCTCGTCAACCAGGGGCACGAAGAAAATCGTGCTGAACCTCGCGGACGTCCCGTACATCGACAGCGCCGGGCTCGGCGAAGTCGTTCGCACCTACACGACCGTGTTCGCGGCAGGGCGGCAGCCTGAAGCTGCTGAACCTGACCAAGCGCATCACCGATCTTCTGTCGATCACGAAGCTGCTGACCGTGTTCGAGACCTTCGACTCGGAGAACGAGGCGGTCCGGAGTTTCTCGGCATCGGCCAAGGTCTAGCTCGTCTCCCGCGCTAGATGGCGCGCAGCACTTCATTCTCGGTGGCGGCCTCCGGTACTGCGCAGTCATGCGGTATCGGGGGCGTTCGCTCTGCCCTCCACATCCTCCTGTCCCTGCGTCCGGCCCAGTGGAGCAAGAACCTGCTCGGTGTTCGCAGGCCTGCTCTTCGGCACGACGGCTGCTCGATCCAGTCGGCGGTGCGTCGACGCAGTGCCGGCGTTCGTCGGTTTTCTGCGGCGCTTTCGGGCGTCGTCTATCTCGTCAACGACATCGCCGATCGCGAGAGCCGATCGGCGTCACCCGCTCAAGGCGCAGCGTCCCATCGCGTCGGGCGCGCTCTCGGTTTCGACCGGTCTGGCTGTCGCTCTGGGTCTTGGCGCGGCGCTGTCTCGCCGTCGGCCTGCGTGGCGTCGGTCCGGCCGTTCGTCGGTCGTCGCGGCCGGCTATCTTGCGCTTGCAGATCGCTCTATTCGACCTCGTGCTGAAGCACGTCGTCATCATCGACGTGCTGACGATTGCGCATCGGCTTCGTGCTGCGCGCCGTCGGCGGCGCGGTGGCGGTCAACGTCGAGATTCAGCCACTGGCTGCTGGTCTGCACCATCCTGCTGGCGCTGTTCATCGCGCTGGCGAAGCGCCGCCACGAGATCGTGCTGCTGGCCGCCGGCGCGGCGAGCCATCGGCCGATTCTGGGCGAGTACAGTCCGTATCTGCTCGATCAGATGATTGCGCGTCGTCACCGCGTCGACGCTGATTTCGTACGTGTTCTACACGATCAGTCCCGAGACGCAGGCAAAGTTCGGGACGCCATGGCTCGGACTTGACGATTCCCTTTCCGCTCGTACGGGATTTTCCGGTATCTGTATCTGGTGCACCAGCGCGAAGGCGGCGGGAGCCCGTGCGGATCTGCTCCTGACGGACCGACCGCTGCTCGCGTGCGTGCGCGCTGTGGGCGCTCGCCGTGGCCGTGATCATCTACCGTCCCGTATGAGGCTTCGCGAACGGCAGTCCACCGTCGACCCTCGCGCTGGGAGCCGAGGTTCTGATAGCCGTAACCTGACAGCTGAAAGCTGACAGCTGCTTATGCCCGATTTCAACGTCCGCTCCGACTCGGTGAACGTCGAGCAGATCATGGAGCAGATCCGCGCGCGGATCCGCGAGAAACGCGGCGTCGACTACACCGAACAGCAGATCCGCGAGCTCGCGGCGGTGAAGCTGGAGAAGTTCCTCGACCCGCGCGGCGTCCGCTCCGATCTGCTCGATCAGTTCCGCAAGGCCCAGCCGGCCTACGAGCCGCCGGAGCTGCCGAACTTCGCGTTCGAGGACGCGACGCTCTTCGAGTCGCACCGCGGCGCCGATCCGATGGATCCGCAAGCTGCTCGATGCCGCTGCTCAAGCTGCTCTTCAACCCGAACCCGCTGATCCAGGCGCTCCACATCCAGTCGCGTCTCAACACGATGAACGCGGAGCGCGACGCGAGGCGCGAGTCGGCGCGCCGGGCGATGGATCAGCTGTACTTACGAGCTGATGCACAACCTCGTCGTCGAAACGACGCGCACGGGCATCGAGGTGAAGAACCTGAAGATGCGCGTCGAGTCGATCTCGAGCCGGCTGGAGTTCAACGAGCGGCGAGCGCGCGCGCTCGAAAGCGCCGTCGTCGTACAAGGCGCAGGAGCCGACGAAGCGCCGGCGCAACGGTCCGCGGCACCGGCCACACCGTCACGTCAGCAACCCTCGTCGCAGCCGTCTCAGCCTCGGTGCAACCCGCCGCCCACGTCTGCACCGCCGGTTCCAGTCGCGCAAGTGCCGCTGCCGGCAGCGGCGGCGATCACCGACGACGCAGGGCGCAGCCGGCACAGGGACAGCGGCAAGGGTCCGGCGCTGCCGGGCGAAGGTCCGGGTCAGCGCAGCCGCAGGCGGCGCCGACGCCGCGGGCGGCGCGGCGGTGCCGGCGGCGTCGGCGCTCATGGGCGTTCCCGGATTCGCCGGCGCCTGAGAACGGCGGACACCGCGGAGTCGCCCGAGACGATCGATCAGGCCGAGGCACTCGATCGCATGGAGGACGACGGAGCGGCGGAATCGGAGGAGATGGACGAAACGGCGGCTGAATCGCAGGCCCCTGCAGTGGCAGAACCGTCGGCGCGCGGAATCGGCCGTCGAACATGCCGGCGACCGGGCCAGCCAATCCATCACCGCGGCGAAGCCGCACCGGCGGCGACTGCGGAACCCGTGGCTGCTCCTCCCGCGACGCCGGATCACGCGGATCACGATCCGCAGTGAAGATCGCGGTCGTCGTCCAGCGCTACGGCCAGGCGGTCAACGGCGGCGCCGAGCTGCACGCGCGGTATATCGCCGAGCATCTCGCGCGCCACGGACAGGTCGAGGTCCTCACGACCTGCGCGACCGACTACGTCACGCTGGCGCAACGAGCTCCAGGCCGGCGTCGAGCAGGTCAACGGCGTCCCGGTCCGCCGCTTTCCGCGTGAAGCACGAGCGCGATCCGCTCGTCTTCGGCAAGCGGTCGGATCGCGTCTTCGAACAGCGGCATTCGCTGGGCGACGAGCTCGACTGGCTGGACGCGAGGGACCGACGAGCCCGGCGCTCATCGACTACGTCCGCAAGCACGCCGCCGACTACGACTACTGCCTGTTCTTCAGCTATCGCTACTACCACGCCTACCACGGCGCCCGGCCGCCGGACGCGCGCGCGATTCTCGTGCCCGACGGCGGAACGCGACGAGACCATCGGCCTGTCGATCTTCCAGCCGATGTTCCGCAGCGTGCGCGCGATCATGTACAACTCGCCGGAAGAGCGCGCGATGATCCAGGCCGTGACCGGCAACGACCAGGTGTCCCGGCGTCGTCGTCGGCATCGGATCCGACGTGCCGAACAATCCGCAGGCCGGACGCGTTCCGGCAGAAATACAGCATCCGCGGCCCGTTCGCTGTCTACGTGGGCCGGATCGATCAGAACAAAGGGCTGCAAGGAGCTGTTCGAGTTCTTCCAGGACTACCTGAAGGATCCGTCGGGCAAGCTGTCGCTGCGTCCTGATCGGCAACACGCTGCTGCCGATTCCGGAGCACAAGCGGATCCGGCATCTCGGCTTCCTCGACGACACCGACAAGTTCGACGCGATGGCCGCCGCAGAGATGCTGATCATGCCGTCGTACTACGAGAGCCTGTCGATGGTGGCGCTCGAGGCCTGGGCGCTCGGACGGCCGGTGCTGGCCAACGGCAAGTGCGACGTGCTCAAGGGCCAGTGCCTGCGCAGCAACGCCGGGCTGTTCTACGAAACGCTCGGCGAGTTCATCGGCACGCTGGAGGCGATCGAACAGAACCGCTGGCTGGCGCGGCATCGCTCGGACGCAACGGCCGGCAGTTCTTCCGCGACAACTACGACTGGCCGGTCATCGAGCGGAAGTATCTCGAGATGTTCGAGCGGCTGAAGAAGGACGACGCCGGCGCCCGGCGCCGATCCGCTGCCAGGGTGGTTCGATCGCCGGCGGCAGGATCTGCCCGCGGCCGCAGGATGTCATCGCCAAGCTGCCGAAGGGACCGGCCGTGGAGACGCGGGTGATTCGGATTCACCAGGTCCTCGCCACGCTGGGCTACGGCGACGCCGATCGGCCACGAGGTGCTGGGCATCCAGCGCGTGCTGCGCGCGCGCCGGATACGAATCGGAGATCTTCGTCGAAACGGCGGATCACCGGCTCGAGTCCGCAGACGCGCGATTACCGCGAGCTCGTGGACTTCAGCCATCGCGACAACCTGCTGCTCCATCATTTCTCGCTCGGGTCGAAGGCGTCGCGCACCGCCTACGCGCTGCCGGATCGGATGGCGCTCATCTACCACAACATCACGCCGCCGGAGTACTTCGTCGGCGTCCACCGGCAGGCTGGCGCGGCAGTGCTTTCGCGGCCGGCGCGAGCTGCAGGCCTACGCGGATCGATGCGACCTGGCGATGGGCGACTCGGAGTTCAACCGGCAGGATCTCGAAGCGCTCGGCTTTCCGCGAACCGCGGTGCTGCCGGTCGTCCCGGACTTCTCGCACCTCGACCGCGAGCCGCAACTGGCTCGTCGCGCGCGACTTCGACGACGACTGGACGAACATCGTGTTCGTCGGCCGCGTGATCGCCAACAAGAAGATCGAGGATCGTGATCCGCTGGTTCCACGCGTACCACACCATCTTCAATCCGCGGTCGCGGCTGCTGCTCGTCGGCGCGCAGAGCGGGATTCGAACGCTATCTGGCGTCGCTGCACCGAGCTGGTCGGCCGTCTCGGCGCATCGCACGTGCATTTCGTCGGCCATGTCTCGGACGAAGAGCTGGTGGCCTTCTACGAGATCGCCGGATCTGTTTCTCTGCGCCAGCGAGCACGAAGGCTTCTGCGTCCCGATCGTCGAGGCGTTCTACAAGCAGGTGCCGGTGCTGGCCTACGCCGCCACCGCCGTGCCCGTCGACCATGGACGGCGCGGGCGTGCTGTTCGAGAAATCGCGATCCGATCCATGTCGCCGCGCTGATGGACGCGATCATCTCGAACGTCGGCGCTGCAGAGATCGCGATCGTGGATGGCCAGCTCGCCGCCGGTCGATCGGCTGCGATCGAAGGACTTCGCGGGAACGCTGCTCGGCTTCGTCGATCGGATCCTGGCGCCGCCGCGGGCGGCCGGCGCCGCACGTCGACCTTCGACTTCTGGGGACAGTTCGACGCCGCTCAGGAACTCGAAGAGCTCGGCATGTACCGTCCGGCCATTTACCAGGCTCTTCCGGCGATTGCCGTGGAATTGACGAAATGCGCTCGTCCGAGAATCGTTCGTCAAGTTGCATGTTGTCAACCAGTGGGTGCCGGCGGCGCACGAGGCGACGCGATCGGCGACAGCGCGCGCCGCGTGCGCGACCTGCTGCGCGCGATGGGCCACGAGTCCGAGCTCTACGCGCTGACGATCGACGACGAGCTGCGCGCACGACGTTCGCCGTTCGCCGATCCGGCGGCGCAGCGGGGCGACGCTGACGATCTTTCACTACGCGCTGCCGTCGCCGATGACCGAGGCGTTCGCGGCGCTCGGATCCGGGCCGGGTGCTGCAGTACCACAACGTCACGCCGGCGTCGTATTTCGCGCCGTACGATCCGGCGCTGTTCCGCCTGGCGTCGCTCGGCCGCGAGGAGCTGGCGACGCTCGCGGGCCGCGTCGATCTCGCGCTCGGCGACTCCGAATACAACCGGCAGGAGCTCGAGGCGCTCGGCTTCGGCCGCACCGGCGTCTTCCCGATCGCGGTCGACACGTCGCCGCGTCACGCAGCTCGGCCGCGCCGGCCGGCGCTCGACGCGATCCTCGACGACGGCCTCGTGAACTTCCTGTTCGTCGGCCGGATCGCGCCGAACAAGAAGATCGAGGACATCATCCGCGCTGGCCGAGTTCTACAAGCGCTACGTCGACGCGTACTACCGCTTCATCTTCGTCGGCCGCTTCGACGTGGTGCCGCGGTATTATTCGATGATTCGCGCGCTGATGACCGAGTATCCGCTTCCTGAACGACCGATTCGTGTTCACCGGCCCGATTCCCGACGAAGAGCTCGCGGTGTACTACCGCCACGCGGCGGTCTACATCTCGATGAGCGAGCACGAAGGGCTTCTGCGTGCCGCTGCGTCGAGGCGATGGCGGCCGACGTGCCGGTGCTGGCCTACGCGGCCGCCGCCGTCCCCGACACGCTCGGCGGCGCCGGCGTCCAGTTCGCGCCGAAGGATCTCGAGATCGCCGCGGAGCTGCTCGGCGCCCTGGCCTTCGACGACGAGCTTCGCGCGCGCAGGTCATCGCCGGCCAGCGCCGCCGGCTCGCCGACTTCGGCGACGCGCGCATCACGCGCGAGCTCACCGCGCTGCTGCACACACTCTCGTGAAAATCGCCTTCGTCATCCAGCGATACGGCGCCGAGGTGCTCGGCGGATCCGAGCATCTGTGCCGCCTCGTCGCCGAGCGCCTCGCCGGCAGCCACGACGTCGAGGTGCTCACGAGCTGCGCGCAGGACTACGTCACCTGGAAGAACGAGTATCCGGAAGGCGCCGACCGCATCCGCGGCGTCACGGTGCGGCGCTTCGCCAACGCGCGCACGCGCGACATCGACGCGTTCAACGTCTTCTCGAGCTGGATCTACGACAACCCGCACAGCCGCGCCGACGAGATGGAGTGGCTGAAGCAGCAGGGACCCGTGGTGCCCGAGCCTGATCGAGTTCCTGCGCCGCAATCACCAGCAGTACGACGTCGCTGATCTTCTTCACCTATCTCTATGCGCCGACGGTGCTCGGCCTCGAGGTCGCGCCGCAGCGCAGCGATCCTGGTGTCGACCGCGCACGACGAGCCGGCGATCCGCCTCGAGATCTTCAAGGACGTCTTCCGCAAGCCGGCCGCGCTCTGCTACCTGACCGAGAGCGAGCGCGCAGCTTCGTCAGTGCAGTTTCCCGACCGGCCGCTGCTCGAGGAAATCGTCGGCGTCGGCGTCGATCTGCCGCAGCAGCAGCTCTACCCGCGCATGCCGCGCCGCCGCCCGACGACGAGCGCCGCGGCGATCGCCGGCGGCGACGCGCGACCGAGCCGATGCGACCGACGTTCGAGGCGGCGCGGCGACGCTCGATTTTCCGTCGCACCTGCGCGCGCGCGGCGCCGTGTTCCGCCGCCGCCACCGCTCTGTACGGGCCGATGGTGCTCTACGGCGGGCGCATCGATCCGGGCAAAGGCTGCGAGGAGCTGATTCAGTACTTCAGCGAGTACGTGAAGGAAGGCGGCGACGCGACGCTCGGCGCTGATGGGCGTCGAAGCTGATGTCGCTGCCGGAAGAGCCGTACATCCGCTTCGCGGGCTGCTGTCCGACCGCGAGCGCGCTGCAGGCGCTCGAAGCCGCGCACCGTCGTCGTCTGCCCGTCGCCGTACGAGAGCCTGTCGCTGCTGGCGCTCGAGGCGCTGTCGGTCGGCACGCCGATTCTCGCGAACGCGCGCAGCGCCGTCCTCGTCGAGCACTGCGTCCGCAGCAACGGCGGGCTGTACTACGCGGACCGCGACGAGTTCGTCGAGTGCGCTGAAGCTGCTGGTCGGCGACGACCGGCTGCGCGCCGCGCATGGGCCGCAACGGCCGCGACTACGTCGCGCCGGAACTACCGGTGGGATGTCGTGCTGGCGAAGTACGAGCGGCTCTTCGCGAAGATCAAGAACGCGCGCGCTCGCACTACTTTGTCGACGCCCGCGACCGAGTCGGCGACGGCCCGGCCAGCGCTGCCGGCGGCCGGCTCACGCAGCGCGATCGCGGCCGGCTCGCTGCCGTTGCCGTTCGGCGTCCGCTTGCGCCGCGGCCGGATCTCGTAGCGCTTGATCATCTCGTTCAGCGTCGTCGGCTTGATGTGCAGGAGCTCGGCGGCGCGTTTCTGCACGCCGCCGGCGGCCTCGAGCGTCGACTCGATCAGCCGCTTCTCGAAATCGGTGATGACGTCCTTGAACGAGATCCCCTCGGGCGGCACGACGAACTGCGGCATCTGGAAGTTCGGCGCCTTGCGGACGTGATCCGGAATCAGCTCGACGCCGATGCGCGTGCCGGACGTGAGCACGACGGCGCGCTCGATGACGTTCTCGAGCTCGCGGACGTTGCCCGGCCAGTCGTACTCGGTCAGCAGGTCGAGCGCGTCGGGCGTCAGCTCGAGGCCGCGCTTCTTGTTCTCCTCGCCGTAGCTTCTCGAGGAAGTGGTGCACGAGCAGCGGCATGTCGTCCTTGCGATCGCGCAGCGGCGGCAGCTGAATCGAGATGACGTGCAGGCGGTAGAAGAGGTCCTCGCGGAACTTCCCTCCTCCATCATCTGGCGCAGGTCGACGTTGGTCGCGGCGATGATGCGGACGTCGACCTTGATCGTCTCCATGCCGCCGAGGCGCATGAAGTCGCGCTCCTGGATGACGCGCAGCAGCTTGGCCTGCGTCTCGAGCGGGACGTTGCCGATCTCGTCGAAGAAGATGCTGCCCTTGTCGGCGAGGTCGAACATGCCCTTCTTCGGATAGACCGGCGCCGGTGAACGCGCCCTTGACGTGGCCGAACAGCGTCGACTCGAGCAGATCCGGCGGCAGGTTGCCCGAGTTCACGGTGACGAACGAGCGCTCCGACCGCGACGAGTTCGCGTGAATCGCGCGCGCCACCAGCTCCTTGCCGGTGCCGCTCTCGCCCTGAATGAGGATCGTCGATCGGCTCGGCGCCGCCTGGATGATCAGGTCGAACACCTGGCGCATCCGCGGGCTCCGGCCGATGATGTTGCGCGAACTTGTGGTACCGCTCCTGGATGTTCTGCCGCAGGTTGCGGTTCTCGTGCAGCAGCCGCCGCCGCTCCATCGCGTTGCGGACGACGACGAGCACTTCGTCGTTCTTGAACGGCTTGGTGATGTAGTCGAAGGCGCCGGCCTTCATCGCCGAGATCGCGCTCTCGACCGACGCGTAGGCGGTGATGATGATGACGGCGAGGTCCTCGTCGATGCGCTTCAGCTCGTCGAGCGTCGCGATGCCGTCGATGCCGGGCATCATGATGTCGACGATCGCGGCGTCGAACGGCAGCGCGCGCGCCAGCTCGAGCCCCTCGGCCCCGGACGAGGCGAGCGCGGACGTCGTAGCCCTCGCGCGTCAGCAGCGTCTCGAGAATCTCACGCATGATCTCTTCGTCGTCGACGACGAGGATCGTGCCGTTTCGTGAAGTGGCCATATATTTCAGTTCGGCCGAGCCGGACGCTACCGCGCGCCGACGCGCGCGGCGCGGCAGCGGCAGCGCCAGCGTGAAGCGCGTGCCCTGTCCGACCGCGCTGTCGCAGTGAATCGTGCCGTCGTGCTCGCGCACGATGCCGTAGGTGATCGACAGGCCGAGGCCGGTGCCGCGGCCGATCGCTTGGTCGTGAAGAACGGATCGTAGATGCGCGCGAGCTGCTCCGACGGAATGCCCGAGCCGGTGTCGGCGATCTCGGCGACCGCGCGATCGCCCTCGACGCGCGTCGCCACCGACAGCCATCCGCCGCGCGGCATCGCGTCGCGGGCGTTGAGGAACAGGTTCAGGAACACCTGCTGCAGCTGATGCTCGATGCCGAGCACGCGTCACCGGCGCGGCGCCAGCTCGCGCCGCACCTTGATGCTGCCGACCTCGAACTGATGCTCGAGCAGCGAGAAGACGTCGGTGATGACCGCGTTCAGGTCGACGTCGATCCGTTCGTTGGACGCCGTGCCGGGCCGCGACAGGTTCAGCAGGCCGTTGACGATCTTCGCGGCGCGGAACGTCTGCCGCTCGATCTTCTCGAGCAGCACCGTCTCGCGGATCGTTCGGATCGGCGCCCTCGAGCAGCATCTGCGTGAAGCTCGAAATGCCGGTCAGCGGCGTGTTGACTTCGTGCGCGACGCCGGCGGCGAGCAGGCCGATCGACGCCATCTTCTCGGAGATCTGCAGCTGCTCTTCGAGCCGCACGCGATCGGTGATGTCCTCGATGAGCAGGATGCATGCCGACCACGACGTCGTCGCCCGCGGCGTTCTGCAGCGGCACCTCGGTGGCGTTGACGAGCAGCTGCGCGGCGTCTCGCGGCTCGTGCGCGATGAGCAGCGGCACGCGATAGAGCGTCGCGCCGTAGGGATGCTCGTGCCGCGCGGCGCGCAGCGCGTCGACGAACGGCGCGTCGAACATGTCGCGCGAGCGTGCGGCCGATCGCCGCGTCGCGCGCGACGCCGTAGAAACTCTCGAGCGCGCGGTTCCAGCGCACGATCCGCTCGTCCGCGTCGAACACCACCAGCCCGTCGTCGAGCGACTCGAGGATGTTCTCGTTGAACTCGCGCATCCGGCCGAGCTCCTCGGCCTTGAGGTGCAGCTGCGCGGTAGAGCCGGCCGTTCTCGATCGCCGTCGCGACCTGGCCGGCGACCGCGGTCAGCAGCGCCGAGGTCCTCGCTGTTGAACGGCTCGTCGGTTTCCTTGCGGCCGAGCGCCAGCACGGCGATCGTCGCGCCCTTCGAAGACGCACGGCACGAAGTAGTAGATGCCGGCGTCGCGCCAGAACTCGACTTCCTCGGCCACGAAGCGCGCGGCGGCGATCGGATCGTCGAGCGCCGACGGTGTGGCCGGCGTCGAGCGCGCGCCATCATCGACGAGTCGCGCGACAGCCGCGGCACCGGCTGCGCGAAGCCGTAGTCGCCGATCGACGTGAAGTCGCCCGGCCGGTCGCCGTCGCCGGCGCCAGCATCAGCGCCATGCGATCGACGACCAGCGTCTCGACGATGCGCGCGACCAGTCGCTGGCTCAAGCGGACGACGTCGAGGTCGCTGTTCAGATCGCGCGCGAATGCCACCAGCGCGCGGCGGTAGTCGTAGCGGTCGCGATAGAAGACGCGATCGAGCGCGTTCTGCACCGACGTCCTTCACCGGCTGCGCCAGCAGCACGACGACGATGCGTGGCCAGCAACGCGATGATCCAGTTGTGCTGGTCGGCGTCGTTGCCGAACGAGGAAGGCGGTGAGCTTCAGCAGCGCGAAGTAGAGCGCGATGCTGGCGGCGAGAAACGCCGTGTAGGCGAGCCCGCGCTTGACGATCACCTCGACGTCGCGCAGCCGGTAGCGCACGATCGCCGACGCGAAGGTCAGCGGCACCAGGCCGAGCGGAACGGCGGTCAGCTGCAAGCGCGAGCGGCGGATCGACGCCGAGCGCCCACGGCAGCGCGTAGAAGAACGCAAACGGCCCGGCGCCGAGCGCGGTGCCCCAGGCGATCCAGCGCAGCTGCCGTCGCGCCGTGACCGCGGTGATGTCCTCGAACGCGCGCACGAGCACACGACCAGCGCGGCCACCGCACAGACGAACAGATACAACCGGCTCGGCACGATCGAGCAGACTCGAGCACGCGCGAGAACAGCGGCCTGACAGCGCCCTGCGTCGCGCGCGCGCGACCGCGAACGACGCGCGCCGCGCCGAGCACCAGCGCCGGCACGTAGATCAGCGGCAGCAGCCAATCGGTGCGGCGGACGTCGTCGGCGCTCCGCTCGCGTCCCGGCCGCTCCGGAAACACGATCGTGAAATGCAGCAGCAGCGGCGGCAGCAGCGCCATCGCGATCGACGTCGCCCCAGTAGAAGATCCAGTCGAGGCGATCGAACGGGCCGTTGAACGAGAAGCGTGAACGACGCCGAAGAACGCGACGCAGAGCCAGAAGAAATGCAGCGTCGCCTGGTCGCGAGGCCGGCGCGAGCCGGACCGACGCGCCGACGATCAGCGTGAAGAGTCCGACCGCGGCGAGCACGAAATACATCGAGCTGCCGCGCGGCGTCGGCGCGAGCGAGACCTCGAGCGCCTGCTGCGTCCCGAGCCGCAGCAGCGTGTACGCGAGACGCGTCCCTCGTGGCCGCGGTGCTGGATATTCGACGACGTCGGCGGGCGTCTGCTACCGGCGAGCCGTTGACGGCCAGCAGCACGTCGCCGCGGCGGATGCCCGGCGGCGCTCGCCGCCGATCCGCGCGCGACCTCGACGGCGGTCACGCCTTCGGCCGCGCGCTCCCACAGAACGCCGTCCTCGACCTCGTGCCACGCGCGAGTACATCGCTGACGTTCGCGACGCCGAGCGCGACGCAGCGACGCGACGACGGCCACCGCGAACACGGATCGCCCCCAGCACGAGCCAGCGGGCTCTCGATCGGCGTCGGCGTGGGATTCAGCGGAATCGGACATCGATATCGTGGACTGGCGGCCCGATACCGGCTCGACACCTCGCCGTGCCGTCGAGGTAGCAAAGCTCATACCCTGAATTCTGCGTCAGATGCATCATCTAAACTATTGAAAAGTCTAAGGTTTCTCGTGCGATCGCCAACAGCGAAGACCGGCGGCACTCCAAGCATACGGACAGCCGTTTCAATATCATGGATCGACTTCGGAGGACGCCAAGCCTGGGTCAGCGGGCTTAGAACTTGAGCGTCAGGCCGCCGACGATGCGCTTCGGGCGGCCGGACGACGAGCAGCTCGTCGTAGATCGACTGATCGGGCGCCGGTCTCGCGGAAGAAGTTGCGGACCGCGACCAGCATCTCCCACTTGGCGGTGCTGAAGTCCATGAACGGCAGCGACTGGCGCACCTGCACGTCGAAGCGCGCGTCGAGCTGCGGATGATCGGCGCCGTCGCGAACGCACGCCGTGCGGACTGCGCTGGACGCGCGAACCCGTTGCTGACGCGATAGAGCACGACGCACGCGCGTCGACGTTTCGGGCACTCGGTTTCGATCGACGTCGACGACGTCGTGAATGTGCTCCGAGTCGACGCGCGACCGCCGACGGCGCGAAGAACAGCATGTAGGCGGCGATCTGCCGAGCGGTGCCCACTGGCGCGCGTCAGCGAGTACTCGACCGACGCCGTGGACGCGGCTGGCGATCGACGGCGCGGAATGCCGGCGCTCAGACCGGACGCGTCGACGTCGCCGCTCGCGTCGCGCGAAGTAGTGGCCGACGCGCCGCCGGCGCGCCGGGCATGTCGACTGCCGAACAGCGTCGACGAGCTGATCGTCGACGTGCTGCCGGAACGCGCGCAGCGACACCGTCGCCGACGCGACGATCGCGTTCGACCTCCACCTCCATGTGATTGGTGCGTTCGGCTTCGAGCGGCTGACCGGTCAAGCGACGGAGAACGTCCGCTGCGGCGGCAGCCAGATGCCGTCGTCCATGCGCGGCATGAACTCTTCGGCGCCCGGCGCAAGCGCGCGGCTGCGACAGCATCGTGCTGATGCGGAAGTGTTCGGCAGGCTGCACCGTCAGCGCGACGCGCGGGCTGAGCAGGCTGCGATCCTCGAGGTAGTCGTAGCGCGCGTAGCGGCCGCCGTAGGTGAGCGTGAGGCGCGGCGTGATGGCGAACGTGTCGAAGCCGTAGATCGCGCCGGCATTGCGGCTGCCGTCGGTGACGCTGCGCAGCGCGCGCGAAGTTGCCGCCGTCGTAGCGCTGCGTGCTGTAGCGACAGCCCGAGGTCGTAGCGATGCCGCGCCGGCGCGCGCGTCGTGTACTCGCCGGCGACGATCCACGACGCGATGTCGCCCTGCGTGAGCGCCGCGCGCGCCGTCCAGTCGGCGTGCTCGCCGACCGGCGCGCCGACGGCGAGATAGGCGGTGCTGCGCGCGAAGTTGTTCGTCGTGAACAACTGCTGCGGCGTGTCGAACGATCCGGTGGTCAGGAGATTCACCTGACCCGAGAACGGCGTGCCGGCGAAGAGATTCGTCACCGTCGACCGTGCGACCGACGCACTGCGATCCGAGGAATCCGGGATCGGCGAACGCCGTGATCGACCGGCGTGTCACCGGCGATGATGTCGTCGGGCAGCGATCGACGTCCTTCAGGATGCCGCGCCGCGCGTGACGCAGCCGCCACGCCAGCTTCGCCGTGATCGTCGTCGATCGTTGTCGTGCGTGGTCGCGCTGTCGTCGGTCGGCTGCACCGGCGGCGGGATCAGCCGATGCGCCGTCGCCGACCCGCGGCCAGCAGCGGATACGACGTGCCGCGACCGCAGCGTGGCGAAGCGCGATCGACGACGAGACAAGCGCCGCTCGGACGCACGTCGACGACCTGACCGCGCGACGCGACGAAACCGCTGAGATGCGCGCGGCAGCAGGTACGGCCCCGGCGACAGCGTTCGCATCTCGAACCGTCCGCTGCGATCGCGTGAGCGCGAACGCGGTCGTAGATGCCGAGCGCCGGACACCGTGGCGCCGGCGACCGGCGCGACCCTTCTCGTCCTGAACGATGCCTTGAATCGAGCCGGCGCGCGATCGACGCGATGTGCGTGACCGGCGCGGAGCTGAGCGACGCGTCTGCGCGGCTGCGCAGCCGACGCGACACACAGAGAGCAACAGACCGCCGACCGCTCGGACCGCCGATCACTCTGGAACGTGCCTCTCATGTTGCTACCCCGGCGTTCTGCGCGACTCTACGACGGGACTGACGGTGAACGGATTTCGCGCGTCAGCGTCTTGTTCGCGATCTTGTCGGTGACCTTGATCTCGAGCCGGTAATCGCCCTTCGGGGAACGACGCCAGCGGCACCGCCTGCCCGCTCTGCAGCTGATGGCCGGCCGCGAGGTCGAATTGCGGCGGCAGCGTCTGCGCGTTCAGGTTCTGCGGATTGGTCTTGTTGAAGAACTTCTCGCCGGCTGCGTTCGCCGCTTCGGCTCGTCCAGCTGCTGCCTGGCAGAAGCTGTAGCTCGACGCTGACGTCCGGCTTGTTGTCGCTGTCGACCTTCGGGTTGTAGATCAGCATGAAGGTCGACAGCTCGGACTTCTTCGTGAACTTCGTGTCTCGAACGTCGGCACGATTTCCATCATGCCGAGCGCGTACGGACGGTCGGCCTGCTGCTGCGGCGTGAGCGGCGCGGGCAGCGGATCGATCCGCTGCGCGATGATCACCGAGCTGGTGGTCAGCTCGCCGTTCCAGAAGTCGGGCACCGTGACCGTCTGCTTGATCACCGACACCTTCGGCGGCGGCGCGTTCTTCGGCGCCTTGTCGGGCGTCGGCTCCTTGGCGACGACGATACACGTCGTAGGCGCCGGCCGGCACGGTGAACGAGCGCGAGATGCGCATCGGGTTCTGGCGCCGCGGTCACCGGCACGAAGCTGATGTCCTCGTAGGCGTACTCGGTCTTCTTGCTCTTGTCCTTGTCTTTCTTGTCGTCCTTCTTCTGTCCGTCGCGCGGCGCGGCGCCGCGGCCGCCGGCGCCCTTCGAGCACGACGCGCCAGTAGAAGGCGACGGTGCCGCCGGTCGACCTTCGACGGATCGAGCGCACCGTGAACGGCACGTACTCTTTGTTGCCCTGCGCCTTCAGCACGTCCTCGCGCAGCCACGAGAGCGCGAGATCGTTCGGCGCCGGCTGACCGGCGCCGACATCGTCAACGATCTTGACGATGTTCTGATTTCCTTCTTCTGCGCTTCGTCCTTCTTCTTGTCGTCTTGTCCCTGGCGCGAATGAGCGCCGATCATGAAGACGCGAACAGCGACGACGACAAGCAGCGCGAGCACGCCGCGCCGCTGCTTCATAAAACCTAGTCTCCCATAGCAAAAAGATGAAGGTCTAGTCGAACAGCCAATAATAGGCGTCTGGCTCACGGTCAAGTCAAACCCTTCTGACGTGCAGCACTTCAGGCCGGCTTTGGGCTCCGGACGCTGTGCTATTATCCGGCGGTCTTGCCCCGTGCCGATGAAGCTCATCGACGTCTCGGTGCCGCTTGATCGCCAGCTCCCGACCTACCTGAACAACGCACCGTTCAGCCTCGAGGCGATCAAGCGCATCGCCAGCGGCGACAGCTCGAACGTCTCGACGCTGCACATGAGCGCGCACGGCGGGCACGTACGTCGACGCGCCGCGGCACTTCTTCTTCGACGACGGCGCGGGGACCGAGGCGCTGCCGCTGGAGATGCTGGATGCGGGCGCGGCGCGCGTTCATCGGGCTCGCCTCGCGCACCGGCCGTCGACGGCCGGAGGATCTGGAGCGCCATCGAACCTCTCGGAGAAGACCTGCGGGTGCTCATCAAGACGCACAACTCGCGACTCGTGGGTGCGACGCTGACGTTCCACGACCGACTACGCCGGCGTCAGCGGAAGTCGAGGCGCGAAGCATCTGGTCTGAGCGCGGCGTCAAAGGTCGTCGGCGTGGACTACCTGTCGGTCGAACCATGCAGGCACGCCGGGCGCGCCCGCGCACCACGTGCCGCCTGGGCGCCGGCACGATCGTGATCGAAGGGTCTGGACCTGCGCGACGTCGAGCCGGGCGTCTGACGATACCTGCCTCCGCTGGCGGATCGTCGGCGCCGACGGCGCGCCGGCGCGCGTCGTGCTCCGCCGGAGCTGACGTCGTCTCGGATGCCGGCGCTGCTCGACGACAGCCTGGTCATCGTCCTCGCCGGCGGCGCCGGCGAGCGGCTCTATCCGCTGACGAAGGAGCGCGCGAAGCCGGCCGTCTACTTCGGCGGCCCGTACCGCATCATCGACTTCGCGCTGAGCAACTGCATCAACTCGGGCCTGCGGCGCATCTTCATCGCCACGCAGTACAAGTCGCTGTCGCTGAACCGCCACATCCGCATGGGCTGGAGCATCGTGTCGGAGGAGCTCGGCGAGTTCGTCGAGATCCTGCCGCCGCAGAAGCGCGTCGGCGAGCACTGGTATCAGGGCACGGCCGACGCGGTCTACCAGAACCTGTACTCGATCATGCGCGAGAACCCGCAGCTACCTCGATCGTGCTGTCCGGCGATCACGTCTACAAGATGGACTACGCGCGCATGCTGCGCGTTCCATCAGGAGCGCGGCGCCGCCGTCACGCTGGCGACGATCGAAGTGCCGATCGCCGACGCGCAGCCGCTTCGGCATCATCGCGATCGACGAGAACGAGCGCGTCACCGGATTTCAGGAGAAGCCGAAGCAGCCGACCGCGATTCCCGGCTCGCCCGATCTCGCGCTGGCGTCGATGGGCGTCTACATCTTCGACACCGACGTGCTGGTCCGCGCGCTCGAAGCCGACGCGCAGCGCAGCCGACCGACGCACGATTTCGGCAAGGACATCATCCCGGCGCTCATCCACCAGGCGCCGGTGTACTCCGTACCGCTTCTACGACGAGAACAAGAAGGCGTCGAACATACTGGCGCGACATCGGCACGCTCGACGCGTACTTCGAGGCGAACATGGATCTGTGCCAGGTGAACCCGGAGTTCAACCTCTACGATCCCGGAGTGGCCGCTGCGCACCTATCAGCCGCAGGCGCCGCCGGCGAAGTTCGTCTTCGCCGAAGCGGGCGGCGCTGCGGCCAGGCGCTCGACTCGGTGATCTCGCCCGGCTGCATCGTCTCGGGCAGCAGCATCTACCGGCAGCGTGCTGTGCCCGAACGTGCGCGTCCACAGCTTCTGCCACATCGAGCAGTGCATCCTGATGCCGGGCGTGCGCGTCGGGCCGGCACGCGCGCATCCGGCGCGCGATCATCGACCGCGACGTGCTGATTCCGCGCGGCGCGCTCATCGGCTACAACGTCGAGGAGGATCGAGCAATACGTAACTGAACGAAGTAATAA
>ERZ1370068.11064-contig-9710_pt1 | contig 29360 bp, 45 predicted proteins | sample MGYA00561227_ERZ1370068 | MGnify/ENA primary metagenome ERZ1370068 (study PRJEB38410, sample SAMEA6850437) | metagenome | study: Metagenomic assessment of the ecological functions of the soil: analysis of the soil microbiota associated with the...
GTACTCCGGCGCCATCGCACCGACGATGGCCTGGCAGCTGAGCGGGCGTCGCCACGGTGACGAGCCCAGCCCCGGACCGCAGGCGCGCCCACTGCGCGGCCAGATGAGCGGCGCCCGGTCTTTCCCGGGCGAACCGGCGACCACCAGCACGCGCCCGTAGTCGCCCTTGTGCGCTGTCGGCCGTCCGCGGCTGATCAAGACTCGCGCATCGCCGCTCTGGGTCAGCAGGCTCGACGTGCGGGCCGTCGAGCGCACTCGAGGATCGCTGCCGGAATGCCGATGTCGGCAATCACGACGTCGCCGGCGCGCGTTTCGGCCGGCGGCAGCACGAGCGGCAGCTTTGGGCGCCGCGAGCGTCACGGTCATCGCCGCGTCGATGCAGTCGCCAATCAGGCTCGTGGCGAGTCCGCCGACAGCCCGCGACGGGAGATCGACCGACGACGATCGGGATGCCGGACGCGTTGACGTCGGCGACGACGGTTTCGAGTCAATGCCGGCGAGCGGCGCGTTCGAGCCCGGTGCCGAAGATGGCGTCGACGATCAGCGTGCAGTCGCTAGACCTCGGAGAAGTGCAGCTCCCACGCTCTGCTCGTCGGCGATTTCGACCACGGTCACGCCGAGGCGGCCGAGGATCTCGAGGTTGGTGCGCGCGTCGCCGCGGACGTCGGCGACAGCGGCCGATCACGAAGACCGACGCGTCGATGCCGCGCTGCAGCAGCGTTCGCGCGACGACGAACCCGTCGCCGCCGTTGTTGCCGCGGCCGCACAGGCACGGCCACGCGGCGTTCGAGCCAGCGTCGCTGCGTGACGGCTCTCCATGGCGGCGACGACCTGCCGGCCGGCGTTCTCCATCAGCACGAGCGACGGAATGCCGATGTCTTCGATCGTGCGCCGATCGGCCTCGCGCATCTGCGCGGCGTTCAGGATGCGCATCGTGAAGATGTTCGTCACCAGGCGTCGATCTCTGTGTGCATAGCTGGATCGCAGGTCGCGAATCGATGGGCAGTACGCTCGAATGGTCATGACGGCACGTCAATGTCAACGGGCGAATCGTCGATCGCGATGCACGCGGTCATTTCTGTGTTCGATCACGGCTTCCTGTACGGCGAAGGCGTCTACGAGACACTGCGGCACCTACAACGGCCAGCCGTTTCTGTTCGATCGGCACATGCGGCGGCTGCGCAGTTCGGCCGGCATGATCGCCCTGCCCGATCCCGCTGCCGACCGCGAGATTGATGCGCGATTCTTCGAGACGCATGAATGCCGCAGAACTGCGCGGCGGATCCGGGCAGGAAGCGTACATCCGCCTGCTGGTCACGCGCGGTGTCGGCGAGCTCTCCTACGATCCAGGCGTCTGTCCGACCTCATCGCTTGTGGTCATCGTCAAACCGCAGGTCGATCCGCCGCCCGAGGCGTTCGAACGCGGTGTGCGCGTGGCGCTGGTCTCCACGGTGAGGAACCATCCTGGGTCAGTCAATCCGCTGATCAAGTCGAACAACCTGCTCAACAACGCGCTCGCGATGCAGGAGGCATCTCGCACGCGGCGGCTTCGAAGGGGTCATGCGGAACTACCGCGGCGAACTTGCCGAGTGCACCACGGCCAATATTTTCGTCGTGAAAGGCCGGACGAGCGCTCACGCCTCCGCTCGACGCGGGCCTGCTGCCGGGAATCACGCGCGAGTTCCTGTTCGAGATTGGCACGGAGATCGGCACGTGCCGGTGCGCGAGGCCGGTGCTCAAGGACGAAGACCTGTTCGGCGCGGACGAAGCCTTCCTCACCGAGCACGACGCGCGAGGTCGTGCCCATCGTGCAGGTCGACGACCGGACAGATCGGCTCTGGAACGCCCGGGCCGGTCACCCGGAGCCTTGCTCGAGGGCTTTCGCCAGAAGGCGCAGGAGCTGACACAAGTTCAAACAGCTTGAACTCAAAAGTCAGAAGGGCTGAGGCGGCTGTCCTTCAGAATTCTCACGTCCGACTTTTGACATCCGCGCGCGCACGCCGCGGTTGAGTGGCGCACGGAGCACATCAGGTTGCGATCGCCATACGGACGTTGTCGATGCGCGCGACACTGCGGCCAGAACTTGTTCTCGCGGACGAACGGCAAGCGGAAACGCCGCTGCCTCGCGCGAGTACGGATGTGGCCACGCATCGGCTGCCACGGCGGTCGCCGTGTGCGGAGCGTTCTTCAGTGCGATTGTCGGTCGCGGTCGGCGCTTCCCTCGGCAACGGCCTGAATCTCCTGGCGAATCGCGATCATCGCGTCGCAGAACCGGTCGAGCTCCGCCTTCGGTCTCGCTCTCGGTCGGCTCGACCATCAGCGTGCCGGCGACCGGAAACGACACCGTCGGCGCATGGAAACCGTAGTCCATCAGCCGCTTGGCGACGTCGGTCTCGTCGATCCCGGTGGCCCGTTGAACGGCCGCAGGTCGAAGATCAGCTCGTGCGCGACGCGGCCGTTCGCGCGCGCGTACAGCACCGGATAGTGCGGCTCGAGCCGCGACTTGAGGTAGTTCGCGTTCAGAATCGCGAATCGCGTGGCGTCGGTCAGCGCCGTCGGCGCCCAGCATCCGGATGTAGCCGTACGAGATCAGCAGGATGCTCGCGCTGCCCCAGGGCGCGGCCGAAACCGCGTGAATCGCGCGATCGCCGCCCGTTGTGACGAGCCGGTGGCCCGGGCAGATACGGGGCCAGGTGCGTCGGCGACGCCGATCGGCCCCATTCCGGGCCGCCGCCGCCGTGCGGAATGCGAACGTCTTGTGCAGGTTGAGGTGGCAGACGTCGGCGCCGATCGGCCGCCGGGACTCGTCAGGCCCACCTGCGCGTTCATGTTCGCGCCGTCCATGTAGACCTGGCCGCCGTGCTCGATGGACGATGCGCGCAGATCTCCCTGAATGCTGTCCTCGAACACGCCGTGCGTGCGAGGGATAGGTGATCATCAGCGCACGCGAGCCGGTCTTGCGTGCTCCGCGGCCTTCGCGCGCAGGTCGTCGACGTCGACGTTGCCGTGCGTCGTCGCTCGCCACGACCACGACGCGCATGCCGGCCATGGCGGCGCTGGCCGGGTTGGTGCCGTGCGCCGACGCGGGGATCAGCACGACGTCGCGCTGACGCTCGCCGCGGTCGCGATGGTAGGCGCGGATCACCATCAAGCCCGGCGAACTCGCCCTGCGCGCCGGAATTCGGCTGCAGCGACACGGCCGCAAACCCGGTGATCTCGACAGAGCGCCGCTTCGAGCTCGCGGAAGATCTGCTGGTAGCCCTCGGCCTGCTCGACCGGCGCGAACGGATGCAGCGCGAGAAACTCCGGCCACGTGACCGGCAGCATCTCGGTCGCGCGCGTTCAGCTTCATCGTGCACGAGCCGAGCGGAATCATCGACGTGTCGAGGCCGATGTCCTTGCGCTCGAGGCCGCGGATGTACCGCATCATCTCGGTTTCAGAGTGGTGCGTGTTGAACACTGGATGTGTCAGGAACGCCGATGTGCGGGCGAGGTCCGGAGGAAATCTCGGATTCGAGCTTCCGGCAGTGACGAATCGACAGCGCGCTCTTGCGCCCTGAGCGGTTGCCAACAGCTCGAACGATCGCGTGGATGTCTTGGACCTCTGTCGTTTCGTCGAGCGCGATGTTGATCCCGCCGTCCGCCCGATATCTGAAGTTCAGGTGTTGAGCGAGGGCCGACATCGCGCAGCCGCTCTGACCTCGGCCGAACTTCGAATCGAAGCGTGTCGAAATAGGCGTCGTTGAGTTGGCGGATGCCCCAGGCGTCCCAGCTCACGCTCGAGCGAGCCTGGCGTGCTGATGGACGCGGCGCGCGATCGAGGTCAACCCCAGCGGACCGTGATAAACCGCATAAAACCCTGCGATGTTCGCCAGCAACGCCTGACGCGGTGCAGATGTTGGAAGTCGCCTTGTCGCGCCGAATGTGCTGCTCGCGGGTCTGGAGTGCCATTCGATAGGCAACGTGCCCGCCAACGTCACGGGAGACGCCGATGATGCGGCCCGGCATCTGACGGGCGTGCTTCTCGCGAGTCGCGAAGAACGCGGCGTGAGGGCCGCCGTAGCCAAGCGGGACACCGAACCGCTGAGAGCTGCCAAAGACAACGTCAGCGCCAAGCTCCCCGGCGGCTGAAGCAGGGTGAGGCTGAGGAGATCGGTAGCGACTGCGACCAGTGCTCCCCGACCCTTCGCGGCCTCCATGAAGGCGCGCAGGTTGTGAATGCGGCCGGCCTCGTCGGGGGCTCTGCACGACGGCGCCGAACACTCGCCCCCGGCAAACGCGGACGACAGTTCGCCGACGACGAGTTCGGATACCCAGAGGTTCGGCACGTCCCCGTAAGCACGTCAATTGTTTGCGGGAAGCACGAATCCGCCACGAACAGCTGCGGAGATCGCTTCCGCTTTGGCCATGCGCCTGGCTTGGGCTCGGCACATCAACGTCATGGCTTTCGGCGGCCGCCGTCGGTTCATCGAGCAACGAAGCATTGGCGATGTCCATGCCCGTCAGGTCGCGTACCATTGTCTGAAAATTCAGAAGACCTTCGAGGCGTCCCTGTGAAACCTCGGCTTGGTAAGGGGTATATGGGTGTGCACCATCCAGGGTTCTCGAGAACGTTCCGGATGATGACGCTCGGCGTGATGCAATCGTAGTAGCCGAGGCCGATGAACGATCTGAAGATCTGGTTTTGCGCCGCCAGTTGACGAAGGTTCCGGAGGTATTCCGATTCGGTCTGGCCAGCGGGCAGATCCAGCGGCGCAGCGAGACGGATGCTCGCCGGAATCACTTCATCCATCAACGCGTCGAGCGAGGATGCGCCAACGACCTTCAGCATCTCGTCGCGTTCCAGCGTGTCGGGGCCGATGTGCCGGGACTGGAAGCCGTCGTGCTTCATTAGGTGAGTCTGACGCCTTGAGGGGCAAGCCCTCTCATTTGACCAGGTCGCCGTATTGAGCGGCGTCGAGCAGTGTCGCCGTTTCGTCGGGACGCGCCAGCTTCAAGACGACAATCCAGGTTTCGTGTGGAAGCGTGTTCACGGTCTCCGGGTGGTCCCTCAGAGCGTTGTTGACTTCCACCACTTCACCGGAAACTGGCGAGTAGAGCTCCGATACAGCTTTCACGGACTCTATTGTCCCGAAGGACTCCCCCTGTTTCAGGTTGGCAACCGATGTCCGGCAATTCGACGTAGACGACGTCGCCGAGCTGCTTTTGTGCGTAGTCGGTCACGCCCACCCGGCCCCGCTCGCCGGAGATTTCGATCCACTCGTGGTCCTTTGTGTATTTGAAGCCAGCCGGATACGAAGCCATGATTGTCCCAGTCGTTTGAGCGCGCCAGAAGCGCGCGCCGGTTCAGCTGCGTCGCTTGTAGAACGGCATGGGGACGCACGCGCGCAGGTGTCCTGCGTCCGCGGATGTCCACCTCGATTTCGGTATTCGGAGCTGCGCGCTCGAACGGCAGATAGGCCATTCCGATAGCTTTCTTCAGGAATGGCGTTTGTGTTCCGCTCGTGACCGTGCCGACCTTGTCCTGTCCGATCCAGACGTCATATCCGGCCCGGGCGATGCCGCGTTCGACCATTTCAAAGCCAGCCAGCTTGCGCGAGATACCCAGGCTTTTCTGCTCCCGGAGAGCAGCCGCACCCGTGAAATCGTCCTTCTTCCAGCCAACGATCCAACCCAGATCGGCTTCGAGTGGAGTCGTCGTGCCGTCGATATCGCTGCCAAACAGCCGCATCGACGCTTCCAGCCGGAGTGTGTCGCGCGCGCCGAGGCCAGCCGGCACGAGGTCCACTTCCCGCCCGGCGTTCAGGATGGCCAGCCACACGCGATCGGCAGCCTGCGGCGCGACGAACATCTCGAATCCATCCTCGCCCGTATAGCCCGTTCGGAGATCGTGGCGCGCACGCTGGCGACTTCGCCATGAGTGAAGGAGTAGTACGCCAGGCCTTCGAGGTCGGCTCCGGTCAAGGGTTGAAGCACCTGGCGAGCGGCCGGGCCTTGTAGCGCCAGAAGCGCGTAGCGCGAGCTCGCGTTTACGGCGACGACGTCGCCAAGCGGCGCGATTTGCCCGGCTATCCAGCTGTAGTCTTTCTCGATGTTGGCGGCGTTGACGACCAGCAGGAAATGTTCGGGCGCGAGACGATGACACGAGCACATCGTCGATGAACGTACCCTGCGGAGTCAGCAACGCCGAATATTGCGCCTGTCCGGTCCGCAGCTTCGACGCATCGTTGCAGGCGATTCGCTGAAGCGCCGCCAGCGCGTCCTTTCCGGCGATTTCAATCTCGCCCATGTGGCTGACGTCGAACAGCCCGGCGCGCGTCCGGACGGCCATGTGCTCGTCCACGACACTCGAGTATTCGATCGGCATGTCCCAGCCGCCGAACGGCACCATCTTCGCTCCCGATGCGCGATGCCTGGCGTTGAGAGGCGTTTTCTTGAGGGGAACGTCGACGGCGTGTTCCATGACGGAGCGCGACTGAACGCGTGAAACGGTACTTATGGCCATCGATACCGGTCAAGGAACGACCTACCGCGAAGCATTCGATCCGCGAAATCGCGACCCTCGACGGCCGCTCGATCACCCGAGCTTGGGCTTGCGGCACTCGATGAAAGACGGGCTTGAAAGTATCGCCCGACGCCTGGCAGAACGCTCAATCGGTGAAGCGCAGCACCCAGACGCAGATAGTGAGCGATGTATCGGATCGTCACATCGACGAATCCGCATTCGACGAGAAGCGCCTGATGGCTTCCGGCAGTCCGCACGCCGACGTGACCTTCGATCTGCTTCAGCAGCCCCTGTTGCCTGAAGTGCTCTACGAAAGTACTCGGCGTTGGGGTGTGTGGAGATAGAGAGACCCCGACGGCTTCAGCGCGCCATGAATGGCGCGGAAGATCCGGCAGGAACTGGTCGTCGTAGAGATGCTCCGAAAAGTCCAGTGCGAACGCGGCATCGAAGTGGTTGGGGTGGCCCTCGGCGAATTCGACGAGGTCGGCACACCTGAACGTGCCCTTTCCGATGGCGCGGGCGTCGCGCCGCTGCTCGGCCGCCCGGATGAATTCCTCGGAGAAGTCGATGCCGACATATTCTCGAACTCGGGATGCAATCAATTCGAGCAGCGACGCCGTTGCCGCAGCCAAAATCAGCCACGACTTCCTGACCGGACAGGTTGAAGAACGGCAGCATCCGGCGCATCCGCTGGGATGCGTGCGGATCGCACCGATCCACACTAGGTCTGATCGTAGATCTTGCGCAGTTGATCGTCTGAAAGGCGGTTGGATCGGCGTGCGACCTCCATGTTGATTGAATCTGCCAGATAGGCGAATCTCGAGTTCGTTCCGGAAGCTGACCTACTGGAGCTCTCGACGCACGGCCCGAGCGCTCTTGTCGTTCCTTCATGCCGACGAACTTCGGGTGTCGCAGCAGTCCGTCTCTCGTCCATTCCACGAACGCCACCTCGACGACTTGGCAGAGGGTTTCACCCATCGCAACGCCGCCATGTCGTCGGCGGTTACGCTCTGCCCCCCAACGACTGCGACCTGGGTACTGTTCGCGGCAGGTTGACGAACGGACAGCTGCCGGTGTTCGTTCCAGCAAGGCGCCGGTAGACTTCGGCCCGAAGGTGGGGTGTAAATCCTGCGCGGACCTTCGCGGCGAAGCTACAACTGCTTTCCTTCGTAGTAGCCAACGAGGATCGAATCGAAATTCGGGCCGCCCGGTTTGAATCCTCCCACGACGAACTCTTGCTGTGCGCTGAATTTCACCTTGATCCAGGCATCGGTTCGCTGGCCGGGGCGATACGAAGAGTCGCGCCGTTTAGCGACGATGCCTTCGAGGCCGTGACGCCTGATCGCCCGCTCGAGCTGCTGCACCGTGCCCTCGAGGGGTTCGGACAACAACACATCTGATTGCTTGACCGCTTTTGCGAGCGCTCGGCGTCTTTGCTCGAGCGGCCGAGACAACAGCTCTCGACCGTTGAGCGACAAGAGGTCGAATGCATAGAACGCGATGGCGCCGGCTCCCCTCGCTGGTGTTGTAATGCCTGGAACGACGGCCGGGCCGTCCTGGTCGAGGAGCCACAATCTCACCGTCGAGAACCGAGTCTTCGGCGCCGAGCGCGGCAACTGCTGCCACGACCCTGGGATAGTCGCGAGTGAGTTCTTTCTCGTTGCGCGAGATGAGGCGCACACGCGTACCGGTCTTCACACGCGAGCGCCCGATAGCCGTCCCACTTCACTTCGTAGGTCCAATCGGGACCCACCGGCAGCGTTGCTGCTGGCGTCGCCAGCATAGGGCGAAGAATCATCGCGTCGTCAGGCTATCACTCGTCGATTCAGAGACGAACAAAAGGCGAACATGTTATCCTGCGCGGCCGTGCCTGCCAAGACCTGTTTGGTCACCGTCGTTGATATTCACGCGGCGTCCGTCACACGGCCGAGGTGATGAGCGAGACGTTGTTCGAGGCAGCGGTTCTCGGGTTGAGGGCGCTCAAGCGCGACGGTTGGATGGGTGAGGTCGGCCCGGCCACAAGGCTCGAAGTGGAAGTGAAGGAGCCGACGGTAACCCACGTGCTGTCTGTTCAACAGATCCAGAGATGGCTCGAGAGCACGGGTAAAGCCAAGCGAGCAGATGAAGAAAGCCAAGTTGCGAGACTTGATGCGATGAGCTTGCGAGCGGTGCCCATAGTTCGAGTGTTCAGTTCCAAGACGGAAGGACTGGTCGCTTACTTACCCGAAAAGCCGAGCACCGGTTGGAAGTGAGGTTCATACGGCGACAATCACGTCGCACACGCTTCAAGTGACACAGTTTTGTCGGAAATCGCAGTGTGGATGGGGTTTGGACGAAGTGCACGAAAAGGCACGAGCCTTGCGGATAGCACTGCGTGCTCTCTCGTTGCCACTACGCCGTCAATGGACGGCGCGATCTCCGGAATCGACTGGTTGCGCGGTCTCGCGATGGCCTGCGTCATCATCAACCACTCGAGAATATCCTCGCTGTTGAGCTGGTTCTCCTACGAGCGTTTTTGGGTTGTCACAGCCAGCTGGAAGTGTTCGTGTTGCTGTCGGGCATCGTGCTTTGGCACCAGGTACGGTCGTAAGCTGATTCGCGCCGGTTGGTCGGCGGTGGTGCGAGGGTTGGGCTAATCGCGCGCTGACGCTGTACGCGGCCTTCGTGGGAGTCAGCTCTATCTATCTTCGTCCTTGCCGCGGCTGGGTTCGACGTTACGTCACCACGACCTGGCCACTCACCGGGTCAGCTGTCATTCCCTGGATGCCGGGACCATCAACGCTGCCCTGTTGCGTGATGTCGCGCTCATGCGGAGCGGTCCGTGGACGTTTCAGATCGTCGGCCTGTATGTGTGGCTCTGTCGCGGCAGCTGCTGCCACTGCCTCGCTGGCATTCGTTATTTCGGCTGGCGGCCGCTGCTGGCGCTGAGCTGGTTCGCGTACCTCGGGTATCATGTCTCGCCAATCACTTTGACAGGCGCGGAGTTCGAGTCGAGCTTCCCGATCCTCGCCTGGCAGCTGCTGTTCGTGCACGGCATCGTGATCGGATATCACCGCGAGCAGCTTGCGAGCGCCGTTTGCACGCTCTGCCACGAATGCGTCCCAGTTTTCACCGTTGGCGCCGCGGCGGCCTTTACCGTGTTTGCGTTCTGCAATCCGCGGACGGAAGGGCCGAGCTGGCTCCAATTGAGCGTCGTGTCGCCGGAGCGTTTCACGTATCTGTATTTCAAGTTCTTCGAGCTGACGGATCTCGGCATCGGCCGCCTGCTGAATCTGGCCGGTGGCGCTGCCTGTCGGCTATGCGCTGCTGACGGGGCTGGACGTTGGCCCGTCCGCTTGGAATCGTTCTCGTGAGTCTCGGCCAGCAGTCGCTTGGCGCGTTCATCCTGCACGTGCTATGGCGTCTTGCTGCTCGCCAATCTACCGTATCGCAAACAACGAAGATCTCGGCGTCAATACGCTGATTGTGCTGCTGCTCATCGTGGCCATTGCCGGGCTGCTTGACGGCACACAGCGCCTTCGAAACCTCCGGCGCCGCCCGGTCGTCTCGACCTTGCCTGCCCACTCAGTCCTTCACCTCAGCGACCAGTCCCCTGGCGGCATAGCCGCGCCACATTAGTGCTCGTTTTCCGGCCTCCTGGATATGATCGACCAGCGTTTGTAGTCGTTGGTTGTTTGGTCGTTGGTCGTTGGTCGTTCAGGTCCAGGGGGCACTATGAGATCCGAGCGTCTATTTGGCGCAGGCATCGCAGCCGTCTTGGCGTCGCTTCTGTCGGCGACAGCCTCGGCTCAGTGGTTCAACTACCCGACCCCGGGTGTCCCGCGACTGCCCTGACGGGAAGGTCAATATGACGGCCCCGACGCCTCGGACGGCAGACGGAAGCCGGATCTCTCGGGCGTCTGGAGGGGTGCTGGTCCGCTCTATCGCTTCAACATCGCCCAGGATTTGAAGCCCGAGGACATCCAGCCTTGGGCCGAGGAGCTGTTCCTCCAACGCGTCCGAGACTCCAGGAAGGACAGTCCGCTTGCGCGAAATGTTTGCCGGTCAGCGTTCCCTTTCACAACTTCTTCAACCTGACGAGGATCGTCCAGACTCCGGGGTTGATGGTCATTCTGCACGAGTCTCCCAATAGTCCCCACCGGACCGTGTTCACCGATGGCCGGGAGCTGCCGAAGGATCCCAATCCAAGCTGGTTGGGGTACTCGATCGGACGATGGGAAGGCGACACGATGGTTGTGACGACCGCCGGATTCAACGACAAAGCCTGGCTCGACAGCGCCGGGCACCCGCAAACCGAATCGCTTCGCATCACCGAACGCCTCCGCCGCCGCGACTTCGGCCACATGGATTTCGAAATCACCATCGACGATCCGAAGGCGTTCACCAAGCCGTTCACTATAAAGACGGAACGCTCTGCTGGCGCCCGATACCGACCTTTTGGAGGATGTCTGCGAAAACGAGAGCGACCGCTCTCATATGTCCGGGGACAGCGGAATCAGGCTCAGCCCGGAAGTTCTGGCGACTTACGCCGGCGTTTACGAACTCGCGCCGGGTCGCGAAGCGGTCGTCACCGTGACTGGCGACTTGTTGTTCGTGCAGGGTCTGAACGAGCCGAAGCTCCCGCTCTTCGTGCAGTCGGAGACCCAATTCATGTCGACCGCCACCCCGACCGGCTTTGAGTTCATCAAGGACGCCCGCGGGCAGGTCACGCATCTCATGGTGCGCGGCGGTGCTGGAGACATCAAAGCAGTCCGCAAGAGCGGTGTCCCGCGTCAGTGAAGCGGATCGGTTTGGTGCGGGTCTGACGGGATTGGCGTTTCAAACCAGCCGGTAGCCCAGGTCGAACCCCGGCGTTTGTCCCTCCTGAAGCACGAGTAGTTCGTGCACGTCATGCGGATGCGTGCCACCGGTAATCTTGTGCTTGAAGAGATCCAGGAAGTGGCCGAGCAGGTCGCCATGCTCGTCGATGTCGGAGTCGAGGAGCACTTCGTCTGGATTTGACAGGTGCGTCAACGTGAGTTGGAAGTTGCCTTTGCTCTGTGTGGATTTGATGCTGACCATGTTGGCGATGCGGTTTTGCAGCACCGCCGGCATCGTTGCCGCGGTGGTTTTCGGCTGGGGTGCGTTCGTAGTCGGCGCTGAACTGGTCGATGTGCGTGTGAATCTGACGGACGAGCGTTTCCATCTCCGGATCGACGAACGCCAGGAACCGCTCGCGGCCGATGGCGACGAGGCGCGACACGAATGAAAACCAGCTCCGGTTCGCTGACACCGGCTCCGGTGTGCGGTTCAATCTGAAGTAAGTGTTGAGCAGCGCGGTCTTGGCGAGGATGACGTTCTCACCAGACATGCCGTCGTAGGCGGCTTCCACGAGAAGTTCGGCGATAGGGTCGGCCTCCTTGAACAGCGTGATCCTTGGTGACACGGCAAGCACGCGCTTCAGGCCGTCGAACGCGGCCGGAAGGTCGTTCCAGCGGGTAAACCTCGGCGTCCACTCCTTCGGCTCGCGAAAAGCTGGCTGCGCCTCGTGATCGGCGGACCGGGAGATCTGAAGAAGACGGGCGACTGGACGAAGCGGAAACGCTTCGGGTCGATCTCGCAGACAACGACCTCGCCCGTCGCGACCGGAAGGTTGAAGACCGCCGACGCCCCCACGAGCTCGAGCTGCAGCTGATCGCCGATTTGCCGATGGTCCGACAGCCGCCGGAACGTGAAGAAGGTCTCGGGATCCCGGATCAACCGGTCGGAGACATCGCGCAGCTCGAGCGTGATTTCGAGTGCTTCGAGAGCGGCGTCCGCTCGGGAACGCGCGCGCGGCCGTTGTTTTGCGGCTCGAGCGTTTCCTGCGCACTGGCGCCAGTCTACGAGTCGAGACGCGGCGCGCAGACTTCGTTTGTCGCCGGCCCCTGGCTTTCCGCGTTTTTCGTGCCGTCTTCGCCATATCAGCCTCAGTATGCGTGCGGGTTCAGGCAGCCGGGTGAAAGCGGCGCTTTACCACGAGAGTCAGAGCCGCAGTTCGAACTTCTTCAGCAGGACCGGGGTCGCTCCCGATGAGGGGAACGCCTTCACCGAATCCGAGAATCGACACATCGGCTGCGGTTGGACTTGACGAGAGTGATCTTCGTGACGCAGTAGTTGTCCGCGTCGTTCCAGTCTGGCGACGACCCGAAGAACGGCTCGTCGTGTCCCGATCCGCCGGCGCCGTTGACGTGAACGAAGATGCCCTTTGCAAGTGGCACTTCGCCCCCACCTGGATTGCTCTTGGGCCGTGGGCGATACCAGCTCACGTTGTGATCGTGGCCGGAAACGGTCAGCGCGACGAGCGGCGCCGCTGTCGTCGGGTCGAACAGGTCCCGCCAGAGCGGATCGACCTGGTCGACGTCGCCGTGCTTGCCTTTGCTCAACCGGCTGCGGTGCGCGAACAGGATCTTCGCGCGCCCAGGCGTCTCCGTCAGCCTGGCCCGCAACCACGTGCGCCGCGTCTCGTCGTTCATCGGCCATGCCTTCTTCTTGCAGGGACCGGTGTCGATGAAAATCAGACGCCAGCCGCCGACGTCTTTCACGTGATCGTATCTGGCGCCCCTCGGCGGCCTGGTTGATGGGCTGCTTCGAGAGCGGCGGAGAGAAAGCGGCTCCAGAATGCCTCGTAGTTTGTCGGGCATCGGTCCGGTAGATCAGCGCCGGAATGGGTATTCCAATCGTGATTGCCGGCGACTTCGCAGAGATCCGCGACGTTGCGGTCCATCTGATCGAAGAAACGGTCGAATCTCGTCAGGCTTGCCGTCGTTGTAGACGTCGCCGCCGTAAACCACCAAATCGGGCGCCTGCGAGCGAATCCAACGAATCAGAGCCGTGGACGTTGCCTCGACTCTCCCGACGCCGTCGGCGAACCAGAAAATTCCAGCCACTACTTCAATGCCCTCTGCGGCGCGGGCTTTATAGGGCTTTTGAGCGTCGCGCGCTGCAACGTCCTGCGGTTCAGGCGGACCGATGATGATGACGCCTCCAGGGACTTTGCCGTCCGCGACCAGCTCGCGCGCATCCTCGATCAAATGATCGGGCGATGGAAATTGGTGCGACAGCAGCGAGAGCTTGCCGTCATCGTCTTCAAGGCTCAGTTGCCAGTAGCCGGTATCGTCCTGGCTGATGTGCAGCTTTGGCATGCGATGCGAGCTCGGCGGGCGTGTAAAGTCAGGTCAGTCTAACAGACGCAGGCGCTCCTGCGGATCAGGTTGGATCTTCCGCCGGTTTGATACCGTAGTATCGATAGCTAATCCAGTCGTCTCCGCAACTGCGGTCGTCGTCCACGGCGGTCACCTTCATCGAACACGCCGCCAGCAGTTTCAGCATTTCCTCGCGCGGAATGCCGAACATGGGGAAATCCTTGACGTCCGATCGCATGGCTGTCGACAGCTCGAGTGACGGGATGCCGTCGTGCTCCACAGAAACTCGCACGGCCGGACTCTCGATGGCTTCTGGCTGTCCGACTGGAGGCGTCTCCGCGCTTACTTCGGTCTCGGGACGGACGCGGACGAGGAAGCGGACGGCAGTCGAGCCCCGTTCGCGAAACCATACGACGCCCTCGTGAGCGAGGTCGATCTCGCACCAGTAGTCGCCGCATTCGGATGGAGTGGTGATCGTGAGTCGCGTCGCGCACCGATCCCGCAGGGCCGAGCGCCTGCGGCAGGCTTGCCCGACCGTCGTCGGCGATCAACATCGCATAGCCGGAGCCGTCGAACCAGTGATTGCCGGCGCGGATAGGTCCAAACCGCGGTGGCGACCACACGAACCTGCTCGCGTTGACGACATCAACGTGCAATTGAAGTTCGGCATGGGGTCGAACGGCCGTTGCTGGTATGCCTGTGACCGAGAGTGAAGCTCGATAGGCTTCGGACGGTGGATCGGAAATCCTGGGCCCGGAAGCTCGCTGCGGATCGCTCGCTTCTCGCCGACGCGCCGGGTACCTGGAAAACGAGTGCGCCGGCTGGCGCGAGCACGCGACACATTTCGGCCAGATAGCCCAGGGCGATCGACGGCTCCATGTGCTGCAGCACGATGCTCGAGACGATGAAGTCGAATGCTACTGTCGGCGAAGAGGTTGAAGATCCGGCCGATCGTTGGCGTGATACACGATCTGCTCGCCGTGGCTGTTCAACGATCGAGCCAGTTCAATCATGGCAAACGAGAGGTCGACTCCATCGATGCGCGCGAAGTGCGCCGCGAGAGCCTGCGACAATCGGCCAACACCGCAGCCGAAGTCGAGGGCCCGCCGGCGCTGGACGTTGATGCCTCGTGAGCGCAGTTGGTGGAGGATCAGAAAGATTTCGTCGACACCGGATTGAAAGAAACGTTCGAGGTCCCAGCGACGCCCTTTTCGCGCCGGGTCGGAGAGAATCGCCCACAGCGGGTCGCTCTGCGCGTGTGAATCCCAGAACTGCCGACTCTGGTCGAGCGTGTCGCTCATGGCAGTGATATGCGCGTGGTGTCCGGCCGATGCGCGGCAAGCCATTGTTCGCGCGTCTGTCCCCAGATATCGACCCGGTCGCCCTGATACGGAGGCGGCAGTCGTCCGGCCCTCGGTTATGGAGCCGAGCTTGCGCGCTACCCTCTGTGAAGCGTGATTGTCGCGGCGAGATCGAGTGGATGACGTCGGTCCAGCCAAGGTGCGCGAACGCCCACTCCATCGTGGCGGTGGCCGCCTCGGTCGCAAATCCCTGTCCCCAGCAGTCGCGCACGATTGCCCAGCCGATTTCGCTTCCCGGCCAGCCTTCGGGCATCCAGGGCCCGACTCGGCCGAGCCAACGGCCGCTGGCCTTGTCGAGCACGGAGAACATCGCAAAGCCTTGTGAATGCCAGGCGCCGATGACGGTCATCATGGCTCGCCAGGTCATCGCCCGCGGCATGGTTCCCCCGATGTAGCGACAGGCCTCCTGATCGGTCATGAACTCACCCAGGGATCCAGGTCGGTCGCGCGAGGGACACGCAAAATCAAGCGTGTGGTCTCCAAGCGGAGGTCGTCGAGTGATGTCGTCAGCGCCATGAAAGACCGATCAACGAGACAGGTATTTTGGTGAGAAACGGCGGCGATTACAAACCGCAGGCGGTGGTATCTTGTTGACGTCTATGCGTCTGATTGTCATCGCGTTTGTGCTGGCGTTCCAAGTCTCCCGCAGCAAACCCTGCCGGCGTCGCCATGGGACATCTGCACTATCACGTGCAGGACGTGGATGCGCATCTACGCTTCTGGGCAGCACGCTTGGCGGTGTCCCGATGAAGCTGGGCGCGCTGGACGTCGTGAAGTTTCCAGAAGTGCTGGTGGTGCTGACGAAGGGTGCCTCATCCGGGGCACGGAAGGCTCCGTCGTGAATCACGTCGCCTTCCGAGTTCAATCCCTCGCGGAAATCGAACGGGCAGGCCTCAAGGTCGAACGATTGGCGCAATTCACGGGCATCGGATCGGTTCGAACGCCCGAAGGCGAGCGCATCGAGCTGTTCGATAACACAGCCACGAACCTCACGTTCACGTCCGATTCCGGCCTGGCGGATGACGGTGCGGCCCGGCACAACCGCCCCCTGCAGGCACCGATTGCATTCCATCACATCCATCTCTATCTGCCCGAAGGGGCCGAGACCGCGGCCAAAGCCTGGTACGCGGACACATTCGGCGGCATTCCCGGCAAGCGCTGGAACTACCACGCCGTGGATCTGCCGGGCGTGAATCTCAATTTTTCCGGCAACCGATCTGTGCAAGCCCCTACGAAGGGCCGGATGCTCGATCACATCGGGTTCACGGTCCGAAATCTCGAGGCCTTCGGCCGGCGGCTCGAGGCCCGCGGACTGAAGTTCGACGTGCCGTTGTCAAAGGCCCGGACGGCGTGGCGACTGCCTGGTTGACCGATCCGTGGGGAACCTCAATCGAGCTTGACGGAAGCGCTGGCTCGATAAGCCTTACCGCTTCGTCATGCCTGGTCTCGCCGGTCTTTCCTTCGATTGCGAGGACGAGGACTGACTTGAGCGTCACAATTTGTTACCAGCCTTTGCAGATCGGCGTGAAGACCGTCGACAGCACGATGGCGTTCTTCGACACCCCTGAAACGAGTCGGTGGGCACGCTGGCTTCGCGAATGAGTTCATCGTCGGCCGGGCTCATCTCGAGCGTCTTCGAATGTTCCGTGATGCCCTCGGAACACGACAGCGTCGACTACAAGATGCGAGCCGACATCATCGCAGCGATTGAAGCGCACGGCGATGTCCGAGTGTGGGGATCTTTCAGCGGCTGATGAGCGGCGACCGCAGTAGCATGAGGTAGAGCGCCGCCAGCGTCACGAGAGGAGGAGTCATGTTCCGACTCGCAGCCGCCGCTCCTGTCGCAGCGGCCTCGCGCTGCAGCGCGGCACAGCGCCCAGGCGACGATAACGCGTTTCCGGCGGACGAAGTACCATGGACGCGCCACGGTCGAGCATACAAGGACCAGCAGGTCAGGGCGGTGGCGATCTCACGATTACTCGCAGCGCAATCAGCAACCAGGCGTGGCTGCTCGTGCAGTTCGGCGTTGCTCGGTACGAACGCGCCGAAGTGCGCGCGCGAGAGTTTTCATCTCATCATGCCGGGTGGCCGGCAGCGTGCCGCTGGCGACGCAAGAACAATTCCTTGCCGATGCCTGCGCGGATTCGCCAGTTCAGACAGAATGCCGGCATCTTCCGCCGCAACCTGCGTGAGCTATTTCCCGCAGAGCGCGAGGGGCGACGCCATGCAATGGGTCGCGCTGCCGGGCGACGGGCTGATTCGCGAGCCGGTCGTGATTCCCGAAGAGCAGGGCGTCGCGCTCGGCGATCTCTACTTCAAGTCACCGACGCTGCGATGGGAGGCGGGCACGCATCGGCTCGTCTTCGATCACGAAAAGGGCCACGCCGAGCTGCCGATACGCCTCGAGTGATGCGAACCGACTGGTGCTCGGCCTGAAGGCTAGCCGCCGGGGCCGTCGTTCGCCATGTACTGTTCCAGCGAACTGACTTCGCGGCTCAGGTCGTCGAATTTGGCTTCCAGGAGAGCACGGATGGAGAGCAGACCCAGGACCCTTCCGTCGCTGCCGAGAATGGGAAGATGGCGCAAGTGTCCAACCAGCATCACGTTGATGGCTTCATCTGGCGTGCAATCATCGGTGACGGTCTTCACCCTGACGTCGTGACATCGCGCACCAACGTCGCCTCGGGGTTGCGCTTCGGCTGGACCACCCGCAACATTAAGTCGCGCTCGGTGAAGATCCCCCGCAAGACGCCATCCTCAACTACGGCGACCGCGCCGACCCGATCCCTGAGCCATCACACCCACGGCGTTCATAACACTAACCCCCGGCTCTACGAGCGGTGGAGGAACGCGCGCCATTCGAAGCAGTGACATTTAGGCCTCCCTTCTTTACGCAACTTGCACAGATTTGCAGGCGGCGACCGCCGCTCGGCCGTCCCGGAGTCTCGAAATACTCGCATACTTTACCCGGACCGATGTGACGAGAAAATTACTCGTGGTGTGAGGTCATCACCACTGTCTCGCGCCACGGTCGGCATTCTCGCGACTTCCGGGCTCTTCAAGCGCTCGACCCGTCACGTGATGTCAGTCAATCACAGGGCGAACTCGGTTCCCGCCTCGTCTTCGCCGTCGCACTGGTGCGCGGTCCTCCGCACGTCGCCTGACCTTTCCGTCATCTAAAAGATTCGGCGCGGAGACGTGCGGTCGCACGCCTCGTCACGTTGCCGATACTGAGTGGTGGTTCGATGGCAGGGAGATCATTGCGCCTTTAAGGACGTCCGAACGTCATGGAACGCTCATCACGACGTCGACGTAGGCGGGCTGAACACGTTGTGATGGTGCAGGAACGGCGTAATGTTGAAGAAGATCGCCAAGGATGGCGTCCATTCCGCCCCGGATGGGCTTGGCGTGATCAGTCGGTCCCCGCGAAGGCGTCGGCATCGAAGCCGTTCGGAAACACCATGTAGCTGGAACCGAAACGTCAAGAGTGCCCGCGCGAGCTTCTTCGCACGGGATGGGTCGTTCGCCCAGGAGAGTGGTCCGCGGATGTCGATGCGCACGTGGCTGAACGCGACGAGCCCGCTGAACGTATCGAACCCGCGTGAACTGAACCAGCATTCGCCTACCGCTGCGCCAATGTCGACGAAGTCATACTTAGCGTGTCTAGGGTCGCGTTGATAGGACGGAACGATACCCCGCCATCACGGTGATCAGTCGAATGCCAGTGAGCCAGTGTATGGCAGAAAAAGTGGTGCGGCTGTTCGCCTCAGCCGTGAAACCAGTGTCGAGATCCAACGAGAAAATCCCTCGTCGAGCGTTCCGGGCAACAGCGGTAGCAAAACGCCTGGCGACAACCCCACGACGCTGGCATGGTAAAGGGCTGGCGACCAGCGCCTCGCCCCGGGCTGGATGGCCGCCTCGAACGCTTGCACATTAGATGCGGGGCTTTCCAGGCTGCTGCGCGGACTCCCTGTTTCATCGCGTCGATAGTCCCCTACGAGATCACTGATCTGTTTTGGTGGCAGAACGGGAAATTTCTCGTTCGCCGCTCTGACTGCTTTCTGAAAACTGTCCCACTCGGCGTTCGGCGATGTTTCCTCCTGACGGAGGCTCTGATGGCGCGGTTTTCAACGCTTTCTCAGCGTCGTCGGCGACGTTTGTAAACTCCTCCTTACCAAAGCAAATCAGGCGGCAGGTCGTAAAGCTGACCGTAGAACGGTCACAGGTCCGCTGAGATAGTCGAGGAAAACCGGAACCAGGCGCGTCCGCGCGAGCCGGCACCAGTGTCAGGACACCGACGACGAGCGCACATTTCAAAAGTGTCGCATGGAATCCTCCGATGGATGCGGAACGGATGTTTCAAACGACGTTTCCACAGATTGGAAAAAGATGCTGTGCTTGCCGCCCAAGCTGCCCAACTGTCCGCGGTCTCTGGCCACGGCCTGGTCGCAGCGGTGGGCGTACAGACGGACAGAAAACAGTAACAGAAACTCCTCGTTGCGCTCGCCGGGATGATGTAGCAGGACTCGCCCCTGCCAGCGTGCCGCTTCGAACTCGCTGTGCACGAGCAACTCCGATACGGAAAAATCCATGAGCAGAATCGACAGAAGCGTCACCGCCAGTCCGCCGGCGACGATTCTCCAATTGAGCGAGATCCCACGTGTCTGAACGCGCGTGCGAAGAACCGGATACCAGACCAGCAGGCACACAATCGGAGACCCAGATGAACGCGGCCCGGTAGCTCTGATGGGCACGGCGTGAACTCCGGAGAGAGAAACGCGAGATTCTCGGGCTGGTAGTCGTCGAGACGTTCATATCCAAGCTGAGGAGTCCGGTGGAGAAGCGGCGCGAGCTTACCACCAATGCGCCGATGAGCGCGACCGTGGAGATCGCCAGTGCCACAGAAGACGACGTCTGGGGATCGTTGAGACGCCGGCTACGGGCCAGGTCGCGGAGCATCCCGTCGTATCGCGCACAACTTCGACCACCCGACTAAAGGCGTCTGCCCACGCTCAGGATGCTGAGACCGAGGACAGCAAACATGAAGAGCACGGCAGAGCCACGCTCGAGACGGCGCCCCAATAGAACCAGTCGAGCGGGCCCTTCATGCGCGAACCCGACCGGGCCAGAGCCGCACTTGAAGTAACGGCTGTTGACGATGCCGAACATCAGCATCAAGAACGAGAACGCGGCGACGCCCAGACCCACCATCGCGATGGACCCCCACCCATCGCAATGACCGCTTGGTTGACGTCCTCTGTGTAGCGGTCGCTCGAGCAGCAGTCCCCGCGCTGGGGTGGCAGCGCCGCTTGGGATCCTTCTTGACCGTCGCGCAACTCGACCAACCTGCTGAACGCGTCAGGGGTATCCGGACGGACGTCTGCCAACGAGACTCGCCGGCCGGCTTTGTGGCTGCGGCGCGGAGCTCTGCGAGCGACTTTCCATAGACGGGATACGTGCCGAGACAGAGGAATTGTCACAGCACGCGCCGAGGCTGTAGATGGTCGCTCCGGGCCGCGGCCGGGCCGCCTTCAGGCACCCCGGGCGCCATGTAGAGCGGCGCATGCGGCGAGACGCTGGACGGGCGTCGTGAAGTCGATTCAGGGATCGGCTTCTCGGTTCCGGTGCCAAAGTCGAGCGGTGAACGATTCGCCCGCCGGCTGCGCGCATGACATTGGAGGCCTTGATGTCTCGATGCAGGAGTCCCTGCTGGCAGCACCGCCGCCAACGCACTGCAGAGCGACTGCCCCACCACGATAGCCTCGTCGGCGCTCATGTGGCCCATCGTCCGTTACGATCTGCTCGAGCGTGCGGCCACGGACGAACTCCATCCAGATCCCGAGCTCGCCGTCGATGGCGGCCGCGCCATGCATCGTCGATGACGTTCCGGATGGCGAACGCTCGCGCGAGCAGCTGTCCTTCACGCACGAGCTCACTGGCTCTCGACTCTCGCTGTCTGCGCAAGCAAGACGAAGCCGCTTCGAGGGCCACGCCGCGATGGAGCGCTGGATCCCAGGCGCGATAGACGTCTCCGAACGATCCGCCACCCACACGCTCGAGAACGAAGAGCGGTCCCCAGCGCGTTGCGGTGGAGAGATCGGGGCGCAGGCGGCAGACGGCGGCAGCGTCCTTGACAGCACCTCGCCCAGCGACCGCGCCGATGCGACGTCGGAGTGGAGCGTCGGCGAACTGCCGCCCTATGAATGCGGGCGACCCGTGCGATCAACTGGAGTTCGGTCAGGACGGAATCAGGGCTCGCCAGCGGTGGCGTCACCCAAGTCCCGTCGGCAACCGCTTCGGCCGCCTCAGCTGAGCACTGGGAATCCAGCCGGCATCATCGTCGCCTCGGCGGACTGTTCTTCGGTGAGGCGTGTCGGGATTAGCCGCCCCGTCGCATGGCCTGAAGCGAGTCGTGCCACAGCAGCGTGCAGGCCATGCGTGCGGCGGCCACACTGGGTTTGTGCATGGCGATCGCAATCGCCCCGTAGTCGTGACCGAGCTCGACCTGCATCACAATTGCCTGCCGGTCGTCATCGGAGAGACCCGCAAGCGCCTGCTCGTAGCGTTCGACCGCCTCGATCCCCAGCGCGGCTTCGAGCGGCGACGTGTCGTCGGCGACGAGGATTGTCCGGCATCTCTTCGCGGCTCGGACGTCTGGCCCGGCTGCGATACAAATCGATGATGCGGCTATTGACGGCCTGCCGCAGCAGTACGCCAGAGCGCGCCTCTCGTGCCGGACGTCGAGCGCGTTCAAGTGTGGCAACGCGCGGATGATGGCGTCCTGAACGAGGGTCGCCTGTCTCGAGCATCGGAGCGGGCGCTCGACGGCAGCTTGCACTCGCCCACCGCTGCAGACGTGGCAGGTGCACGCCCGAGCAGGCGCTCGAGCGCCTCGTGGTCACCGGCCTTGGCTTTGACGATCAGATCGACGGACGACTCGGAGGAGGGATCCGTCATCGGCTGGATTTGCAGCATGATATCCGACCTCAACTGTGTTGGAATGGCCAAAAATCGAGTCATTGCGTGAGGGCCGGTCCTCCTTTCGCGCGGGCAGGAGGCGGCGCAGGCGCTCAGCCCACACGCCACAGCGCAACGTCACATACCTGTAGATCCGGCCTCGACCCATTGAGTGCGCGGACGTCCGCGAGCGCGTCTTCTACCGATTCGAAACAGTCGAGAAGCGCTCGCGCCCGACCAAGCATCAGCGACCTGTGCCCGCCACCAGGAGCGGTCATGCGCACGGATGCCCCGCCGGAGCGCGTTGCGCGTCCGGCCTTGTTCAGAACGCATGCAAGCCGTCCCAATCAATCTCGTTGACCGCCGCCAAGTTGACCACCAGCACTCCATCCGCCGATTGAGGTGCGGGGCGATCGTTTGGGAAAGCCGGTCGGCAGCCCCGCGCCCCACCAACGGGCCGTGAAGATCGAGGACTCGGGCCGTCCCGAATTGACGTTCACTGATGCGTAGTGACTGACCTGGGAGGAGTAGGAGATGAGGCATATCCGGCACTACTCTCTAACGACAGGAGGCCTGGATCGGAACAAGCCCACGTCCCCGCTAGCGGCGTCGGCGTGATCGCTCGATATCTCATAGCATGAGGTCACTCGGGCGTCAGGCTCTCCTAGTGCTTGGTGCTGCTCTTGTCGGCTGTTGCCTCTGTGTCGGCCGCCTCGCCCGAACAGGCTCTCGTGCTTTCGGTCGCGGAGCGCACAGCAATTACGCGCGCCTTCGCACCGGTGTTCGTCTTCCATGCTCTCGAAGAGTCAATTTCCGACAAGCCCTGTATTCCCGCTCGACTCATCACGCTTGTCGGAACTGTCCGAAGAACATCTGGCGGATTTACGCACCCGCTTGGCCAGCTCCGAACGGACGGCGCGCGCTATCGGGCGTTGTCGGTTGAAGAGAAACTCGAGCAGAGCGCGGTGCAGTATCGCGTGTTCTCGCGCCTGGTGGGCGGACGCATCGAAGTGGTCGCTGAGTACTGGTGCTATTACCGTCTCAATGCGTTTACGGTTCGGGTCGTTTGGTTTCCGTATCGCGTGCCCGACAACCACCCTCACGACATGGAACGCGTCTATTTCGTCTTGCGGCCGGGCAATTCGCCCGCGCGACCGCCGTTTATCGGGATGAAGCGTGGCGCGAAGCGCATTTCGCGTCGATCGTGTCGTCACCAACGCCCACGATGGCAGCATTCCCCGAACCAGTATGTGGCGCATGCCGGCGAGACGCTCGTGCCACCGCTCGCGTACTCGTCGAGCGTGGGTCTCATGCGATGGCGCCAGACATCAATCGTGACGGACGATTCACACCGGCAGTCGACAGCACCGGCACGACCAAGCTGTTGTGGGGCATCAGGGACCGCGGCACGACATGGGGCCGATACCGTGCGTCGGACATGGATCTGCGAGGAGCGTCCTCGGTGCGGCTCTGTGGGCCGGCCACACCCCTGCTCGAACGGTGAGGCCTGCCAACCTACGCGCTGTCGCCGGCCGGCGAGCTGCAGGACTGGTTCCGCCAGGTCCCGCTCTCCTCCACCGATAGACGCAACATCGTTGGTGATACGCCGTGGCTGACGCGCGCGTTCGAGACGTCCGCGTGGAGCAGTTGATGTTCCCTACCGATCCGCCCGACGGCCGGATGCTGGACCTGATGCTGCGCCGGCGCTCCAGACGCATGCGGGATACGTGCTCGGTTGACCACCACCGATCACACGTGCCGACGTTCCTGGTTGGACGACGCTACTTCCGGGAAGTCCCGTCGCGATATGCGCCGGACATCATTGGTGAAGCGATGGCGCTCTTCCCGGTCGGGGGCCGGCGAATTGGCGAGGCGACGGTGTTTGGCTCCTACAGTCTCGACGCGGTGACCAGCGTTTTGGTTGGAACCAGCTGGATGTCGAACGGCGACGCCGGCGCCGGACGTCCTGGCGGGTGTCGACTTGCGAATCGGCTTATTCCGCGTCCGTCCAACATGGGGATTCCGGGCGGCGGCGGATTCGACTCGCGCCTCACCGTCAGGTTTTGAGCCTGAATCGCGTTCTCCAGTCAACGAAGTCCGTGCACGACTCGGACTTCCTCTGGCCTACGGGAGTGGAGCCCGGCTCCGTCATTTCGTAACGGCAAGGGCGATCACGCTCGACACTCCGGACACGCTTCGAGAAGTCGAGCATGGCTTTCTGCAAGTCCGCTTCGCTGTTCGCCGCCACGTGGAGGATCGCGCCGCTTGCGCCGAAGCGGTCCGCTAACGAGTTGCTTGGCATTCGCCAGCGATACAGAGTCCTCGGCTTTTCCTCGATGCCGGCTTTTGCCTTTACTAACAGCACGCTCTCGACCATGACTGCTTCTCCTGCTTTGTCCGCGGCAACACTCTGGACGGTCACGATGTGCTACGCGCCTCCCATGCACCAGCGTCCGGATCCGCTCGATGTTGGTCTCGCGAACGGGACAGGTCGAGTCGGTCGCCACGCACTGCGCGAGCGTCATCCCACACCCGCAGTTGCATCGGGCTCTGATTCGCCGCCTGGAGAGCGCCGCGACGGCTGCTCGACGGGAGATCGGAAAAATCCACGACGGCGATATCGTCGGCGTCGTAGACGACGCCAGCCCTGTCCCAGGCTGCATAGATCATGAGCGCCACGACCGACAGGCCCGCCGCCCACCTTGAGAGCGGTGACATAGCCTGGCGTCTTCTTCCGGCGATCGCGTTTTCGAGAAGCCTTTCCCAAGTCGGCATGAGTATACGTCAGCGGTGCTTGGGCGCCACGCTGTCGCAGTGGACTCTTCGCGGCCGCCAAGCCCGATTGGGCCATCCCGGAGGAAGCTGGCGTCCTCAATTGAACTGGCATCACGGGTCCCACGTAGTGAAGTCATGGAGGCATTCATCGATGCAGATCGTGACCACCCCAACCGTCCCGGGGCATCGCGCCGTGCGCTCCTATGGGCTCGTGAGCGGGCGAGAGGCCATTCTCGGCGCCAACATCTTCAGGGATCTCTTTGCTGGTGTCCGCGACATCATTGGCGGCCGCTCGGCCGCCTACGAGAAGGAGCTTCGACGCGCCAAGGGCATCGCCATTGACGAGATGTCGCAGCAGGCCGCCGAGTTCGGCGCCAACGCGATCGTCGGCGTGGATCTCGATTACGAGACGATTGATGTGGGAGGCGGCATGCTGATGGTGAGCGCCAGCGGCACGGCTACGTCCAGATCGCGCCCGAGTAGCACAGGCTCGTTCGAACTGACGCCGTTCACGCCTCCGCGTCGATTGAAGGCTCAGGCCCCGCATTCAATTCAGCGGTTGGCGCCGCTTCGGTGTCCAGATCGTCGGCTGCCCTGTCCCGGTCGATCGGATACCGAAGATAGGACTGCAGGGTGTGATAGCTGATGTCGAGAATGCGGCAGGCCTCCCGCTTGTTGCCCTGAGATCGTTCGACGGCGAGGTCCTGGATGGCTCGCAACAGCTTCGGTTTAAGCCGACAGCGAGAGGTCCGAGACCCTCGTCGAGAAACAGGGTGCCGCCGTCGGCGTGCTCGAACTTGCCGCGGCGGCCCTGCGGACACCGGTCGCGGTCCGTTCCTCGATGCCGAACAGCTCGGCCTCGAGCAGGGTTTCAACCAGGGCGGCGCAGTTGACCGCGACGAACGGCCATCCTGCCGCCGGCTGACTGAGCTCGTGGATTTGACGAGCGACCAGCTCTTTGCCGACCCGCTTTCCCCCAAGCGGCCGGGGCATTCAGAAATTCGTGGCGGACCTGCCGGCGATCGGCTTGACCAGGATGGAAAGAGAGAACTGAAGCTGAGTTGCTGTGGAAGGGGGCAGTTAGTTGGTTGGCACCAGCCGCTTCGCGCCCTCCAGCCAGTTCTGGACGACGACACACCGGTGGCTCGGCGCGGCGGCATCGTCCGTTCCGCTATGGCTTGCTTGATCATCAGAAAGCGTTGGCCGAGAGACGTCGGCCGATCGGCCCGCGACCCAAGCGCCGTCAACAAAATACGCCCCGGCGAAGAGCTTCACTGGCGTGCCTGCCGCAAAACGGCGCCCCCGCCCTTGCTCTCGTTCAGCTTCCTGCACGGCCATCATCGAGCCATCCGGCGCCAAGTAGAAGTTCACGTCCGCCCCGCGCCCACACCGGCCTCATATCCCACCACCCCGTGAAACTTGGTGAACGGCCTTCCTCCACGGATGGAAACGGCCCTCACGTAGATCTCGAACTCCTCGATTCGTTGACTCATAAGCCAGCCAGCGTCCGTCGGGCGATACCGCCGTTCCGCCGAGAAACGGCGTCTGGAGCAAAGAACTGACCGTTTCAGAAACCTCGTCCCGCGACTTGTGAGGGCGAAGTGTCACCCCGCGTTGTTCTTCAGTGCCAGTATCGACAAGTCCTGTCCAGTCCCTGGTTTGTCTTCGCAAAAGAGCAGTCGCGTACCGTTCGGCGTGAAGTTGTAGGGAAACTGCGTGTTGCGCTTCGGTCAGTCGCTCGATCGCACTGCCGTCCATCGCCTGCCAATACAGATTGTTTGGTCCGTGGAGCTGAGACGCGAAGACTAAAGCCGATTCCCATCCGGGGTCCAAGTCGGATGGATGTCCACCCCGGAATTGAACGTGAACCGATCAGTTCGCCGCTCGAGGTCCCAAATCCAAATGTCCTGGTCCTGGTCTTCCAGGTCGACCGCGACCTTTGTCCCGTCGGGCGAAAAAAGCCGTGGATGCAGATAGGCGCGCGCCGGCGTTCCCGTCGCTTCTCCTCCCCGGCGATCTACCCAAAACCATGGTCCGCCGCGCCCCCTGCCGGCCCGCCGGGTGACGTAGATCAGAGTGCCATCGGCTGCGACGCTGAAGTTCATAGCGCCCTGAGGCGTGGTCGCCACGCCCTCGATACGGAGACGGGCGAACCCGCCACGGCGAGCCGCCGGAGGTCGAACGGGACCGCCCGCAGGGTCCCCGCCGCCCCATAGAGGAGATAACCCGGCGCCACGCATTGCGCGCGTTGGTGCCTCCGCGCACGAGCACCTTCCGCGCCTTCGTTCGCAAGTCAAGGACCGCCACCTGCGCTCTGATCGATCCCACGAGGATGTGATGGTAAAGAGCACAGCCTGTCCGCCGGGCAGCAGCTCCGCCAGAAGTGGTCCACTTCCCTGCGCCGAGTCTGGCGTTGTCGTGCACTCCGATCGCCGCCTGCTGCCGGCACTCGCAGCAGCCCAGACTGCGTATCAACCGTCGCGAAGATGATCGCATCGTCAGGCCCCCAACTGGCGCCCCGGCTAAAGCTACGAATGGACGTTACGGCCACGGACGCCCCGCCCGTCACCGACACTCTCTTTGAGGGCCGTCGAACCGTCGAAAAAAGTAGACCGACTGCCTGCTTTGGTGAAAACGGGATTACCCGGCGCGCCGACATCGGCGAGAGCTGGCGCGAGCTGGTCGAGCGCTCGCACGAAGAGCCGTGTCCCATTCGCACCGACATAGACAAAGGGGCGGGTAGCATCCGGCGAAAGGGCGAGGTCGCGAACGAAGCCGCTCAGTGTGAGAGAAGCGGCCGCCGAAGGCAGCGAGATCGTCGTGCTGGATCACCCCCGGCGGCGGCGGATCATGCGATCCACAGCGCAGCAACCGTCACGAGGCTGCCGGCGGATCGCCGCGCTTTCCAGCGATGACCACAGTTCGACGAATCCCGCGCTCCTTGAAGAACCGCCAACGGCGTCCCCGTTTTGCCCGTTGGCGCAGCCTGCGCCTCTCGATTTCTAGCTCCGGCATCAGGTCGCATCCGCCAGCCGTTGCCGCCGATCTTTGGCGAAACATCGCCGTAGCACGTACGAATTGCGGGCGGTGTGCTCCCCGACAGCGCAGTCCAGTCCGGCTCCTTCGTCAGGCACTGCGCTCGCCAGCGTGTCGACGCCTACAGCCATGTACGAGGGAACGCGCGGTCGGCCGGTGAGCATCTCGAACAGCACGCACCCGAACGCCCAGATGTCGGCGCGCTTGTCGACGACCGTCTTCCCGCGCGCCTGCTCGGGGCCTGGTACGCAACAGTCCCCAAGAGCATGCCTGGTCGCGCGTGGCGTCTAAGGCCACTGTGGGTGAGTGCATCGAATCCGAGGCAGCGTCAGCTCTGGTCGCTTTCGCTATCCCGAAGTCCAACACCTTCACGATTCCGTCGTGGTGATCTTGATGTTGGCGGGTTTCAGATCCCGGTGGATGATGCCTTTCATGGGCGGCACCGAGTGCCTCCGCAATTTGTCGGGCGATCGTCAACGCTTCCGCAACTGATACAGGTCCGCGTCGAATTCGTTCCGCCAGCGTCTCGCCGTTGACAAGTCTGAGCACCAACGCGCGCGCCGCCACTTCCGCCGGCACTCCTCCGCCATAGATCGCGCCATCAGTTCGGATGATTCAGCGTTGCGAGGATGCAAGCTTCCCGCTCCAGACGCATCAGATGATGGCGTCGTCGCCGACTCCGCGAGCCAGAAATTTGATAGCGACGTCACGTCCCAACCTGGTGTCGCGCGCTCAAGTACACCTCCCCCATTCCACCTACGCCCAACAGCGCCGTGATCTGAAATACACCGAGCTGACGAGTGAGCAGGTTGTCGGAATCACGCCTGCCGGACGTCGCCGACACGGGGTGGCCGGGCGTGCGTGTTCAGAACCCCCTCGCCTGACGCCGCCTGTCGGAGCACGAGTTCACCCCCCGCCTCGCAGTGCCATATCGCCGGCGCACGCCTTCGCCACAAACATGGCGCGCCTTCCCCTGCCGGCCGCAACAACAACGCCTCGTGGTAGATTCGCTCAACGTCGCGCCATTGCTCAGTAATCATGCGTGCAGATACGATTGTTCCAGATGTCTGACTAGCCTCACGTTGCTGCAATGGCCGTCGGAAGTCCTGCTACCAAGGGCGAACCTCGCGAAGCGGTATCACTACTTGACAACACTCCCGTGTCCTGAAAGGAAGCGAAGTCGCAACGGATTGGGCCTCCAGCGAGTGGGCCCGCGACCAGAAGATGAAATCAGCGGATGAGTCAGTAGGCCCTTGCCATCAGCATATCCACTGGAAAACAACGATCCGCATGCCGAGGATTGATGAAGGAACATTTTGAAGCCCCTTAGTTGGATTTGCTTGGAATCCCCGCATTACAGACTTGGACGTAAAGCGCCTAACGCTAGCAGGTCCTTATATTGAGTCTGGTCTCTGATTCATAATAGAACATTTGAAGCCGCAGCAGTGATGGCGAAGATTCTCTCCTATAACGCTACCGATCACGACGTTGCCCTTCTTCTTTCGATCAGGCCCGTAATGTCCGAGAATCGGATCCAGCAATACGTAACTGAACGAAGTACAA
>ERZ1370068.10773-contig-9441_pt1 | contig 29350 bp, 35 predicted proteins | sample MGYA00561227_ERZ1370068 | MGnify/ENA primary metagenome ERZ1370068 (study PRJEB38410, sample SAMEA6850437) | metagenome | study: Metagenomic assessment of the ecological functions of the soil: analysis of the soil microbiota associated with the...
ATTGTACTTCGTTCAGTTACGTATTGCTCTCCTTTACCAGCCTTGGCCGTCAAACCGATCCGGGCCTTCATTCCGTTCGCCGCCGGCAGCGCGACCGATATCGTGCCGCGTGCGTTGTTCGAGCCTCTCGGCGCGGAGCTCGGCCAATCGATCATTGTCGAAAACCGCGGCGGAGCGGGCGGAACGCTCGGTATGGGCGCGGTCGTCCGGGCCGACCCCGACGGCTACACCATCCTGGCGAATTCCTCGGCACACACCGTCGCGCCCTGGATCGTGCCGAACTTTCCGTTCGACCTCACCAGAGACCTGTCCGGCGCCCTAATGATCGGCCAGAACGCCAATATCTTGATCGTGTCGCCCGCCAAGGGTTGGAAGACCGTGCAGGACCTGGTCGCCGCGGCCAAAGCCAAGCCCGGGTCGATCAACTACGGTTCGGCCGGCGTCGGCACCGCGACCCATATCGCGGCCGAAAAATTCCGGCATCGCCGCGGGCTTCGAGGCAGTCCACATCGCCTACAAGGGCGGCGCCGAGAGCACTTGCCGACATTCTCGCGGGCCGGATCGACTTCTACTACTGCCCGATCTCGACGGCGCTTCCCTTCATCGAGGACAAACGCGTGCTCGCCCTCGCCGCGAGCACGTCGACGCGGGCGCCTGAACTGCCCAACGTGCCAACATCGCTCGATGCCGGCTATCCGAACTCCGACCTGACCATCTGGTACGGCGTGTTCATGCCGTCCAAGACACCGCGCGAGATCGTCGAGAAATTCAATGCGGCGGCGACCCAGGTACTGGCCACGCCAGCGATGAAGCAGAGGCTCAAGCAGCTCGCGATCAACCCCGATGCCGATGACGCCGGCCGAGATGGACAAGCACGTCGTCGCCGAACTGGGCTCGAACGAAAAGCTGATCAGGGCGGCCGGCATCAAATAGAACCCTCCAATCTCGAACCATGAGCGACAAACCGATCCCGCGCCGACTGTTCCTGAAGAAAGCCGGCGCGGCCGGCACCGCCGCGGCGACTGGGCTGGCGGCGGCAAGCCCGCCGTTGGCCGCACAGACCGTGACGGCCCGCCCGGCGGCTCGATCAGCTGACCTGATCTTGAGCAACGCAAAGGTCATCACCGTCGATCACGACTTCACCATCGCGCAGGCAATCGCTATTGCCGGCGACCGGATCCTCGCCGTGGGCTCGAACGATGCCCTGGCGGCCCCACCGCGCCCGAGACGCGCGTGGTCGACCTCAAGGGCCGGACCGTCATGCCCGGCATCATCGACGGCCACGCCCACATGGATCGCGAGGGCCTCAAGAGCGTCTATCCAGCGCTCGGACCGGTGCGCTCGATCCGGGACATTCAGAACCGCATCGCCGAACTCGCCCGCGTAACACCGCGCGGCGAGTGGATCGTGACGATGCCGATCGGCGATCCGCCGTACTATTTCGACGTGCCTGATATCTTGGCCGAGAAGCGTTGGCCAACCCGGCAGGAGCTCGACGCAGCGGCGCCGAACAATCCGGTTTTCATCCGTTCGATCTGGGGCTTCTGGCGTGCATAGCCTGCCGCTCGTCTCGATGCGCCAACACCGAGGCGCTCCAGCGCGCTGGCATAACCCGCGACACGGTCTCGCCGGTGGCGTCGCTGACGATCGAGAAAGACGGAGCCGGAGAGCCGACCGGGGTAATTCGTCGAACGCGAGATGCAGCCGCTGGCGGAGCTGATCTGGTTTCGCGCAGTCGTTCGGATTCACGCGGGCGGACCGGGCCCGGGCCTTGCCGCGTGTCGATGCAGGCCTATCATGCCTACGGCACCACCAGCGTGTTCGAGGAGCACGGCGTCGCGAACGAGGTGATACGGGCCTATAAGGACGCCTACCGCGACGGCGCCCTGACGATGCGCTCGGCGCTCGCGTTCAGCCCCAACTGGAAGGCCGCGGGAAACGCGCCGCTCGGTCCTTTCATCGAGGCCTGGGCGGGCTGGCTTGGCGAGCCCGCACTCGGCGACGATTGGCTCAAGGTGACGGGTCTCTACGTCAATATCGGCAAGCGCCTGTCCGACGATCTGCGCGCCAGTGCGGCGCCTTATACCGGTTGGTCGGGTTTCAACTACGACACCGGCCTGCCGCGCGAACGGCTCAAGGAGGTGTTGTTACAACTCGCCGCAAACGACATCCGCGCGATCTGCAATGTCAACATCTCACCCGGCCTGATCGACCTATTGTCCGAGGTCGACCGCGAGGTGCAACTGAAGGGACGGCGATGGGTCGTCGGCCACATCAGCCTATTGTCGCCCAAGGACATCGAGAAGATCGTGCAGATGGGGCTGCTGGTGACACCGCACACCAACGAGTTCATCTACAAAGAGGCCCGCGCCGCCCAGGCGAAGTTGCCGCCGGACCGACAGCGCGAGAACACGCCGCTACGCGATCTGCTCGATGCCGGCGTCAAGGTAGGCCTGGTCACCGACAACGTGCCGGTCTCGATGTTTTGGCCGATTTGGCAATCGATCGCCCGCCAAGACCGCGTCACGAATGAGCGCGTGTCGCCCGAGCAGGCGCTCACTCGCGTCGAGGCGCTGCGCTGTGCGACGTACAACAACGCGTTCCTGACCTTCGACGAGGGCCGAAAGGGCTCGCTGGAGCCCGGCAAGCTTGCGGACCTCGCGGTCCTGAGCGCCGACCCGCTCACCGTGGAGGAAATTGGCATTCGCGACATCAAATCCCTGATGACGATGGTCGGGGGCCGGATCGTGTACGAGACGCCGAACTGGTTCGGCTGAGATCAATCGAAGGCATTCTTGAGACCTGTCCCTACCGTTAATCAAATCCGGATATATTGATGATGCAATCCACCAAGAACGGGCCGTGGTTGGATGCGTCCTACTGCATGCACAGGGCGCACAACAGGAGAGTCCTTTGCCAGCGATAGGTGCGTTCGAACAGTGTTGTAGTAATTCACGTAAGACAGCAGCAAATGCCGCAGGTGCCGCTCGCCGAACACAACGACATGGTCGAGACATTCCCGGCGGATGGAGCCGATCAGGCGCTCCGCATAGCCGTTCTGCCAGGGCGAACGTGGTGATGTCGGACGATCGCGAATGCCGAGGGAACGAACCCGCCGAACGAACAGATTGCCATAGCAAGCATCCCGGTCGCGGATCAGGTAGTCCAGGGTGCGCTCCCAGCCGAAGGCTTGTGTGAGTTGGTTGGCTAGCCACTCGGCAGTCGGATGTGCCGTGACGCCAAGCCACAAGATCTGCCGCCGACTATGGCCCATGATCAAAAGCCCATAGAGCAGCCGGAACGACACGGTGGGCACCACGAACAGATCCGATCGCGGCAATGCCGTCCGCATGATTATGAAGAAACGTCTTCCAGCCGTGCGACGGAGGTCCCCGCCTCCGCGCCATGTATTTGGCTACGCTGGTCTGGCCTACATCGATCCCGATCTTGAGCAGCTCACCATGGATCCGCGGGGCTCCCCATAACGGGTTCGCAATGTTCATTTCGCGGATCAACTGGCGCAGTTCGTCCGACACCGCGGGACGGCCCGGGCGACGCCTGGACTTCCAGCGCCCGCTCAACTCATTGTTGACGGTTGGGCGCGAAAGCGAGGGCGCTAATCTGCGAGCGCCGCGCTAGGCCGGTTCCCCGACAAGGCCAAACTTACAACACGTCATTGAATACGAGCGCGGTTTAGACGGCAGAGCGCCCCAGCGGGCTTCGCGCTCTCGAACTAATGCCGAAGGCCGTTGATCGCTGGGACGCTTCTTGCGGGTCACGAGCCTTCCACGAGCACAAAGATTTTGCCGTCTCTTACGTCATACTTTGCGAGAAGCTCCGCATCAGCCTCCGAGTCGACTCTTATGGCGGCGTGTGGGTGGCGCGCCTTGATGGCTCGAATGGCCTCACCTTTGTCAGGAATGGCAACGAGCGACCATTCCTGCAGTGGCGATGCGCCACTAGGGTTCGGTAGCACGGTAACAATCTTCCACCCTGTTGTCATGCACCTAAGGCTAACCTCGTCCTTAGTGCCAGCTCATCCGACAACCAGCACGCGACGACCAAATCAGTTTACCGCAACTAGCCTCCCGGGGCGAGTGCCTCGCGATCATCGGGCTCGCCCTTGGCGGCGACCTCGCTAAGACCGCTCTGCAACAAAGACCGGAATCCGCCGGGCGGTGCGCTCTTGGTATTCCGCGTAAGGCGGATACGCCGCAATGGCAAGCTTCCAGAGCCGAGACCGTTCATCCTCGTCCTCGACCTCGCGCACCCGCATCGGTCGCACCACGGTCTCATCACGGATTTCAACATCCGGATTGACGCGCAGATTGTGCACCCAAACCGGATCCGTTGGCGCCCCGCCCTGCGATCCGACGAGGACGTAGCTATTGCCGTCCTTAACGCGCATCAGTGGGGTCTTACGGACTGCACCGGTCTTATTCCCGATGTGGGTCACGATGATCACCGGCAGTCCTGTATCACGCAGGGTGGTGCCTTCGGTACCACCACTACTTTCGTAAAGCTCGACCTGCTCGCGCACCCAGTCTCTGGGGCTGGGAACATACTTTGCCATGGGACCCTACCTCCATAGAGGGGAGAGTAATCTACGTTCCCAAAGGATTCCAGCAGGGACCACTGCGGATGTTCGGCCACGTTTCATCCGACAGACGAACGTTTGGACTAAGAAAAACTTTCGATGAGACCAAGCGAAGGCCCCCTCGCTTATCCAGTGTCGAGCCATTCGGCGCCCTTCGGCAGTGCAGATGGCCGGCTTCGTCGAAGGCCGCTGTCGTTAATGTTCCGGCGACGCAGAGCGCGGTGCCGCTTTGCTCGCGCTAGCAGACCGTGATCGCTGCATCGACAGCTGGCAGCGGAACATGGGGAGCCCAAGCGCAATAGGGGCATCACCTGGGCTCGTTTCGTAGGGTGAGGGAGGTGGGTGGCCGTTACCGCCTTCGCCCGCACCCAGCCGACCTCCGCGAAGAGCGCCAAGGCGGTGCTACTGGGTGGTCGCTCGCTTACAGCGGCACCATCCCCATCCAGAACATTGTCTTGTCGCCGACATCGATATCGTACTTGCGCGCGAATGTCAGCTTGCCGTCATCGCCAATACGGAACACCGATAGGCCCGCGGGTATTGGCTTTACCGCATCGCCATCCCGCACATTCACCGGCAGATTGTGTTGCGCCACCAGTAGGCGCCCACTCGGGTCGATGTGAAAGGTACGCGGGTGGATCTTTTGGGTCTCGATGTGCTGGATCGGTATGGGCTCGCCGGTGGATTGATTGATCGCGTACACGACGATGCTGTTTTCACCGCCTTTGAACACCTGCTTGCCTTGAAATTCGGTCGTGGCCTCGGCACGATTGGCCCCGTAGACGAAACGGCCGTTCGGATGGACGTGAACCGTGCCGGCCGCCTGACGCGCCCTGATGTTGTTCGGCTCCGCCAGCGTCTCCGAGCGGTATGCGATTTCCGGGTTGATCCCGTCCTTCTCTATCCGATACATGTACATCTTGTTCTGCGTCTCGATCGACACGTACATCCAAGGTTTGGTCGGATGAAAGTCGAGGTGCCGCGGGCCAAATTCTTTGCCTCCGTTGGGCGCGATTGACACTTCGTTCGTCAGCACGCCATCCTTGTAGTTGAAAACTTTCAGTGCGCCCGGATCCTCCGCCTTGGTGGGGGTGCCTTCGTTGCCGCGGGTTACCAGGATCGCCAGCCGATTGTCGGGCGTCGTGCGCACCTGGTGGGCAAAGATGCCGGCGTCGATCGGGCCCGGCTGGGTCACCTCTTCACCCGGCGTGAAGTCCTGTTTGATGCGGTAGACGCGCACCGCGCTCGGATTGTTGAACGCCACCAGAATGTTCTCAGACGGAATGTCCGTGCTGATGTGGATAGGGCGCGTCGGCAGCCGTATCGGGGCTCCGTGCGGGCTCAGAGCGCCAGTCGCGGGATTGATGCTGAACGCGGTGACGTGGTGCTCGGTCCCGGCCCTGCCATAACCGGAAGCGCTGCTGCTGGACGCGACATATAGATAGCGTCTCGATGCATGCGGCCAGGCATATTGCACCCCGGCAGGCAGCGTGACTGTTTCTCTTTTGATCAACTCCGCGCTCGCGACATCGACGTCGTAGTGCGTGAGGTCGGCCCCCACATTTGCATAAAGCGCGACCTTCCGGGACGCCTGCTGGGCGGACGCCAATCGGGGCGCGGTGATGCCACCAGCGGCGAGCGACAAGAAGGTTCTGCGGTTGAACATGACACTGCCCCTGGATTGATTTGCCATCGATTCTAAAGCAACCTGGATATCCCGTGGTGCCGACGGCTGCTGCCATATTACTGGCGGCGCAGCTCTTTGCCAAGCGGCGAAGATGGCAGTTCATGCCGGCGCAGCGGATTGCCGCAACATGATGTCGCCGGACAATGCGCTGGCACGAGCGATCTTGTTGGCGAGCGCGATGGCGGCGACCTTGGTCGGCCTCCGCTCTTTTCCAAACGGATCTCGGAGGCTACCCGCCTGTCAGACGATCCTCAATGCTATTGGCAACCTCCTCGCAGACGGCTGCCAAGTCGAGGAGTTCCTGTTTGCCGACATTTTCCGTTTTTTCGGCAAGTTGCCGATATATCGCCGCCTCGTGCCGGAGATAATCATCCCAATCCATGCATGCCATTGTGCGTAAGCCCTTCTCCTGATGGCCCAGGGCGATAAGGGATAAGATCTGCCCGTGAGTCAGCGAGCACCATCACCCCCAACCGCTCAGGGGCTTACCTCAACAGGATATCCTGATCTTGTTTCGCTGCAGGACGTACCACGCAAACTCCCACGAAGCTGCCGCTTTCGAGACGGTTATGTGGCTTGCAGTGAGGCTCCGCCGCCGCAGAGATGAGTTTCACATGTAGAAGGTTGTGCAGTTGCGCGCGACGATAGCGCCTGGCGGTTGCGCCCTCCCACAGCACCTCGACCTGATGAGCAGTGATGCGGGTAATCGTGCCGGGTCCGCTGGGCTGGCAATCGTCCTTGCCCATCCAAATGACGCGGTCGCCCAACGCTAGCCTACGAGCCACTGCGGTATTCATGACGATGCCCCCGAATAGATCGCCCAAGGAAGTAGGATCGATGGGCGATGCCCAGGGAACGGCACGGCCTTTTCCGCTGTGGCGCCTTCTAGCGGCCCGCGGTCATCGCCCATCGATCAATGTTCGGATACCGCCCTCCGAACATCTCGCACACTCACAATCTTAACCGTTGCACCACGTTTCCTCGCGGCTCGCTCGCGTGGCTGCGACGGGCTATGACCTTACTTGCTTAGCATTTTGCAGGTGCCGGATTAGATCGCCTACGATCTGCATCTGCTCGACATCGTCGTCCGTGATTTCCACGCCAGCGAATTGGTCTTCAATCGCTATCATCAACTCAACACGGTCGAGAAAGTCGGCCCCAAGATCGTACGTAAAGTGCGTCTCGCTTGTGACAGACTCAATGTCAACGCCGAGCTGTTTAGCGACGAGAATGCGAACGTCATTGATGGAAAGACACTCCTTCAAAGGCGTCGCCCCTTGAAGCGGTGTCAAGCTACCGACTGTCATGATGATGCCCCCGATTCGGTACGTGCACGCAACATCCTGCAAATCAATGAGCCCCGAACTGTGTCTGTGCTCTAAAAATCTTGGACTGTTGCATTTGTCTCACACCGATTGGCTTCGAGTCGCAACGGCGCCACCGATCAGCGTTCACGACTGCGCGCGGGTCGTGCGGTTGATAGACTAAGGCGTACGAGTTCGCCGACTATTCGCTTGTCGCCGCTACGCGCATCGGGAGTCCAGCATGACGAACATGCAATTCACTGGGACGCCTCTCGCTTTTGCATTTGTTCTTGGTATGGCCGCGACCGCATCGGCGCAGGTCTATCCGTCTCGTCCGGTCACGCTGATTGTGCCGTTCCCGGCCGGTGGCGGCGTCGATGCCATGGCGCGGATCACTGCGGAACGGCTGACTGCCGCGTTCGGACAACAGGTCGTCATCGATAATCGCGGCGGCGCGGCCGGCGTGATCGGAACTCGCGCTGCGGCCAAGGCTATTCCCGACGGCTATACCCTCGTAATGAGCACCAGCGGCACGACCTCAATCAATCCAAGCCTCTACGCCAACCCCGGCTACGACACGCTTAAGGATTTTGCGCCCATTGGCCTCGTCGCCTCGACGCCGATCGTGGTGATGGCACACCCGTCTTTTCGGGCGACGTCAATATCTGAGCTTATCGCCCTCGCAAGGACGCAAGAGCACCTCGACGTTGGCACGCCGCCACCCGGTACCGAGAACTATCTGGCGGCCGAATTGTTCAAGTCGATGACCGGCATCAACATGACGATTGTTAGCTATAAGGGGACCGGACCGCTAACCAACGATCTCGTCGGCGGCCACATCTCCGTGGCGTTCAACACCATTGCGCCGGCGCTCGGCAACCTCCAGTCAAAGCTTCTGCGCGCTCTAGCGGTGGCGGGGCGAACTCGATCAGTCTTGCTGCCCGACGTGCCGACCGTCGGCGAGTCGGGGCTTCCCGGATTCGAAGCTACGGTGCGTTATGGGCTGCTTGCGCCGATCGGAACGCCGCGGCCGATCATCGACCGGATCAATTCGGAATTGCGGGCCACCGTTAGCGCCGGCAGTGCGAGGTCGCGCATTGCCGCTCAGGGTGGAGAGCCGCTGTTCAGTACCCCAGAGGAATATGCCGCCGACATCGATCGCGAGCAGGCGAAGTGGGGCTTGCTGATCAAGAAGCTCGGACTACGTGTGGATTAAATTGTGTGAGTGTCTGGCGCGCGGGATTTTCGCCAAAGTGTACAATGCGCAACGTGGTACGCTGTGCGGTCGCCGCAAAACCGAGCGCCCCCGCCCACCTTGATCAAGCTGACCGGGTGACCGATTTTTGTTCCAGACGGCCTGGGATTTTGTCCGAGGGCCGCAGGATTGAGCTTAATGCAGCGCCGGCAGCTCGGGCCTGCGCGCTTCGATTGGTCCGAGCAGTTTATCTTCGATCTCTTGCTTGATCGCCTGCAGCCAACCTTCGGCGCGGCTGGCGCGGCTCTCGAGGTTCTCGATTTCGCTTTCGAGCTGTTGGATGCGATCCTCCGAGGCTCGGAGCTGCATTGAGAGCTGGTGCGCCATGGTCATGGCTCGTTCAACATTCTGTTGAGAGAGAGCGGCCGCGTCCTTGAGCATGCCGACAAGGGCTTGTCCCACCTGATCGATCGGGTCACTTTCATTGCGCATCCTCTGTCGAGGGGCGAACGTCAGCACTTCAGACGTTTCTTGCGATTGCTGATCCATCTGGTGACTCCTCTGAGTATGGTGGAAGCCCGGCCGTTGCCCCCGGGATGAGGTGAAAATGTCAATTTCCCTTCTGGGCGCTGCGCACGAAAGCGGCGAGCTCGGCGTTGAAACGCGGCGCGTCCTCGAAGAAAGGCGAATGACCGATGCCCTGATAGACCGAGAGCTTGGCGCCCGGGATCATTTTCGCCGTGTACTCGGCAGCGATGAGGTTCGAGTTCTTGTCCTCGGACCCATGGGTCACTAGCACCGGGAGCTTGAGGCTCTTGAGGAGATCGTCAACTTCCAGCGGTCGGTTGCTCAGGCCCAGACGCACCTTTGGCGGCACCATCATGTTGAAGGACAGCATCATTTCGAACTCGTCTTGGCTCGGCTGCTTGGAGAAGCAGTCCCGCAAGAAGGCTCGCGTCGCAGCGATATTTGTGGCGAGATCATCCGACGCCATGAGCGGAAGGTTCTTGAGATTAGGTCCGAAGAAACTCGGGTCGGCCTTCTGGCCGGCGTCGACATAGTTGAGGCCGGCAAGCTTGGCGGTACCGTGGGTCTTCAAGTAGTCGGCCATGACGCGGCCGCCATAGGACCAGCCGACCAGCACCGGGCGCTTGAGCCCAGTCGCGTCCATCACGGCCTGAACTTCGTCACCCCAGGCTTTGGAGTCCTTGTATCGTTCGGGTTCGAATGGCTTGTCGGAATTACCATGACCGCGCAGATCATAGGTCACCATATGGAACTCCTTGGCGAGATCACTGGTGACTTGCTTGATCCACGATAAGCTGCTCTGCGAAAAACCATGGATGAAAAGGATTTCCGGTCCGTTTGGATTGCCCCAGTCCTGCGCCGAAATCGTGAGCCCGTCGGGCGTCTTCACGGAGACCGCTTTGAAATTTCTCTCCTGCGCCATAGCGGACGCGGAGAGTGCTGCGAGTAGCAGCGCCGTGACGGAAATGTTGGCAACGTGGTGCCGGAGCGATGCAGGCGTCATTGACCGTCCTCCCATATTATCGCGCGCGGTTTCGTCGATGTTCAGACGTTGGTATGATGGCACGATTTCCCACGTTACGCATCCTCGTCGCTTATTCTCGCCATGCCCCCGGCATGCCCACGACCGGTTGATGGGCTCATCTACCGGAGCAAGCTTCGTTGACGGAAAGGATCGCATCAAACACGCGTAAGCGAGCCGCGGTGGAGACTTTCCGCTAGAATGGGGCCGGCGCTGTTGGAAGGACATAAGCTCACGCCAAGAACATTTGAAACCATTACTAGCGGGAGGGTGTCATGAGGACAACGTGTGCGGCAATCGTGAGCATGTTTGCGATGATGGGGATGCTAAGTCCGGGAATGGCCCAAGCGGCCGAAATCATCATCCTCGCCGGCCAGGGCGTGGTATCGGCCGTGCGCGATGTCGCACCTGCGTTCGAGCGCGCGAGTGGGCATAAGGTGGTCGTCAGCTTCGAGGTCGGGCCTGGACTGATGAACAAGGTCAATTCCGATGCGCCAGCGGACGTGGTTACCCACTACCCGGATATGATCGATGATCTCACGAAGAAGGGAAAAGTGCTCGCAGGTACTGGTGTCGTCATAGCCCGCGCTGGCATCGGTGTTGCAGTGCGGGCGGGAGCACCGATTCCCGACATCAGCTCTGCCGACGCATTCAAGCGTCGTTCAATGCTCGCTGCCAAGTCCGTCGCCTATTCACGCGCTGGCGCGAGTGGCCTCTATGCCGCCAAGCTGATGGAGAGGCTTGGCATTGCCGACGAAATGAAATCCAGGATCAAGCTGGTGGACGGCGTGCCGGTCGCCGAAGTCGTGGCCAAAGGCGAAGCCGAAATCGGGATGCAGCAGATCAACGTCATTCTGCCCGTCGCTGGCATCCATTACGTCGGCCCGTTGCCGCCGGAACTCCAGGACTACGTCGTTTTTTCGGCCGGGGTGTTGGCAGTTTCGAAGCAGCGGGAGGCGGCGATTGCGATGGTCAAGTTCATGTCCGCACCGGAAGCTGCGCCACTCATTAGAAAGAGTGGCATGGAGCCGACCCCACACTGAGTTGGCAATTGGTCGCTGATGCCCGCCGCAACCGCAAAGCAAGGTATCGCTGAAATGCCAAAGCCGCAGCAAGATCTGCGCCAGTTTGGGACTAGCCACGCTGATGGCGAGAGCTGTGCGCGGCGACCAGCGTGCTCGCTGCGCGTCAGTAGCTGGATGCCAATCGGATCCCGGCGCGCCATCAGCCGATTGGCGTGCGTCCGTGAAGCGCCGAGCCAGCAAAGGCGCCACTGGACCGCCACATCAAATGTGTTTGCGGAAACCCGTGCAGCAAGAGGACAGCCGGCCCTGACCCGAAGCGGCGCAGAAAAATACGCGTTTCCTCCGCCTGCATTTCAATCGCTTCAAAATCTTCTAACATCGTGGAGCTTGGCATCGCATGGCTTCCCCTCGATGGTTATGTCACTTGAATGATCGGCGTTTCGGGACTTGAATTGCAGAAAAGGCACCGCTCGGGGGCGAGCGACCATGTCTGGTTTGCCTCGGCTTTGGTAAGGTGTGTTCAACGGGTCGCGCTGACAAGAAGCTGGCCCGGTTAGAGGGAGGTATCCATGCCCGAACGCCAATTCCGGAGCTTCATTCGGCTATGCATTGCGACTGCGATCGGCCTCGTTCTTTCAACGGGGCTTTTCTCCGCCCAGGCGCAGGATCGCGAGCTGAAGGTTGGGTACATGAAGAATCCCATCCAAGATGCCTCGCTCGACATCATGGAGAAATGGGCGAAAGCCCATGGGGTCAAGCTGACGCGCGTGCCCATGGCCTACAGCGTTTTCATGGAAAAGGTCACCGCGACGCTGACCAGCGGGACCGACCAGTTCGATGTCATCTGGCACAATGACGATTGGGGTCAACTCTGGAAGAAATGGCTGGAGACGACCGACGACGTCAAAGGCATCGAGAACTCCGACCAATGGCCGCTGCTTGCGTTCTGGAACGACGAAAAGAAGCTCACCGTCGTGCCCATGGCACATACCGTCGGCACGTTCTTCTACCGCACTGACCTCGTTAAACCAGAGGAGGTGCCTACCACCTTCGCCCAGTTGGTTTCGGTGAGCCAGCGGCTCCAAAAGGAAGGCAAAGTCAAATGGGGCTACGTCGGCGGGATGAGCATGAACAACACTTGGTTCAGCTTGTGGTGGACCGTGTGGGCGAACAATTGCGACATCCTCAAGCCGCTGTTCGAGCGCGACAGCGATAAGCTCGCAGACGCGAAGTTCGAGCCTGCGGTGACCGAGCCGTGCCATCGCGAGATCGTCGAGTTCTGGTGGGATGCGATCAACACGCACAAGATCAGCCCTCCCGGCATGACGGCATATGGGCGCAACGAGGCTAACGCGATCTTCATGGCGGGCGAAGCCGCTTTCACACTCGTCGACTCGACCCATTTCGGCGAATTCAACGATCCCAAGCGGTCCAAGATCGTCGGCAAGATCGGCATGGCACCGTTCCCGGTAGGCCCGCGCGCGCAGAAGCCGACCTCCTGGAACGAAATCTGGGGGTGGGCCATTCCGAAGGGCGTGCCGGCGGAGCGCAAGAAGCTCGCCAAAGAGATGCTCTCCGCGATGATGAGCGATGAGGCCGGACAGATCGAGATGTGGAAAAGACCGGCGGCCCGCCGCCGAATGTCAAGCTCTGGCCGAAACTCGCATCCGACGACAAGGACTTCGCGTCGCTCAAGCATGCGGTGTTCGATCAGACACCGATCACGCATTCGGCGTACTACTTTGCCGAATGGCCGGCCGTGCACAAAGCATATTCCGGACATGGCGATCGCAGCGCTTTCCGGTAAGCGCGAGGACATCCCGAAGGTGCTGGCCGAACACGTCGAGAAGATCCGGCGCGCCGCGACCGGCAACTAACGACCCTTTGTCTTGTCGTGGACGCGATGGCCCCGGAGCAAGGCGCTCCGGGCCATAGCGTGTTTTGAGGCGGCCTTGATGGAAGCTTGCTTGGAATGAACGAGAAGACGCGCTTCATGCTGGCGCTGATCGCGCCGGCGGCGCTCGTGCTGGTGTTGTTCCAGGTCGTCCCCATTTTGACCGGGGCCAACGCAAGCTTTCGCGACTGGACGCTCCATGATCCCAAGCGGACCTGGGTCGGGTTTGCCAATTACATCCACGTGCTCCGCGACGTTGATTTCCTCGAGATCGTGCTGCCCAACACGTTCGGCTTCATGTTCGCGAGTGTTGCGCTATCGCTCCTCCTCGGCCTGCTGATCGCGCTGATGCTGAACAGGCGGTTCCCCGGGCGTTGGCTCGTTCAGTCCTTCGTCTTGCTGCCGCTGATGGTCGCGCCGGTCATTGCCGCCATCATGATCCGCTGGATGTTCAACGATCAATTCGGTGTCGTGAACGCGGCGCTCGAGGGCCTCGGCATTACGCCCATTTCCTGGCTGACGCAGCGCTGGACGACGTTCTTGGTGATCCTGCTGACCGACGTATGGCTGTGGACGCCCTGGTTCGCCCTGATCCTGCTCGCCGGCCTGCAAAGCCTTCCTCCCGAGCCGTTCGAGGCGGCCCGAGATCGATGCGGCCAGTGCTTGGCGCACCTTCCGATACATCACCCTGCCGATGCTCCGGCCGGTCATGGTGGTCTGCATCGTGATCCGCTCGATCGACGCGTTTCGCACGTTCGACATTGTGTGGACGATTTCCGGTGGCGGACCGGCGCGCGCCACCGAGCTATTCAGCCTCTACGCGTACGTGGAGGCCTTCCAGTTCCTCAACCTCGCCCGCGGCTCTGCGGCTGCCGTGATCGGAGCGATCATCATCGTGATCTTCGCGCTGCTGCTCTACCGGATCCTCAATCGCTTCGTGGAGGTGTCGAAGTGAAAGATGTCGCGGCGGCACCTGCGCGATCGAAGGGCTTCTTCTCCTCGCTCGCGCCGCGAGGAAGGACCGTATTCTTCGCGCTGACGGCGGTGGCGGTTTGCCTGCTTTTCGCTTTTCCCGTGTTCTGGCTGGTATTGACCTCGTTGCGTCCCGGAACCGGCGTCTATTACGTGCATCGGGGGACCGAATTCACGATCGACAACTTCCACGACGTGTTGTCGCAGGAAATTGTCATTAAAGCATTGTTCAACAGCTTCATGATCTCCGACCCTGGCGACGTTGCTTTCGCTCGGCGTCACGGCGACGTCCGGCTACATGTTGTCGCGCTTCAAGGGACCGATCCCGAACACCTGGTTTTCATTGATCTACATTTTTCGCTGCGTGCCTTATGTCGCCTGGGTGCTGCCGCTCTATTTCGTGACGCAACGGCTTAACATTTTCGACAGCTATTGGGGCCTGGTGCTGCCGCACGTTGCCGTCCACATCTGCTTCTTCTCCTGGATCATGAAAGGTTTCTTCGACGGCATCGACCCTCCATGGAATACGCGGCTATGATCGACGGCTGCTCGCGTTGGGGCGCGTTTTGGCGGGTGGCCATGCCGGCGGCAATTCCCGGCCTCACCGCGCTCGCGATTTTGTGCTGGCTCTATACCTGGAACGAGTTCCTGTTCGCCCTCATTCTGACGGCGCACGAGACACCGATCTTGACCGTCGTGATGGCGCAGTTCGTTCACGAGCTCGGCATGGAATGGCACCTCATGAGCGCGACCGCGGTGATCGCGCTCGGTCCGGCGCTGATCGTGACGCTGTTCGGGCAGAGATACGTCATTCGCGGGCTCAGGATCTAGTCATGGCCGACATCGTCCTGTCCAACGTGCACAAGGTTTACGGCCACGTGGTCGCCGTCAAGGACATCAATCTCGACATCAAGGATCGCGAGTTCGTCGTTCTGGTTGGCCCGTCGGGTTGCGGCAAATCGACGACGCTGCGCATGATCGCCGGCCTCGAGGAGATCAGCGGCGGCACCATTGCCATCGGCGGCCGGGTAGTGAACCACCTGCAGCCGAAGGACCGCGACATCGCAATGGTGTTCCAGAATTACGCGCTCTATCAGCACATGAGCGTGCGCGACAACTTGGCGTTCGGGCTGCGGAACCGCCGCGTACCCCTGCCGAGATCGCGGCTGCCGTCAGCCGTGCGGCGAGAATTCTGTCGATCGAGGCTCTCCTCGACCGCCGTCCATACCAGTTATCGGGTGGTCAACAGCAGCGCGTGGCGCTTGGCCGCTGCATCGTGCGCAATCCCAAGGTCTTTCTGTTCGATGAGCCGCTGTCGAACCTTGACGCGCAGTTGCGAGCCCAGATGCGGCTCGAGCTCAAGGAGCTGCGACTGCGGGTTCCAACGACCTCGATCTACGTGACCCACGACCAGACCGGAAGCGATGACGCTCGGCGACCGGATCGTGGTCATGAAGGACGGCTTCGTCCAGCAGGTGGGCACGCCGCTGGAGCTCTACCGCAGACCCGCCAACCGGTTCGTGGCGAGCTTCATCGGCTCACCATCGATGAATTTCCTCACCGTCAACGTGACGGCGGACGGCGACCATTTCTCGCTGGCCTGCCAAGAATTGCGTTTTAGACTCCCGACCGGGCGGTTTCCCGATCTGGGTTCACGGGTTGGACGATCCGTTTGCGTCGGCGTGCGCCCCCAACATATTCGGCTCGGGGCGCCCGCGAACGAGAAACACATCGCCTTCAAGGGAACCGTCATGGTCACCGAGCAGCTCGGCGACGAGCAACTTCTCGCCGTTCGCCTCGGCGACAGCGAGATCCGGATCGCGGGTGTCGATCCGGATTTGACCCTTCCAACGGGCTCCCAAATCGAGGCCGCGGTTGCAACCGACAATCTTCATTTCTTCGATGAGCTTGGGGAGACGCATTAGAGAACGTTTTCCGCTGGTGTTGATCCAGCATTGGGTGGTCATTGCCGGGCTTGATCCGGGGTGACCTGTCTGGGTTTAATGGCTCGCGAGGACTGCGATGCTCGATCTGCTGCAAGGAATTCGCATCATCAGCTTCAACCATTTCCTGCTCGGCCCCATGGGCATCCAGGCGCTGGCAGACGTCGGCGCCGACGTGATTGCGGTCGAGACCCCGGAGGGCGCCTGGCAGCGCCACTGGAGCAGCGGCGATATCTGGCACGACGGGCAGGGAATGGTGCATATGTGCACGAACCGCAACAAGCGCAGCGTCGCGCTCGACTTGAAGTCATCCAAGGGCAAAGAGATCGCGCTCAAGCTCATCGACGGCGCCGATGTGGTCGCCGAGAATTTCCGCCCGGGCGTCATGGACAAGCTCGGCTTCGGCTACGACGCCTTGCGTCGGCGCAAGCCTTCTTTGGTTTATGCGTCGGCATCCGGCTATGGCCCCGAAGGTCCATATGCGCAGCGGCCCGGTCAGGATCTGCTGGCGCAGGCCCTATTCGGGATCATGGTGATCACCGGGCCGCAAACGACCGGGCCTCGCCCGGTCGGCGTGTCCGCGATCGACCACCATGGGGCGGCGCTGTTCGCGATGGGAATCCTTGCCGCCCTGCTGCGCCGGGAGCGCACGGGCAAGGGCTGCCGTGTCGACGCGAGCCTCATGCAGGCGGCGCTCGACCTGCAGGCGGAATCGCTAGTCGCTTGGCTCAATGCCCCAAACGGCCGGCAAGCGTGAACGCGCGCCAGCATATCGCGGGTTGGTACTATCCCGCACCGTACGGCGTCTATGCCACGCGCAACGGTCACATCGCCGTGTCGCTTTGCCCGCTGCAGAGCGCTCGCCGAAGCCATCGACGAGCCGCGGCTGGTTTCGTTCTCCGACAAGGATACCTGGAGTCGGCAGGACGAGATCGGCGAGCTGATCGCGGCGAGGCTGAAGACGAAAGCTACCGAGGACTGGAGCCCACGCATGGAGCAGGCGCAAATCTGGCACGCGCGCGTGCAGGGCTATGCCGACCTCGTGGAGGATCCGCAGGTCAAGCACATGCAGGCGCTGGTGACCGTTCGAGGCGCCGGCGAAACCGGCGCGCCGGTCACCCTGGTGAATCATCCCGTGCGCTACGACGGCGAGGCGGCGGCAATTCGCCTGCCGCCACAACCGCTCGGCGCACAGACCAAGGAAGTCCTCGCCGAGCTTGGTTTCGGCCCGGCCGAGATTGCGGCGCTCGCTCGGGACGGCGTGGTGCGCGTCGACGAGACTTGATGCCGGACACCAAGCGTTCGTCTTATATTCGCGCAGTCAAGCGCTGGCACTCATGCTTTGGGACGCGACATGCAGGACTTCTACGTCACGGTCGGGGACACCGTCACGTTTGCCAAGACGGTCGGGGAAACCGACATCTATCTCTTTGCCGGGATCACCGGAGATTTCTCGGTGAATCACGTCAACGAACAATACATGGCGCACTCGAAATATGGTCAGCGCATCGCACACGGCGCGTTGATTGTCGGCTATATGTCGACCTGCTCGACGATGATGATCGACAAATGCCGAGGCGCCACGCTCGACACGACGCCGGTATCACTGGGTTACGATCGCGTGCGCTTCCTCGCGCCGGTATTCATCGGCGACACGGTCACGCTCACCTACACCATCGTCGAAGTTGATCCGCAAAAGCGGCAATCGCTCGCCGACATCAACGTCGTGAACCAGCACGGTGTGCTAGTGACGGTCGCGCGCCACATTCTCCGCTGGGTCAAAAACACGAGTTCGCCGGAAGACTAGCCATGCGCCTGAAGGACAAGGTCTGCATCATCACGGGCGGCGGCTCCGGGATCGGTCGGGCGACGTCTCTACTGTTCGCCGACGAAGGCGCGCGGCTCGTCGTCGCCGACAAGCATGGAGCCAAGGCGCAAACCGTCGCCTCCGAATGCAGCGGCAAGGGTGCGCAGGCGGTTGCGGTCGAGGCCGACGTCGCCATCACTGCCGACGTCAAGCGCATGATGCAGGCGACCGTTGAGCGGTTCCGGCGCCTCGACGTCCTCGTCAACAATGCGGGCTATGGCATCCCCGGAAGCGTCGTCGAGACGGATGAAGATGCCTGGGACGCGTTGATGGCAGTCAATGTGCGCGGCGTGTTCCTCTGCAGCAAGTATGCGATCCCGATCATGAAGACCAACGGCGGCGGCACCATCGTCAACACCGCCTCGGTCGTCGCGGCCATCGGCATCGGCAATCGCGCGGCCTATTGCGCCTCGAAAGGGGCGGTGGCCGCGCTGACGCGGGCCATTGCCGTGGATCACGTCGGCGACGGGATCCGCTGCAACGCGATCGCGCCGGGAACGATCGACACGCCGTATTTCGACGAAATCCTGAAGAAGAGCACCGATCCGGGCGCGATGCGCAAGGCGCTGGCGGCGCGGCAGCTCCTCGGGCGTCTTGGCACGCCCGAGGAGATCGCGGCCGGCATCCTGTTTCTCGCCAGCGACGAAAGTCGGTTCGCCACCGGCACGATCCTCACGCTGGATGGCGGCATGACCGCGCAGTAGCGCGCGCTAGGCACAGTGGCGCGACGTGCCAGCAGTAGCACCTCGATTCAGAACGATTCAGGTCTGCCCCAAGGACCGGCTGACCTTTCCCCGGCAGGCTCCCAGATGCGTCAAACCGCCTGCGCCCGGCGGTCCCTAGCTGGTATGATCGGCGGCGGCACTCGTGGGAGGGAGCCCCCATGTTCGGCATGAGGCGGCGCGAGTTCATCACGCTGCTCGGCGGCGCGGCGGCCGCGTGGCCGCTCGCGGCGCGCGCGCAGCAGCCCGAGCGGATGCGGCGCATCGGCATGCTCCTGACCGCAGCCGCGGACGATCCGGAATCTCAGGCCCGCGTCGGGGCGTTCCTGCAGGGGCTGGCGCAATTGGGCTGGACCATCGGCCGCAACGTGCGGATCGACACCCGCTGGGCCGCGAGCCAATGCCGCCGAGATTCGCAGACACGCGGCGGAATTGGCCGCGCTCGCGCCGGACGTCATCCTGGCCCATGGCGCCTCGACCGTGGGGCCGTTGCTGCAGGCGACCCGCACCGTGCCGATCGTGTTCCCGGTCGTCGTCGATCCGGTCGGCGCCGGCTTCGTCGACAGCCTGGCGCGGCCGGGCGGCAACGCCACCGGTTTCATGGTGTTCGAATACAGCCTGGGCGGGAAATGGCTGGAGCTGCTCAAGCAGATCGCGCCGGGCGTGACGCGAGCGGCGGTCCTTCGGGATAGCCGCCGAATTAGCTCGACGGCCTGTCGCCGTGCTCATCGGCAGCGGAGATGCCCCTTGGCGTTGGCAGCCAAGGCGGCAACCACGACGATCCCCATCGTCTTCATCGTCGGCGAAGACCCGGTCAGGCTTGGTCTTGTCGCCAGCCTCGCCCGGCCGGGCGGCAACCTGACGGGGATCAATTTTTTCACTGGTGAGTTGGCGGCAAAGCGGCTGGAACTCCTGCGTGAGCTGGTGCCCGGAGCCGCTCGTGTTGCCGTGCTCGTCAATCCGGCCAATGCCCGAATACGGAGACCACGGTGAGAGACGTGGAACCGGCTGCCCGCGCCATGGGGCTGCAAATCCAGGTCCTCAACGCCAGCACCAGCCGCGAGATCGATGCGGCCTTCGCAACTTTTGTGCGCGAGCGGCCCGACGCCCTCTTCGTTGGCTGGCGACGCCTTTTCACGCAGCCGGCGTGTCCAATTGGCCCACCTGGCGGCGCGCCACGCGGTTCCCGCGACATATGCGTTGCGCGACTTTGCCGAAGCCGGCGGGCTGATGAGCTACGGAGCCAACATTGCGGATGCGTATCGTCAGGTCGGCGTCTATGCCGGCCGCATCCTCAAGGGCGCCAAGCCCGCGGACCTGCCGGTCGTGCAGTCGACCAAGTTCGAGCTGGTCATCAACGCCCAGACCGCCAGGATGCTCGGCCTCACCGTGCCGCCGACGCTGCTCGCCACCGCCGACGAGGTGATCGAGTGATGTGAAGCGAGAGGTGTGCAGATGAAACTTCCCCGCCGACAATTTTCTGCATCTGGCCGCGGGCGCTGCCGCGCTGCCGGCCGTGTCGCGCATCGCATGGGCGCAAGCCTATCCGACGCGGCCGGTGCGTCTGATCGTCGCCATTCGCGCGCGGGCGGCGCGACCGACATCGTCGCGCGCCTGATCGGTCAATGGCTGTCGGAGCGGCTCGGCCAGCCATTCATTATCGAGAACCGGCCGGGTGCGCGGCGGCAATATCGCCACCGAGGCGGTCGTGCGCGCGCCGCCGGACGGCTATACGCTTCTCCTGGTCGGTGCCTACGAACGCGATCAACGCGACGCTCTACGACAAGCTCAATTTCAATTTCATCCGCGACATCGCGCCGGTCGCGAGCATCATCCGCGCAGCCCAATGTCATGGTGGTGAATCCATCGGTTCCGGCCAAGACGGTTCCCGAGTTCATCGCCTACGCCAAGGCCAATCCAGGCAAGATCAACATGGCGTCGGCCGGCATCGGAACGTCGCCCCATGTGGCCGGCGAGCTGTTCAAGATGATGGCCGGCGTCGACATGGTGCACGTGCCCTATCGCGGTGGCGGCGCCCGCGCTGCACCGATCTGCTCGGCTGGGCAGGTGCAGGTCATGTTCGCCGCCACTGTCTCATCGATCGAGTACATCAGGGCCGGCAAGCTGCGCGCGCTCGCGGTGACCACCGCGACGCGCTCGGAGGCGCTGCCGGACATCCCGACCGTGGGCGATTTCGTGCCGGGCTACGAGGCGAGCCACTGGTTCGGCGTCGGCGCGCCCAAGAACACGCCGGCCGAGATCGTCGACAAGCTCAACAAGGAGATCAATGCCGGCCTCGCCGATCCCAAGATCAAGGCGCGGCTCGCCGACCTCGGCGGCACGGTGCTTGCCGCGGCTCGCCCGCCGAGTTCGGCAAGCTCATCGCCGACGAAACCGAGAAGTGGGGCAAGGTGATCCGGGCGGCCAACATCAAGCCGGAGTGACTCGCGCCGCGCTGGACATTCCATAAACCTCGTTCCGCGAAATCGCGGGCGCCCGCCCGCACCAGGTGATCGAATGAGGGGAGGTGATGTCGCTGCGGGCAATCGGTCAGCCCCAGCCGCAAGGACCCCGACCCCTGCCATCGGCAGGCTGGAGAATTAACTATTCCTCTATTCAGTTGTTGCGAGTAGCCGTCGCGGGGTGTCTGCTTGCCTCATTTAGGGAGGCCGTTATGGTCTCTGATATTCGAGGAAGCGTAGCGATAATCTGCGTCGTCTCCTGCGTTCCTTTGTGTCCGCGCGGCGGCGCAAGAAGGATATTACGGGGTTGGCCATGATCGGTGGCATAAGGACTTTTATTTGAAGCTCAACAGAAACGACGGCAAAGGCACCTGCTGTAACCTCATGGACTGTCGCCCAACGCAAAGCCGCATGGTCGGCGACCATTACGAAGTCAAGGTGGACGGCGAATGGACGCCGGTTCCCAACGACAAAATCAACAACGTGGTCGCGCCGGACGGTGGCGCTCATGTCTGCGCTCCCAGGCAGGCAGGCCCTAACAAAGGGGTGTTGTTCTGCGTCGTTCTTCCGCCGGAGGGCTGAGTTCCCACTGACACCACTCGCCGCGCCGACGCCAGGTTGATGGTCAAACGGTCGCTGCGGTCGGAATCGATTGAACTGGGCGATGCCGCCTGTCGTCGCAGCCGACGGTCTCGCCGTTGGGGATACGCCTTGCGTCAGGCGAACAGGAGCCGGTTGGAAATCCTATACCGACGCGCCGTCGCCGATGCCAGCCGCGGAGCCGAAAACTCTCCTCGACTATCCGCAGCTTTTCCGCCGCCGACCATCGACGGCGGCGACCCGTGTCAACAATTTCAAGGCGACTGATGTGGCGAGTGTCAGTAAGGTCATCCATACCGACAATCAGCTACATGCCGGACAATTCGGCAAGGCGGCCTACACCGGGTGGATACTTATGGAGCGCAGTTCCCGCGGGAACATGTGAGTTCCAGTGGAACAAAATCGCGACAATGTTTTTTGAGCGTTCTTTTGACTGCTCCTCGGTCCGTGTCTTGCGCGAGCTTGGCTCTGACAAATTATCGAAATAATCCGTTTTGATAACAGCAATCGTTGCGGCGAAGTCTCTTATGTCGCTCCTCTGTCCGAGGACATCGATCTGAAATAATGTTCGGCGTGCTGGTAGTAGTTTTCTGCCCCGACTGTGTTGCCGCTTTGGGCTTCAGCTTGGGCGAGCGCCAGATACCGTTCATAGTTTCTTCGCGCGTTGTGAGAGCCGTTCTGTTCGGGGCGGGCGGCATTCGATGACCACCGCTTTGAGCGGCCAGCAAATGGCGCTGCCGGTCTGGGTTGGCGCGTATTCATGTTTGTCTTTCGGCCATTCTGCATGGCTCACTCCTTGGTAGTGGCATGTGAAAAACCGCTCCGTGCTGCGCACGAAGGAAGAACCAGAAATGTGCATTCTCTCTGAAGGAGTAAGCCGACGCACTGTTGAAGCCCGTGGACCGCTGCGCACCTCGTTCATCAATACATGAGGCAGACGCAATTCTCGTTGGCGGCCGAGCCGACCCAACAGCGAATTCTTGCACTGGCAATTGCGATGAAGCCCTTCGGAAGAAATGCTTCTGAAACTGAATGGTTCAGTCACCGTGGCGGTACCCGCCGACTACACGCCACATATTATGAAGCACAACCGTGTATTTATATGGGGAAAGTGGGAGAAACTGTCAAGCACCCGGCCACTTGGGTAAAAATAGCCAAAGCGGAATTTGCAAGCCACCGGCTACAGCCGGTGGCTCTTCGTATTGCACCCGTCGATCAGCGCGTATCCGTCTGCGCGATCAGATCGAAAGCGAGGACTCGCGAAGCTGCCGCTCGACGACGGTCTCCTCCGCAGTTGCGGCACGCGACCCGGCCGGCAATTGCAGCACAGTCGCGCGCTGGCCATCGCACAAGCGCGTGACTAGTACCACCTGCCCGTCGGGAAATTCCAGCGCATCGTGATGGGCCACGGGGTTGTCCATATTGACTTGCCGGAAGCGCGCGAGCCGCTGCCCGATCTTCTTGTTCGGCAAGATGCCGATGCCGAACGACGGCTCGCATTCGACACTCTCGTCGAATGCGATCTCGGTACCGGGCAGCAGGCAGACCGCAACGTTCGGCTGCCCGACCGCCGCGAATCCGCGAGTAATCGAATTGTGGAATTTCGTCGCCACCAGCTTGTCCTCGATCTTGGCAGGCCGGTTCGCGACGTGGTGCAGACTATAGTCACACATCGGAGGGCTCCTCTTCCTGTGAAAAGCCGGGATTTCCCGGACCCCCGAACTGATCGGTTCAAAATTAGCGCTTTTCCGGCTCACCTGGAAGAAGAAAGCTTACCCTATCGTCACGCGGCCTTCTCAATCAGTGTGGAATCGTCGCCACTGGTACTCTATCCGCGTAAGAAAGAAGCTGGAAATCGTGAAGAGTTGGGGTATCCGAGTGGTCATATACCTCTCCGGATGAGAGACGGAACAATGCGCGTTACGAGACGCGGCGTACTTCAAGGACTCACGGCATCAGTGGGTCTGCTGAATATGCCTGCGATTGTGATCCGGGCTTCTGCCGACGCAGAGCCTCCACCTCTGCGCCATGGGGAAATATTGCCCGACCCGGATTTTTCGCTTCTGAGTCCGACTACGCCTTTTGTTGTCGGTATTCGGCCTCATCGAGAGGGTGGCGTCTGTCTCAAGCTCGAAGATGAGCCCATTCCGAGCCGGTTCGGACCCAAGTTCCTGATTCACAACTATGGGCATGGCGGCGCCGGAATTACGTTGAGCTTCGGGTGCGCCAGTGTTGTCGCGGACCATGTCCGAATGCTGATGCGCGATATGCGCCGGAGTAGAATGCGCCCGTCCGTTGCCGTAATCGGTAGCGGCGTCATCGGCCTCACAGTCGCGGCCGAGCTGCGCCGCAGATGGCGGAAGATGCCAATCGCTGTCTACGCGAAGGAACTCGACGTTCGTAAGACGACGTCGTTCATAGCGGGTGGTCAGTTCGGGCCATCGGGCATCGGGCGAGAATATGAGACAGAAGAGGAACAGAACGTACTCGCCGACTATCTCCGGCGGTCACGCCGCAGGATCATCGAACTTCAGAATTCATCGCGAGCACACGCGTACGGCATCGCGCTCAGAAGGGACTACACGCTGGACCACAGAAATCCCGCATACGACTACCATACGCCTACAGATGTCATACCGCCGTACAGGTTCGGAACACTTCCGTTCAAGAAACTAAACACGATGGGCCGAGAGTACAGGACTTGGCTGATCAACCCGATCGATCCTACTGCCGCGACTCGTTGCCGAGCTAAAACGAAGTGGCGTGCCGTTTCGCGTGAGGCAGTTTGAAAGCAAAACCGACTTCGCAGAATTACGAGAAAACATCATCGTTAATTGTACTGGGTACGGCGCGAAGGCGATAATGAGTGACGATAAATGTCATCGCGAGACGCGGACACCTGGTGGTCCTGAGAAAGACGCTGCCCCAAGCAGTTCTATTTCTTCAGCGGCGGCTGCTGGAACGGAAGGATCATGTACGTGTTCTGCCGCCAGAACGACATTGTCGTCGGCGGGACAGTGGCAGAGAGGAAATGAGTCCGAAGCGATTGGCGAGGCTGATCGAAGCCACATTCGAGCGCATCTTGAGCAACGCGCGGGCCATGTTTGATGGCCGTCTGGTAGACTGCGTCACCGCATAATATCAATTGCAACAATGACGATCTCGGCAGAAAGCTCGTACGTTTGTCGGGTAGAAATTTCGCATATACGGGACCAACGCCCCGGATCATGCCGGACGAGAGGTACTTCTCGATGCCGTCGGCCGAGGTCGGGGGCGACGTGCGCAGGAACCGCGCTTTGAACTGCTGGCCGTGGGTGCGGTCGTTGACCCATTCGCCCGAGGCGGTGATCCACTCACCGGCCGCAATGGCTGCGGCATGGCCGACCACGGTCACGACATCACGATGCCCGCGCGCCTTGGCGCGCAGAACGCAGAAGCCGTTCTCGGCGTTGTGATAGGTGACGCGCTCGACGAGGCCGGCCAGCACTTCCTGGGTTAGATGTCTGCGGCTGCGGCTTCATTTCAATGGTCGCATCACGAGTGTTGCGGCTGGTCCCGCCAGCCCGACGTATACGCCATCGGCATGCGCTGATCGCACCGGGCTGCACGACGGAATGGCGCCCGAACTGCGTCCGCCGCCCGTCGAACGGCCGCGGGCCGATAAGCTCGACGGCGAAGCCTAGCACCTGACGCTCGGATAGGGTTATGCACGGTGCCACCTCTGCTGACGAAGCCCATGATTCGTCGTAGACTAGCTGCGTTCCACTCGCACCAATAGCCTTCGATACGAAGAGTTATGACATGAAATTCTGGTGGTGCTCAGCGATCATAGTTGCGACTGTCGGGCTTGCTTCCGAGGCGGCAGTTGCTCAGTCTTGGCCATCAAAACCAATTCGCGCCTTCATTCCATTCGCCGCGGGCAGCGCAACCGACATCGTGCCGCGTGCAGTGTTCGAGCCTCTCGGTGCGGAGCTCGGTCAATCCATCATTGTCGAAAACCGCGGCGGCGCGGGCGGAACCCTTGGCATCGGCGCGGTAGTCAGGGCCGATCCGGACGGCTACACCATTCCTGGCGAATTCCTCGGCGCACACCATCGCGCCCTGGATCGTGCCGAACTTTCCGTTTGATCTTGCTAAGGACTTGTCCAGCGCTCTGATGATCGGTCAGAACGCCAATATCCTAATTGTATCACCCTCCAAAGGCTGGAGGACCGTCCAGGACCTGGTTGCCTCCGAGGCCGCCAAGCCCGGATCGATCAACTACGGCTCAGCCGGCGTTGGCACCGCGACCCATATCGCGGCCGGAGAAATTTCGCGTGGCCGCTGGCTCCGAGGCGGTGCACGTCGCCTACAAAGGCGGCGCCGAGGCGCTTGCCGACATCGTCGCCGGCCGGATCGACTTCTATTACTGCCCGATTTCAACAGCGCTTCCGCTTCATCGAGGACAAACGCGTGCTTGCTCTCGTCGCCAGCACATCGACGCGCGGGCACCCGAGCTCACCCGACGTCCCGACCTCGCTCGATGCCGGTTATCCGAACTCCGACCTGACCATCTGGTACGGTGTGTTCATGCCGTCTCAGACGGCGCGCGCGATCGTCGAGAAATTCCATTCAACTGCCGCCAAGGTGCTGGCCACGCCGGCGATGCAGCAGAGGCTGACGCAGCTCGCTATCAATCCGATGCCGATGACGCCCGCAGATATGGGACATATACGTCACTGCCGAACTGAGTTCGAACGAGAGGTTGATCCGGGCGGCCGGCATCAAATAGCTGCCGCCGATGCCGCGCCGTGTAAGCAATGATGTATGCTGCCAGTCGGCGGCGATCGTGAGTTGTTCAGACGTTCATCAATTGGGCTGAAAAGCATCCGGAGGAGGGCAACTTGACCATGCACTTAGGGGGTCGTAGAAGCTCTTAGTGAGATATGGCCTTGTGACTAAACTACGGACTTGTGGGGCGGCGGAATGTGGTACAACGACGCCGAACAGTACGTCCTGTGGGTCATTATTATAGCGTGTGGTTGGTTCTTGGTTTTGAAACTCAATAAAAGCAAAACCACGTTGGCGTGCCGTGTTTTTACTGATCATCGGATTTGGTGCGGGGCTATATATTGGCATTGAAACTACTGCGGAAGGCTATCTCAATTTGCCGCTTGGGGTGCTGGAGAAGCAACTGCATGAGTTATGGGGCCTGCCGATATAACAAGGGCTAGGCTAATGGGCGAGGCCGTATCGGCAGCTTCACCCAACCTATCGAGCATTGAGCGGAGCTAAAAGCTCCAAGGAAATTGTATTGGGTGGAAGCCGTCAACAGAAGGGCAAAAATGCAATGCGTTATTTGTCGGCCGTCTGCTTTCTCGCGATTGTAGCCTTTGCAGACGCGAGCCCCGCAGCAGCACAACAGAACTGTGCTTGCTTTTGCAGAGTTCAAGGCGAAGGCGGCGGAGGGTGTTGGGTTGACGTGCCGGGTTGTAATCCTCGTTCTGGCGTTCGGGCCTGCAACGATGGGGCCATGTGTGGCTACAATTGTGGTACCCCTGGCCTTCCCGCTAGACGGAGCGCGCCGCGCGCGCATCCTCTCGGGCAACATTATCGGCCAACCGAGCCGCCGCGGTAGCGCTACATTTCGGTCGTCATCGAGCCCGGAGCTTCGTTCACGCTTAGCTAGCTGTGGAGCCTCAACAGGTTGTCCTCGGATAGACCGAGGCGACTGATGGGTGTGTTGGCTTTCAAGCTACCATGTGGCCGATGCCAATTGTAGCGATGGAGCCAGTACGGCAGTTCAGCCGATCGCTGATCCGAGTTGTGGTAGGCGCGCGCGTAGGCCCATTCGCGCAGTGCGGTTTGGATGAAGCGCTCGGCTTTTCCGTTGGTCTTCGGGGTGTAGGGCCTGGTGAAGATTTGGCGAAGGCCGAGGCGTTTGCAGGCTGCCCGGAACGTCTTTGAGCGATAGCACGAGCCGTTGTCCGTCATCACGCGCTCGATGCGGATGCCGAGCTTGGCGTAATAGGCAACGGCGGCTTCAAGGAAGGCGACAGCACTCTCTTTGCGCTGATTGGCCATGACCTGCACGAACGCGACCCGCGAGGCATCGTCGATGCAGACATGGACGAACTCCCAACCGATGCCGTGGTGACGGTTGACCGCGCCAGGATATCGCCCGGTGATGCGGTGGCCCACAGAGCCGATCCGGCCGAGCTTTTTGATATCGAGGTGGATGAGCTCGCCCGGGTTCTCGCGTTCATAGCGCCGGACCGGTTCGGCCGGCTCCAAGGCACTGAGCTTGTTCAACCCCAGCCGACGCAGAACACGGCTGACGGTGGCTGGTGAGACGCCGATCTCGGCGGCGATCTGCTTGCCCGTCCAGCGCTGGCGACGCAGCCGCTCGATCTCCTCGACCACCGCCTGGGGCGTCGGCCGCCGCAGCCGATGCGGCCGGGATGAGCGATCCTGCAATCCCGCCAATCCTTCCCGACGATATCGATCAACCCACTTGCGAACCGTCCGCGGGCAGACGCCTGCGGCTTCGGCGACGGCCTCCGGCGTCTGCCCGCTCGCGACCTGCCGTACAATCCGCTCTCGACCGCGCGGCGTCAGCCGGGCATTCTTATGCATGTTCATCCGGTTCTCCCTTGGAATCTGAAGCTTCAGCAACCTCAGCTTCCTCGGTCAGAACCGGATGGACAACCTTATTTAGTCGCTTTGACGCCGTCCCCGGACTTGTTCGATCACGCCAAAGATTTGCTTCTTTGGGCCCATCAGTCCTTCTGTGGAAGATTGCCACGCCGCACCGAATAGCCGATGGCAGTGGGGGTCCGTAGCTCTTCCATTATGCGAATACGCTTGCGCTTCGACGTCGAGGTTAACGGCTCATTAACCATCCGTTGGCAGCCTCGCGTCTGCGTGGTGACCATCCGAAATGATCGCGGTCGCCGCCGTCACATAGGGAGCCCGCCTGTCCAGGTGGTGACCAGCCGGATGCCTGCCACCGTGGATTCCAGTACCGACGCCGAGCGCGAACTCGACACCGAAACGGCCGCCGAGAAGAGCGCCGTCACTCTCAATTACGAGGCGATGCTCGCCGCGCTCAATGCCCTGCTTGCAGAGATGCGCGAAGAGAGAAGGCAGGCCGAGGCATCGGGCAGCTTCGTTGATGCCCAGCATCGCCAGGAACCGGCGACCGTCCAACCCAACGCATGGGTCGAAGCGCACGCCATGCTCTCCAAGAAATAGCCCAGTCCACAGGGTCACCACCCGGTGACCTCGCGGTGCCCCCCGCTAATCATGGCTACCGAACAGTTAACCTACGACCACCTCGCCGAACGCCTCGGCACCACACGCGAGGCCGCCCGCGCCATCGTCAAACGCCATCGCCTACCACGATCCCGCAGCAACGATGGCAAGACCATGGTCACCGTCGATCTCGACGAGCTGCACCACAAACCCCTGCCCGCGCGGTCACCGCGAGGTCACCAGTCGGTCACCGAGGCGGTCGCCACACTCAAGGCAATACGTAACTGAACGAAGCATTAC
>ERZ1370068.7762-contig-666_pt1 | contig 29348 bp, 35 predicted proteins | sample MGYA00561227_ERZ1370068 | MGnify/ENA primary metagenome ERZ1370068 (study PRJEB38410, sample SAMEA6850437) | metagenome | study: Metagenomic assessment of the ecological functions of the soil: analysis of the soil microbiota associated with the...
TGAAGCGAAAGATGGCGTGGTGGCGCCCCTCGAATACACGCGCTCGAACTCTCCGGCGAAGCCGTGTCCGAGTGGTGAGTCGCCTCCGATGCGCTGACCCGGTGCCGTCGGCGTGTGACACGACGTACCCGAACCCGCTCGCGCCGGGCCTCGAAGGCCCCCACCGCCCGCGTACCTCCCGGCGTGTCCGTAACGCAGCTCACGCAGCTCGCCCTGCTGCGTGCCGCCGGGGCCGGCGCCGCCGTCGTTGTGCGCCAGCACCGCCACGCGGAGCTGGTTCCCGCGTCGTACCAGGTGGAAGCTGCGGTCGCTGCAGGCATGCTGCGGACGGTGATCGTCGCTCGATCACCATGTTGCTCGTGACCGCCAGCACGGCCGGGGAAGAGACCGTCGCGCCGGCCAGGCCGGCGAGCACGACTGACACGGAGGACGATCCCTTACGAAGCTCGGGCTGCGGCATGGGCGTCTCCTGTTCACGGCGCCGTGCGGGAGGGAATCCCGACTACGGATCGCGTCATTTTTACCACTCTAGCGCGGGCTCATGACCTGCCAGGCGGCGTTGCTCGCCTGGGAGTTGGTGTACCCGGTGCCCGCCGACGACCGTGCGGACCGTTCATGCATCCAGATGTAGAGGTCGTACGCGTCGGCCGCGCCGCGCGTTCACGTTGCGCCAGAGGATGTCGCTCCGGCCGTCTCCGTTGAAGTCGGCCACTCCCTGCACGTGCCAGTCGGTGCTGATCGGGTCCAGGTAGCTGCGCCCCGACGATCGCTCGGTCCCGTTCATCAGCCACAGGAACATGGCGCCCCGTGTCCGGCCCCGCCCCGACCTTGCGCCAGACGATGTCCGGCCTTCCCGTCGCCGTCGAGGTCGCCCCACGCTCCTGCACCTGCCAGCCGTTGTCGGCCTGGGAGTTGGTGATAGCCCGTGCCCCGCGACCGACCGTCGGGCCGTTCATCATCCAGATGTAGAGGTTCCGCGTCGGTGGTCGGCTCATGTTGCGCCAGAGGATGTCGGCCTTGCCGTCCCCGTTGAAGTCGCCGATCCGCTGGATCTGCCAGTCGGTGCTGATCGGGTCGAGGTACGTCGCCCCGATGATCGCTCGCCCCGTCCATCAGCCACAGGAACATCGCCCCCGTGTCCGGGCCCGGCCCGACCTTCCGCCACACGATGTCGGCGCTTGCCGTCGCCGTTGAGGTCGCCCACGCCCTGCACCTGCCAGCCGACGTCGGCCTGGGAGTTCGTGTAGCCCTGGCCCCGATCAGCCTGCGGCCCGTTCATGAGCCAGAGGTAGAGATGCCCGCGTCGGCGCGGCCGGTTCATGTTGCGCCACAGGATGTCCGCCTTGCCGTCCCCGTTGAAGTCGGCCATGGCCTGGATCACCCAGTCGGCGGTGATGGGCTGGAGGGTACGTGGCGCCGGCGACGTTCCGGCCGTTCATCAGCCACACGAACAGCGCCCCCGTGTCCGGCCCCCACGTTCCTGCCAAGCCAGAGATGTCCGCATACCCGTCACCGTCGAGGTCGCCGAGTTCCCCGTGTAGTCGACCTGATCGCGCCTCGCCCCCCAGGCGCTGCCAGAGCCGGACCGCATTGGTGGCCTCACTGAGGGTTCACCACGAGACCTTCGACACCTTCCGGAAGCCCGTCCCCGGTTCACGATCACGGTGATCGTCTGAGTGCCTCGCCCCCGGCGGGAAGGTCCAGGTCCCCGACGCCCGGAAGGTAGTCGCTGCCCGCGTGGGCTGTCCCGTCGGCGGTCGCGTAGTCCACGGTGACCGTGCTGGCTGTCCACGCGGCAGTGAGGGTCACGGTGAAGGTCGCGCTCGTGGTTCCCATGAACGGCTCCCCCACCGAAATGTCGCCGATCGACAGACCCGCTCCGTTGACGCGGGCGGGTCCCGTCGCGGTTCCGTCGCTCGGCCGCAACTCGCGACCGTGGACGCCGTCATCGATCCAGAAGAGCACGAACTTCGCGTTCGGCCAATGCCCGCGATCGACGGGGCCGAAGTCCCGACAGGCCGGAAAGCAGAGCGATGCGTCCGCGACGAGCACACCGTGCCCGCCGCGGTGCCGTCGCTCGCTCCACAGCTTCGCGGCCGAGACGACGCCAATCGCTCGCCGCGAAGTACAGCGTTCCATTCAGGCTGATCAGCCGGGGCCAGATCGAGATGTTCCTCTTCACCCGCACCGTGCCGGCCTCCGTCCCGATCGCTCTTCCACAGGGCGCGGCTGCTCAAGCCGTCGTCGGCGGCAAAGAAGAACGTCCCGTTCACGTTCCAGAGAGTCGCGGATGGCGAAGAGGAGTCCGGGCCGGGAAGATGTCTTCACCTCGCACCGTACCGGCGTTCGTCCCGTCGGCTCTTCCACGGCTCCGAGGCCGCTCACGCCGTCATCGGCGGAAAGCGAAGAGGCGTCCTGCTGACATCGGTCAGGCCGATCACCGGGGAGGCCGTGGTTGCTACGACGGGGCCCGGGTAGATGGTCTTCACCAAGGACGAAGTGCCGGCGTCCGTCCCGTCGTTTCTTCCACAGCTCCGTGGTGCGGCTCCGTGCGATAGAAGAAAGAGGGTCCCGCCGACGTGTCGGTCAAAGGAGGAATCGAGTGGATAAGGGGCGCCTCGCCATAGTACGAGAATCCCCTGACCGGCACGGTCCCCGAGACTCGTTCCGTCGCTCCGGTACGAGGCCGCCGAAAAGGCCGGACTGAGACGGAGCCATGAAGCACTGAACGACCCGCAGGGAGCTGACGAGCTGGCTCACCGCAACTCATTGGTCCGCGCCTTTCTACCGCTGAGTGGGTGAAGCGCATCCAAGCAGCATGGTTCCGCCGGCCGTACCGTCACTCCGCCACAGTTGAGTATGGTGCACCTCCGGATAATCCATCGCCCCGCAGTTCCACGACGAAGAACAGCAGACCGTTCGCGTTCGTGAAGTACGAGAGCCGTGAGGAGTCAGGGGCCCGCGGTGAGATCCTTCACCATCACGGTAGTGCGCCGGAGGAGTCCCGTCGCTTTTCCACAGCTCCCGTCCGCGTTCACGCCGTCGTCGGCTTCGAAGAAGACCGTGCCGCCGACATCCTCGTGAGGTTGCCCGGCACCGAAGAGCTTCCGGGCCGGGAAGGATGTCGCCTGACCTCTTCATTCTCGGATCCGCAAGAGGCGCTGGTCTTCCAGAGCTCCTCGCCCGTCGAGGGGTCGGTCCGCGCGAAGTAGAACACGCGCCGGCCCGGCCACGCGCCGCCGCCGGGGTTGCCAGACACAGCGCGCAAGCGAGGCCGGCCATCGCCGCACGCCAGCGAATCCCCTGGACGCTCACTACGTCTTGGTACCAACGCTCGTACAACGCGGCTCCCACTACCGAGAGGTTCATGACCTGCCAGGCGTTGCTCGCCTGGGGGTTCTGTATAGCCCGCGCCGGCGACGACAGGTGGGGCCGTTCATCATCCAGATGTAGAGGTCGTAGCGCGTCGGCCGCGCCCAGGCGTTCAGGGTTGCGCCACAGGATGTCGCTCCGGCCGTCTCCGTTGAAGTCCAGCGTCCCCTGGATGTGCCAGCTACAAGCGCTGGATGCGGGATCCAGGTACGTCGCCCCGCGATGCTCGTCCCGTCTCATCAGCCACATGCAGGAAGAGCGCCCCGGTATCCGGCCTCGCCGGACGTTGCGTGCCAGACGATGTCCGCCTTTGCCGTCGCCGTTCAGGTCGCCCACCGCCTGCACCTCGCCAGCGGAGATCGGCCTGCGAGCTGGATGAAGCCGAGTCCTGCCGACCAGGGTGGGGCCGTTCATCATCCAGATGCACAGCGTTTGCCGGCGTCGGGAGCCGTCGGGCTCATGTTGCGCCACAGGATGTCGGCCTTGCCGTCCCCGTTGAAGTCGGCCAGGCGCTGGATCTGCCAATCGGCGCCGATCGGATCCGGGTACGTCGCCCCGGATCAATGCCTCGCTGTCCCGTCCGCATGAGCCACAGGAAGAGCGCTCCCGTGTCCCGGCCCGCCCACGTTCCGCCGCACGAGTGGTCGGCCCTGCCGTCGCCGTTCAGGTCCCCCACCGCCTGTACCTGCCAATGCTCGTCCGCCTGTGCGTTCGTGTAGCCCGCACCGATCACCCGTGGCCCGTCCATGATCCAGACGTACAGGCTGCCCGTCCCCGCCTGCCGCCACAGGATATCGGCCTTGCCGTCGCCGTTGAAGTCGGCCCGGCCTGGATCACCCAGTCGAGGTGATCGGCTGGAGGTACGTGGCGCCGGCGACGTTCCGGCCGTTCATCAGCCACACGAAGAGCGCCCCGGTGTCCGGCCCCCACGTTGCCGCCGAGGATCCGCGTGGCCGTCTCCGTCGAAGTCGCCCGCCCGCGGCTGTCGATGATCGTGCCCAGGGCCTGGCCGTAGGCGATCGCCGCGTTCGTGGGGCGCGCTGAGGTTCACCGCGAAGGTCTCGCTGGCTTCCGGAACCGAGGTCTCCGTTGATCGTCACCCCGAAGCTCTGGGTGGCGATCCCTGGCGCGAATGTCAGCGTGCCCGCGGCGGGAACGCAGTCGCTGCCCGCCGTGGCCGACGCGGCGGCCGTCGCGTAATGCACCGTGACCGCCTGCGTCGGGTTGACGGGCGACAGCGTCACCGTGAAGACGGCCGTCGCGGTGCCCGACTGCGAGTTCCTTCACCGCCACGTCGGCGATGGAGAGCCCGGCAGGGTCGTCGTTGGTGATCGTCGCCGTCCCTTGCGCCTTGGCCAGCGTGGCGTTGGTGGGGTCCGCTCGGGTTCACCACGAAGGTCTCGTCGCTCTCGAACACCCGATCTCCCAGCTCCGAAACGACCACCGTCGCCGCCGTCACGCCGGGCGCGAACGTCAGGGTCCCGGACAGCGGGGAGTAGTCGCTTCCCGCCGTCGCCGTACCGTTGGCCGTCGCGTAGCTGACGGTAACGGTCTTGAAGGACGGCTGCGAGAGCGTCACCCCGAACGAGACGTTGGCCGCCCCGGCGTTACCCTCCGGCACGGAGACGTCGGCGATCGACAGGGCGGGCACGTCGTCGTTGGTGATCGTGCCCGTCCCCTGGGCCCGGCTGATCGTCGCCGCCGTCGGGTTGCTGCTGAGGGTGAGGACGAACGTCTCGTCCGTCTCGACGACGCCGTCCCCGACCACCGGCACCGAGACCGACTGCATGGTGGCCCCGGCCGGGAAGCTGAGCGTCCCCGACGTCGCCCCGTGAGTCGCCGGGCGCCGTCGCCGTCCCGTTCGCCGTCGCGTAGGCCACGGTGACCGTCTGCGTGCTCGCCGCGGGAGGGGTGACGGTGAAGACGGCGTTCACGGTGCCGCTGTTGCCCTCGACGACGCTGGCGTCGCTCACGCTGAGCGAGGCAGCCCGAGATCGTAGAGCAGGCGGATGCCCGCGCGGTCGTCGTTGTCCGGGAGGCTCCCGGCCGTCGGCGTGGATGTTGGCCCTCATCACGGCCTGGTTCTGTCGGAGTTGGTGCCGCAGGCCCGCTCGCGGCGTCGTTGCACGAGTGACCCAGGCCGAGCGTGTGCCCGATCTCATGGGCGAAACGTCTCGGCCGCATCCGCGCCCCCGTGCATGGCGAGGAGGCATCCCACGCCGTTCTGGGTGACGACGTCGCCCTCGACGATGCGGTTGTGACTGCGTCCCCCGAACAAGCCGTCTGGCCCGCGCTCCGCCACCCGCCGATGGCGACGGTCCCTCCCGCGCTGCAGTCGAAGGATCCCGGCAGCTCGTCGTTCGGGTCGTCGAAGAGGATCGCGTTGACGCCGTCCGGCTCCGTGAGCCCTCCGGCGGCCGTCGTCGTTCCGTGTACTCTCAGGCTGATGGGCGTGTCCGGGTCGCCCGTCCATGCCCCGAGGGCCTGCTGGAACTGGGCGAAACCGCCGCCGCTCATGCCGCCCTGTCCATGGAAGTCGGCCTGCCAAGGCACGCTGCCCGCGGCGTCGAAGGGTTGAACCAACGGGCGGGCACGCCCGAGCCGTCGGTGAGGAGCGTGAACGGCGCCGCGGCAGCGGCGTCCGCGCCGGCGTCGTCGACCGCGTAGTCCATCGCGCCGCCCGGCCGGCCGCGCGGTGCGGTCAGCCAATCGGCGAAGCGGTCGATGTCGCGGAGCCGCTCCGGGCCCGTCGGAGGCTGCCCCGGAAGCGAGACCGACTGGGCCTCCGAGAGGTCACGGAGGGCGACGCGGTGATCCCCGAACCGCAGGTCATGGAACGCCCCAGCATGAACTGGCTGATGCGGTGTAGGTGCCGTCGGCGTGGGGATGGAGGAAGAGCAGGGCCCGCTCGTCCTTCGCGAACCGGGGCGCGGCGACGACCTCAGCCGACGCCGTCGGCGTCCCGCCCGCCGACCACGCGCACGATCAGCTCGACGGGGCGTCCCGCCCGAGAAGCCTTTCCGTTCCGACGACGTAGTCGGTGGCGGCGCTCGTCCGCAGCGGGTGGCGATGCGGACTGACGCGGACGAGCGCGATGACGGGGCGCGGTCCGCGAGGTCCCCGTCGGCCATCATCACGTAGCTCGTCGCCGACGACGTCGCCGCTCCCCGCGACCAGCGCCGTCGCGAGCAGCATCGTCCGGGCGCGCCCCCTGGCGCGTGAGTGGAAGATCATCGAGCCCGTCCCCCTCTAAGCCAGCTTCAACGAGTCCACGTAAGTGAGTATGCGCTGCCGCACACCGCGCACTGCGGGCCTCGCCCGAGGGCTCGAGTTTCGCCCCGCACCGGCACATCCAGCCCGCGCGTCGGGCCGGGTTCCCGACCACGAGGGCGAAATCCGGCACGTCGCTGCGTCACCACCGCGCCCGCGCCCACGAAGGCGTACGGTGCCGATCGTCACGCCGCACACGATGGTGGCGTTGGCGCCGATCGAGGCTCCCGCGCTTGACGAGCGTCTGCCGGTACTCGTCCTTGCGGACGACCTCGCTGCGCGGGTTCACGACGTTGGTGAACACCATCGACGGCCCGCAGAACACGTGGTCTTCGAGCACGACGCCCGTGTAGAGGCTGACGTTGTTCTGGATCTTGCAGTGGTCGCCGATACGCACGCCGGCAGCCACGAAGACGTTCTGGCCGATCGTTGCAGTCGCGGCCGATGGCGCGTGTCCTTCATCACGTGGCAGAAGTGCCAGATCTTCGTGCCCTGCGCCGATGGCGCAGGGCTCGTCCACGTACGCTGCTGCTGGATGGACGAAGTAGGCCCGGTCGGACATGGTGCCTCGCTAGAGCCGGACGGGCTCGCCTCCCGCTTCGATCGAGCGCTGGCAGGCGTCCAGGACCGCGGAGGACGCGCAGCCGTTGTCTCCGTCCGTGCGCGGGCGTCCGGCGCGTGCGCACGCAATCGACGAAGTGGGCCAGCTCCTCGCGCAGCGGCTCCGATCTCGGGAAGAACAGCGTGGACTCCGCGGTCTGCCGGATCACCGGCCGGCCGTCCTTCCACTCGATGCCCTTGTCGAAGATCTTGAGCTTGCCCTCCTTCACCACGTCGTCGAAGACCGCCATCTTGCGGCTCCCGATCACCACGAGCTTCTGCTCCTTGAAGGAGTGCAGCCAGCTCACGAAGATGTGGGCGCGCGGCCTTCCCGGGAAGCCGAGGCAGGTCATGGTCACGTCGGCGACCTCGTGCTGCAGGTAGTGCTGGCCGCCGGTCGAGGCCCACTCCGGCACAGCGCCCACGAGGAGCGAGGATGCACGGAGATGTCGTGGGGCGCGAAGCTCCAGAGGATGTTCTCCTCCTGCCGCACCTTGCCCAGGTTCAGGCGGTTCGAGTAGACGTAGTGGATCTCGCCCAGCTCCCCGCCGTGCACCAGCTCCTTCAGCTTGAGGATCGGCCGGGTGGTACTCGAGGATGTGGCCGACCATGAGGATCGCGCTTCTGGCTGCGGGCCAGGTCGACCAGCTCCTCCGGCCTCGGCGCACTGCGGAGGGCCAGCGGCTTCTCCACGAAGACGTCCTTGCCCGCCAGGAGCGCCTGGCCTGGCCAGGCGCGTAGTGCTGCTCGGCGGGAGCGGCCACCGCCGACCGCGCTTCACGCCTGGCTGGTCCACGAGCAGGCCGGTCCAAGTCGCGCGCGGCACGGACGCCCGCGTAGGCGGCGCGTCACCTCCCGCAGGACGGCTTGCGCGCTCGGGTCGCGCGACCGCGGCCAGGTGGCCCATCTGGTGGAGGTTGCGCGCGAGGTTCCGGCCCCAGTACCCGCACCCGGCCAGGCCGACGCCGTACCTTGCGAGCGGCCAGGCTTCAGCTACTTGAGGCCCCTTGTTGTGCTCCATGTCCATCCACATGGCGAAGAAGAGCATCTGCATGCCCCATGATCAGGCAGGAAGGCGTCGAAGATCACCGCGTTCGGCGAGAGCGCGCCGCGTGATGAGCCGCAGTGATAGACGATGCAGACGCCGAGCGCGAACCGCCGCCGGTGAGCAGCAGGCCGAGGTCGAGGAAGAAGACGAGGGGATGGAAGTCGCGGATGATGTACTTCTCCCTTCATGCGCCAGAAGTAGCACTTGACCAGCAGCCAGCCGAGGGTGGGCATGACGCGGGGCAGCCGGATGCCCGGAGACCTCGCCGATGTTGTAGACGGGCCGGATGGGGACGTCGCGCACCCGGAAGTCGTAGTTGTTGAGCTCCACGAGCAGGTGGTTTGGGAAGCCGTAGCGCGGGTAGAGCCGGTCGAGCTGGAGGACCGCGAGCGCCTCGGCGTGTGATCGCGGTGTAGCCGGACTGGCTGTCGGCGACGTGCCAGTACCCGGAGGCGATCTTGGTGAGGAACGAGAGGCGCGGCGTTGCCCGAGGTAGCGGTGCCGCGGGATGATCTGCCAGGCCTCGCCCGTGAAGAGCCGGTTGCCCTTCGTGTAGTCCGCCTGGTCCGGCTCGACCAGGGGCGAGCGAGCGCGCGGCAGCTCCCCGGGATCCATCTGGGCGTCGCCCGCCATGACCACGACACCAGGTCGCTCGTCTGCTCCGCTTCGCAGCGCCGCCTTGTAGCCGGTCACGATGGCGGCGCCACGCCGCCGTTCGCGCTCGTGGCGTATGACCACGCAGCCGTCGGGCCAGCCGCGTCCCGCGCCGCCGCGACGGACCTCGCGCGGTGGCGTCCGGTGGAGGCGTCGTCCACCACGATCACGCGGTCCACGAAGGCGGGCATGGTGTCGAGGACGCCGGCCGATGAGCTTCTCCTCCGTTGTGGGCGGGAACCACCACGATGACCCGCCGACCCTCGAACATGGCCAGTGCGTCATTCTATGCTGAAGGCCGCGGGTGGCCGTGCCTCCAGGAAGCTCAGGAACGGTGGGCGCGCGATACCAGTCGATCGTCCCGCCGCAGCCCTATCCTCGAAGGGCGTGGTGGCGCTTGAAGCCGAAGGCGGCGGCGGCAGCTCGTGTCGGGCTGCGGCGCGGCGCGTCGAGGAGGGTCCGGGTCCCAGAGCCAGGGTTCCCGTGGACCCGCAGAGCCGCACGCGATCGGCTCAACCGCTCGCGGATGCTGATCTCGAATCCCGCGCCGAAGGGTTCGCGACTCACGCCCGTCGTAGCGCTCAGTAGCGAGCGCACGATCGCCTCGGCGCAGTCGTCGACGTAGAGGAACTCGCGCGTGGCCCGCCCGCTGCCCCAGCACCGCGACCTCGGGTCGCCGCGCTGCGCCCGCTTCCGACGAACTTGCGGATCAGCGCCGGGATCACGTGGCGAGTTCGCGGGATCGAAGTTGTCGCGCGGGCCCGTAGAGGTTCACCGGCAGCAGGAAGATCGAGTTGAAGCCGTACTGCGCGCGGTAGGCCTGCGATCTGCACCAGCAGCATCTTCTTGGCCAGCGCCGTAGGGCGCGTTGGTCTCCTCGGGATAGCCGTTCCAGAGATCGTCCTCGCGGAACGGCACCGGGCGTGATCTTCGGGATAGGCGCACATCGTGCCGATGGCCACGAACTTCTCGACGCCGCCTGCGCGGCGCGTACTCCATCGAGCGTGCGCGCCCATCACCAGGTTGTCGTAGAAGAACGCTCCCCGGCTGCGCCCGGTTGGCGCCGATGCCCGCCGACCACGCGCGGCCAGGTGGATGACCACCTCGGGCCGGGAGACCTCGTAGACGCGGCGGACGTCGGCCTCGCGCACGAGGTCGAACTCCACCTTGCGCGAGGACGGCGATCCGGGCGCGGCGGGCAGCCTCTGGCGGGAGGAGCTCCGACCGCGGCGCCCACGAAACCGGCGCCGCCCGTGACCAGGATGCCGCTTCGCCTTCCAGGTCGATCAGGGACGTTCCTGCTCGAGACTATCTTCCCGGCCCGCCGCGGCCCATCAACGCGGACCGGAGCCCGCGCGCCGTCGAGCCGGTAGACCGCCACAAATCGCCCTCGGGATCGCCCGAGAGATGGACGCGGCGCAGGTGGGGCGCCTCTCGGGGTCGGCGAGGGTCACCGGGGGGTACCGGGCGAGAGCGCGCGGTCCACGAGCAGGTAGTCGACTCCGTACGGCGCCAGCGCGGCGCGGACGGCCGCGCGTCTGCTCAGGTCGCCAGCTCCAGCACCTGCCAGCGGTGCTGCCCGTCCCGCGGCGCGTTCATGCTCCCGGCCACCAGCGCGCCGCGCGCCAGCGCTCGCCGCGTACCGGGTCAGGATCCGGCTCGCCGGCCACCACCGCGCGGGGTCGGTCTCTCGGCGCAGGAACTCCATGGCGTCGCGCAGCGCTCGGGCAACGGCGGGACGAGGATCCGGCGAAGTACGCGTCCCATTCGCGCGGGATCCCACCAATAGGGGATCGAGAACGGGAGAGCCAGCAGCGCGATGGCCGCCGCCCGGGCCGCCGGCGCGAGGAGCAACCGGCCGGCCGCGGGGCCAGGCGGCCGGCCAGGTCCCTGAGCGCCGATGCCCGCGCTCCCGGCGATGAGGAAACGGAGCCAGTAGAAGATCTCGTCGCGCTCGCGCGCGGGGTGTATCGCGCCGAGCGCGAGGTAGGCGACCCACAGCGCCAGCGAGGCCCAGAGCTGGGTGGCCCACCCCGCCGCAGCCGGTCGCCTCGGCGCCAGGCCACGACGCTCCCCGCGCGCCGAGCCAGAAGAGCACGCCCGTCTGGATCGTCGGCTCGAGGCAGGTGCGGAGTCTCGGGGGGCAGGGCGTAGTCGGGGGGAGCCGGGCGAGGAACGAGGTATCCCACGAGCAGAAGCACCAGGTACGGGCTGACGACGAGCAGGTTGACGCCGATGATCGCCCCGACGTCAGCCGCGTCCTGTGCGGGCTTCGGCCCGCCGCGCGAGCAACGAAGAGCGCGGCGAAGGCACAGGCCACCGCAGGGCAGACCATGTGCAGGACGAACGCCCAGCCGATGAGCTGGAGGAACAGGCCGCAGGCCGGCCGCCCTTCCAGGTCGGACCCGGGCGAACAGGTACAGGAACAGCGGGAACAGCACGAGGCCGAGGGCGTGGTTGGGCTTCGGGAGGAAGCTGCGCGCCCACGGCACGCGGAACTCGCCCGTGAAGTCGAGCGGAGGAGCTGAGCAGGACGGCGAAGCCCGCCACGGGCGCGCTCCCATCCCGACCAGGCATCGCCGTCCCTCTCGGCCGGCCGCGAGGCCTGCGTAGAGGGCGAGGGAAAGCCGAGGGCCATGACGAGCGAGAAGAGGGTACATCGAAGCAGCCGCTCGGGTCCCAGCCGAGGCCGCCGCCACCAGCAGCCCCAGAACGGCTCGAAATGGAGCTGTCCGACCTGGGTCGTGTGCAGCGGCAGTGTGCCGGCCGCCACCACCTGGGCCAGCCCGACGTTTCCGATGCGGTCGCGGCTGGGGCCGAGCGCAGTACAGGCGGGCGAGCGGATGGTTGAGTGACGGTCCAAACCCGGGCCTGCGCGGCCAGCACCCCCGCGAGCAGCCATCCGGACCGGCGCCAGCGCCACAGGGCGGCCAGCCACGCAAGGGCGAAGAAGGGGGTAGGCCTGGCGCGCGGCCGCCAGGAAGGACGCCACGTCCATGCCTCGACATCCACGCCAGGAAGTTCATCGCGGCCGAGCTCAGGCCCTTGACGATCAGGCCCCGAACCACACACGCCCCCGATGGGCGTTGCGGGTGTCGACAACGAGGGCACGGCGGCGGCAACCGCGTCGTAGTCGACTCCGGCATGGTCGGTGACGACGAGGCGGCGTCGTACTGACAGCCGCCGTCGAGGGCTACCGAGCTGAGGCCGATCTGGTGGCGCCGCATCCTGGGCAGCGAGGGGATGTGGGGATCGTGGTAGTCGACCTCGGCGCTCCGCCTGCTGGAGCATCTCGATGATCTCGAGGGCCGGGCTCTCGCGCACGTCGGCGATGTTCTTCTTGTAGGCCACGCCCAGGACCAGCACGCGGGCGCCGCGCAAGGGCTTGCCCGTCCTCGTTGAGGGCGGCGGCCAGCCGCCGCACCACGTGCTGCGGCATGCTGGTGTTGATCTCGCCGGCCAGCTCGATGAAGCGCGTCGAGAGCCGTACTCGCGCGCCTTCCACGTCAGGTAGAACGGGTCGATGGGGATGCAATGGCCGCCCGAGCCCCGGCCCGGGTAGAACGCGGGCGAAGCCGAACGGCTTGGTCGGGCCGCCTCGATGACCTCCCAGACGTCGATGCCCATGGCCTCGAAGGTGACCTTCAGCTCGTTCACGAGGGCGATGTTGACCGCCCGATAGGTGTTCTCCAGGATCTTCACCGCCTCCGCCACGCGCGCGGAGGACACGGGGATCACCCGGTCGAGCGCGCCGGCGTACAGCGCCTCCGCCAGCCGTCCCGACCGGGGGCCGACGCCTCCGACCACCTTGGGGATGCTCCGCGTCGAGTGCTCGGCGTTGCCCGGGTCCTCGCGCTCGGGGCTGAAGCGCCAGGAAGAAGTCTCGTGCTCCACGCGCAGGCCGCTGGGCCTCCAGCCGCGGCTGCACGACCTCCTCGGTCGTGCCCGGATAGGTGGTCGACTCCAGGACCACGAGCTGGCCGGGGCGGAGGGTGGCCGGCGATGGCGTCGGCCGTCGTTCTCGATGTAGGAGAGGTCGGGCTCGCTCTGCGGCGTGAGCGGAGTGGGCACGCAGATGAGGACGGCGTCGGCCTCGCCCAGACGGCCGAAGTCCGCGGTCGCCTGGAGCCGGCCGCCCTCCACCGCCGCCCGGATGCGCGCGGCGGCGATGTGCGCGATGTAGGAGTTCCCGGCGCCGGAGGGCGTCGACCTTCTTCGCGTCGATGTCGAAGCCGAGCACCGGGAAGCCCGGCCCGGTGGAACTCGAGGACCAGCGGCAGGCCCACGTAGCCGAGGCCGATGACGCCGACCTTCGCGGTCTTCGCCTCGATCGCGCCGTGGAGGCGCGCGGCGGGTCGTTCGCGGGTCCCGTCATCGCGCGAGATCTTAGCATCCGGCCCGTTCCTCAGGGCGGCGCGGGCACGATCTCGTAGACCCGATAGTCGACCGCATCGGCGTAGACGAGGCGGAAGCGGCCCCTCTTCTCCAGGTCCGCCGGGGTGGCGATGCCGTAGACGGCGAAATCGCCGGGCGCGATGAAGACGATGCGTGAGGCCGTAGAGGTCGGCCAGCCGGACGGAATCGCGCCCCGACAGGAGCTTGTCCTCCATGCGGTCGCGCCGGACCTCGTCCGCGGACGGGCCGAGGCGTCGGCGCGCAGCACGCGCCGTCCTCCGAGGACGGCGACCGGTCGGGGGCGTAGTCGGCGCTCGTCAGGAACACCGAGCGCGGCGGCGTCGTCTCCCGCACCCACGCCATCGCGACCGCGAGGCGGTCCGCCACCGGGGCCCGGCTCGCTTCCATCAGGGGATCGATGCGGCTCGGAAGCCACCAGGCCAGGAAGCACGCCGGGGCGCCGGCCAGGACGAGCACGGCGGCGCCGAGGTCGGCCGCCGGCGGGCCTAGGCGCCTCAGCCGCCCTCGTCATCGCCGCCCCCAGCCGCTCCGCCAGCTCGGCGACCGGGCCCGCCGCCGACAGCAGCAGGCCGAGACGGTAGAACGCCTGCGCTCCCCATGCATCGATGCCGAGAGGAAGGCGCCGGCCACCAGGGGCCCGGCCCCGCCCAGGACGAGGGCCCGCGCGGCCGGGCGCGGTGCCGCGCCCGCCAGCCCCAGCGCCGCCAGCAGCCACCACGGCGTCTGGTCGAGCGTCAGGACGAGCGCCGTGTCCACGAGGCTCCGCCCTTCGAACGGCGCGCGAACGAGCAGCCAGGGCGCGAGCGCCGCCGCCCCCAGGGCGGTGGCCGTGGAGGCCCGCGCACGCTCAGGCGGCCCAGGACCAGCGTCGCCGCCCACGAGCGCCACGAGCAGGACCGCCGACCCGGGATGCGCCCACAAGCCCGGCAGGAACCCGACGCCGCGCAGCGTTTCCAGCTCCCCGTGGAGAAGGCCAGCCACAGGAACGACGCCAGGAAGGCCTCGTTCCTGCGCGGCCACAGGGCGTGAGGCGAGGACGCCCAGGATCGGGAGCACGAGGACCGGCGCACGACGCTCAGGGGCAACGAGCACGATCGACCGCGGCCGCAGGACGCGGCCAGACGCGGCCCCGGCGCCGCAGGCGGCCGGCTCGTCCACGACCATGCCCTCCCCGGCGGCGCCGCCCCGCCGCCGTCACCGACGCGTCCCCGCGCATCGTGTGATCCGCGCGTCGAGGAACAGGCCGTAGGGCCGGCCGAGGCCGAGCGCCCAGAACCCGACGGCGAGGAGGACGAAGGCGACCCCGGCCGCGAGGGCGAGCCTGGGATGTCCGCGTCCGCGCAGGAGGGACCAGAGGACGGCCACCAGCAGCAAGGCGTAGCGGAGGCCGGCCACGTCCATCTCGGCGTCGGGAAAGCCGGGCGCGAGGTGGAACAGGTCTCCCGGCCGGAGGATCACGCGGCTCCGTCCAGGAAACGGGCGACGATGCGCGCGATGGCCTCGGAGGCGCGGCCCCGTCCGTAGAGCGCGCCCGCACGCGGCCGCGGCCGTTTCCGCTCGATGGCCCGGGCCGCGGCCAGGATGCGCCGGGGATCGGCGCCCACCAGCCGGTTGGCTCCGCCCTTCAGCGTCTCCACCCACTCGGTGGCGGCGCGCAGCGTGACGCACGGCGTTCCCAGGATGAAGGCCTCCTTCTGCACGCCGCCGGAGTCGGTGAAGATCGCGCGGGCGCCCGCTCTCCATCCGCAGCATCTCGAGGTGGCCAGCGGCGGCACGCACGCGGAGCGCTCCGCCCGGCGGGCGGCCCGCCCGCTTCAGGCGCTCGCGCGTCCGCGGGTGCGAGGGCAGCACGGTGGGATGCGGCAGGCGCTCGAGCGCGCCGATGAGGGCGGCCAGAGCGCGCGGGATCGTCCACGTTCTCCTGCCGGTGCAGGGTGGCGAGGTAGTAGGTGCCCGGCGCGAGCGCTCCCCGCCGTCCCGCGGCCGGCGGGCGCGCGCAGGTTCTGGACGACGGCGTCCATCATCACGTCCCCCACCCGGTGCACGCCGCGGCGGATGCCCTCGCGCGCCCAGGTTCCGACCGCGGTCGGCGTGGGGCAGAAGAGCAGGCGCGACACGTGATCGGCCACTCGGCGGTTGACCTCTTCGGGCATGCGGGGATCGAAGCTGCGCAGGCCGGCCTCCACGTGGCGCGACGGGGATGCGGAGCTTGGCCGCGGCCAGCGCGCCGGCCAGCGTCGAGTTCGTGTCCCCCAGGACGAGGACGAGGCGCGGGACGGACCTGGAGCAGGACGGCCTCCAGCGCCTCCAGCATGCGGCCGGTCATCGCTCCGTGCGAGCCCGACCCGATCCCGAGGTGGTGGTCGGGCGCGGGGATGTCGAGCGCCTCGAAGAAGGCCTGGCTCATCTCGCGGTCGTAGTGCTGGCCCGTGTGGACGAGCACCTGCCGCACGCGCCGCCGCAGCGCCCTCGACAGCGGAGCGGCCTTGACGAACTGCGGCCGGGCCCCGACGACCGTCACCACGACCGGCCGATGGCCGGCGGCCCTCACCGCGCCCTCCACCGGCGCGCCACCCAGAAGAGCCGGAGGTAGCCGCGGATCGTCCGCATCACCCTCATCTTGCTCTTCCCCATCCGCTGCGAGCCGTCGAGGGGCATGGCCACCTCGGAGATGGTGGCCTGGACGTGGATGAGCTTGGCCAGCAGCTCCACCATGCACTCGAAGCCGGACGTCTCGATGATGCCGGCCCCGTAGCGGGCCTGGAGGCGCCGGACGACGGGGGCGGCGTAGAGCCGGAAGAAGGAGCTCATGGTGAGGATGCCGTGGATGCCGAGAAGCTCCTTCACGAGCCCGTTGGCGACGTGGCTCGCGACGACCCGGAGCATCGTGGTGTGGCTGAGGCCGCCTCCGTACATGTAGAGGCTGGCGAGGACGACCTCGAAGCCCTCCCGGCGCCGCACCAGCATCTGGCGCAGCGTCTCCACCTTCGAGGTGTTGTCGCCCTCCATCGTGGCCACCCAGTCCCGGCTCGGCCAGCAGGGGCGCGAGGTGGCCGAAGCCGGTGGCGAAGGCCCGGCCCGGCCTGAGGTTGACCTCGTGGCGCAGCACCTCCACCGGCAGCGAGCCTGCTTCCTGGCGGACGCGGTCCGCCGTGCCGTCCGGCTGCCGTCGTCGACGAGCACCAGCCGGCACTCCATCTCGGCGCGCACGTCGTCGGCCAGGCGGGCGAGGTTGCCGAGCAGCCGGGGAACGTTCGGCGCCTCGTCGAGCACGGGCACGAGCACGAAGAGCGCGGCCGGGAGAGCGCTCCCGGCGCGGTCTCTGCCTCAAGCCGGGTCCTCGAGCAGAGAAGCCCGGGCTGGCCTGCGCGGATCCGGTCCAGGCGATCGCGGAACCAGTCCGACCTGGGCCTGCATGCCCCGCGAGAGGTCCATGGCCGGCCGGAAGCCGAGCAGGCACTCGGCCTTTTGGTCGTGTCCACGCGGCGCTGGCGGGGGTCCTCGTAGCCGCGCGAGAAGTCGGTGTACGGCACGAAGCGCAGCTGCGGCCGGCGCCGCGCTCCCGCCAGCCGCCAGACGAGGTAGGCGAGGTTCACGATGCTCAGGTGGTCGGCGGCCCCGACGTTGACGACCTCGCCCTCCGCATACGGCGCGTCCAGGACCCGCAGCGTCGCCGCCACGGCGTCGGAGACGTGGGCGAAGGGCCGCGTCTGCGTGCCCGTCGCCGTGGATCGGCATCGGCTGGTCGGTGAGGGCGGCGTAGATGAAGATGTCCTGGGGCCCCGGAGAGCCTCGAGAGCTGGTAGGTGGGACCGTAGACGCCGGAGTAGCGGACGATCGAGACGGGCACGCCGTGGCTGTCGGCGTAGGCGAAGCAGAGGTGCTCGCCGTAGACCTTCGACACCGCCGACGCCCACCGGTTCACGCGGGAGTCGCCGAGGACGAGGGCGCTCTCCTCGCTGAAGACGGGGTCGGGGTTCTTGCCGTACACGTCGTCCGTGGAGGCGAACAGCACGCGCGCCTTCCAGGCCGGGCGCACTCGAGCACGGCCTCCGGTGCCCGCGGGCGCCCACCTCCAGCGTCCTCAGGTAGCCGTCGTAGCGCGGGATCTTGCAGGGCGGCGAGGTGGGCGATCGTGGCGACGCCCTTCGGCCAGGCGCTGCATCTGCGGCCGGTCGAGGATGTCGGCCCGGTGGAAACGGAAGGCGGCGTGGTCGCGGCAGCCCTCCAGGTTCGCCTCCCGCCCCTGCGAGAGGTCGTCGACCGCTCACGACCTCGTGGCCCCCGCTCGAGCAGCGCCCGCGGCGAGGTGGGACCCGATGAGGCCGGCGCGCGCCGGTGACCATCACGCGCCGCTCACGGCAGGCTGCCCCTCGCGCGGCCATCACGGAGCGCTGCCAGGCGATCGTGCGGCGCAGGCCTCTCCTCGAGGCCGATCCGGGCGTCGAAGCCCAGGACCTCGCGGGCCTTGCCGATCTCGGGGGCCCGGTTCCGACGTCCTCGTAGCGTCCGAAGGCCTGGTAGGAGACGCGCCGGATCTTCGGCTTCCGTCCCTGCCAGCCGCCACACCAGCTCGGCCAGGGCCTGATCGTCACCGGCTTCGCGCTGCCGATGTTGAAGATCTCGCCCAACGCACGCTCCGAGAAGAGCGCTCCGCACGATGCCGTCGACGGTGTCGTCTACGTACGTGAAGCTGCGCGTCTGCTGGCCGTCGCCGTGGACGTCCATCGGCTCGGTCCCGGAGGGCGGCGTCGATGAACACCGATTGCGGCCCCCCACCACGTGCGGTTCTGGCCGGGGCCGTAGGAGCCGAACAGCCGCACGATGGCCACCGGCACCCCGCGCTCCTGCTGGTAAGCGAAGCAGAGGTGCTCGTCGAGGATCTTCGACGTGGCGTAGGCCCAGCGCTTCGACCTTCGTCTCGCCGAGGTAGAGGTCGTCGGTCCCCGCGAAGGGCGGGCGGGGTTCTTGCCGTAGGACGTCGGAGGTGGAGGTGAAGACGAGCCGGCGCCCGGCGGCCGCCGCCGCCTTCAGCAGCGACTCGGTGCCGTGGGCGTTGACGAGGAGGGTGTCGAGGGCGTTGTCGCAGCGGGGGATCTTGAAGGCGGCCAGGCGGACGATGGCCGAGGCCCCTGCGGTTGCCCGTCGCATCGCGCCTCGTCGCGCACGTCCTCCTGGGCGAACCGGAAGCCGGGCATGCGGCGAGCAGCGGCTCGACGGTTGAGCGTCGTGCTCTGGGAGAGGTTGTCGACCGCCGCGCACGGAGTGCCCGCCCTCGAGAAGCACCCGGCAAAGGCTGGAGCCGATGAAGCCCGCGGCGCCGGTGACGAGGACGGTCTCGGACACTGGGGCAGGGCTAGCCCGAGCGCCCTTCCCCTGCCCGGGCGAGCACCAGCCGGAGCTGCGCCTCGCGCCGCCTTGCGCACCTCGATGTGGCGGCTCTCCACCACCAGCCGCTCGAGGTAGGTGACGGTCCTCCGCCCGGTTCATCACCCGGACGAGGATCTGGCCGATGTGGCGGTCGCCCGCCTGGCCCTTGAGCAGGTCCGGGTTGCGGATCCGCTTGGCCGCCTCCTGGCGGACGAAGAAGTGGCGCTCGCTGCGCGACGACGTCCATCAGCACGCGCGTCGGCGTCGTGCCGTCGGGCCCAGGGCTTCGATGCGGAAGAGCAGGTCGTCGTCGCTCGAGGGCGAGCCAGCCCGCGGCCCCGCCCCCGAAGCCCTCCGGCCCTTCCTTCCAGGCCCGCGCAGCGAGTCATCGTTGTCCACCGCGATGATTGTAGGTGCGGCTCAGCTCAGAGAGTGTCGGCGAGGCGCCGGAATTCCTCGACCGACGCCTTCCAGCATGCGCTGCAGCTCGAGCTTCACGCCGGTGAACGTCAGGCCGAAGTCGCAGCCCTTCTCGCGCGGGCGCACCCACTTCACCTGGCCGGGACCCGCGGAGCGCGTCGGCGGCCCGGCCGAGCCGGATCTCGACCACGACGCGCGCGTGGACGGCGGGAGGCGCTTCTCGGTGGAGACCCGCGCCCCTGCACGCTGAGGTCCGTGAAGTACGCGCTGAGGCGCCGCTCGCCGTCCACGACGATGCAGGGCGCCACCCAGGGCCCGATGCGCGGCGTCTTGCGCTTCTCGCCGGGCGTTCGCTCACGCGCTACTCCTGGGGCAGGACGAGGCCGAAGCCCTCGTCCTTCGACCTTCGGCGCCGGCTGCGGGGACGTCGATGCCGCGGCACGACGCCGATCACGCTTGAAGGCCCACAGCGTGCGGCAGACCTCGAAGTCCGGCAGCGTCGACTGCGTCGGCAGATGGTCCTCGAGCGTCAGTCGGCTGCGTTGAGCCGGTGAGCAGCGTCGAGCTTCTCGAGGGACAGGGTTGAGCGACGTGCAGCGATGTCCTCGTAGTCCGGCTGGACCGCTCGTAGCACGCCGCGAGGCCGCCGACCGCGCGCTCTGGATCCGGCTCCAGGAGTCGATGCGCCGGATGCCCTCCAGGATGATGTCGGGCGTGCTGATCTTGAGCGTGATGGCCTCCGGCAGGAGCCGCGCCCTCCTGCAGCCGGTACTGGCCCTTCGGTCCACTGGAACGCGCCGTAGATGATCTCCTGCGGTGTGCTCGACGACCGACCGCGCACCAGCTCCTTCGGGGTGAGGATCCCTGCTCGACCAGGATCGGCTCCCAGTCGCTTGCCCGGGACCACCGCGTCGCTGGCGTCGGCGAACTGGCGGAGCGTGAGGTCGCCCGCGGCGCAGCAGCAGCTCGCCCAGCCGGTCGTCCGGGGCTGGTGGAGGACGCGAACACCATCCGGCCCTGCCTGGACGCGTCATGCTGCCCGACGCCCATGTGCGTGAGCGTGAGGACGCCCGTCCAGCGGCTGTCGTGAGAGGTCGTGGATGAGCTCCGGGAAAGTCGCGCTCGGCCAGGCTCCCTGCAGCTTCATGCGGTGTCTCCGCCGAGCGCCGCGGCGATCCGGCCCGCGGACCTCGGCGGCCAGCCGCTCGCGGTCGTCGTAACTGTAGCTCCGCGGCGTCCACGGGGTCCAGCACCCGGACGCGCACCGTGCCGGACGGATGCGGAAGCCGCCCGCGCGGCATCAGCTCGCGCGCGCCCTTGACGGCGACGGGCACGATGCGGCTGCCGCGCCTCGATGGCGACCACGAAGGCCGCCCTTCTTGAACGGGCCCGAGCTCGCCCGTTGCGCGTGCGCGGTGCCCTCGGGAAAGATGAGGAAGCAGTTGCCTTCGCGCAGCGCACTGCGCCGCGCGGTCGCACGGCCTCGCGCGCCTGCGTGCGCGTCCGCGCGGTCGACCTCGATGAAGCCGCGCGAAGCGCAGCACGCTGCCGAGGAACGGGAGCGTGAAGACCTCCTTCTTGGCCACGGCCTTGAAGTCGAGCGCCGAGGGCCTGCGAAGAGGACGGGCGCGTCGAGGTGGCTCACGTGGTTCGGCATGACCACGGTGTTGCGCGCGCGTCGCCGAGGTGCTCGCGGCCCTCCACCACGCATCGCGCGTCCCGCCAGGAAGCAGCGCGACGCGCGATGCCGAAGCGTCCCGAGCCGGTACAGGACGGCCGGCGGATGCGCGACAGGCAGGCGAGCGGGCAGGCCGACGAGGCTGGCCAGCGGGAGTGTAGGCGGGCGAGGAAGTGCGAGGACGGCGGCGGCCCGGATCATCGCGCCGAGGCCTCCGCCGGATAGGCGCCGCGGAGCGATCAGGACTCGGGGGTGGGGTTCGGGGCGGTCGGCTTCTTCGGCGAGCGGCTTGCCGTTCAGCAGGGCCTTCAACTCCTTGCCCATCTTGAAGTACGGGATCTTCTTGGGCGGCACGTCCACCTTCTCGCCGGTCTTGGGGTTGCGGCCCTTGCGGGGCGCCCGGTTGCGGAAGCGGAAGCTGCCGAAGCCGCGGATCTCGACTTCCTGGCCGTTCTGCAGGGCGTTGACGATGCTCTGAGCGCGGCCTCCACGATGATCCCCGACTGGACCTGGGTGATGTCGAGCTTGCTTGGCCACGATGTTGATCAGGTCGGCCTTGGTCATCGCGTTTCGCGGCGCGTCGTTCACGAGAGAGCGCTCCACGCCGGGGCGTGACGACGAGGGAAGTCTAGTCTCGCCGATCCGCCGAAGTCAAGGAGCCATTGGAAGATCCGTCCCGGCCGCGAGCATACGGCGGCCGGGACGGAACGCCTCGGGAGGCCCGGGTCGCCGGGGTCTAGGCGTCGGAGGCGCGGCGGCCGGCGCCCACCGGCTTCTGCACCGGCTTCTTGCCGACCTTGCCGTCGGGCTGAAGCGTGCTGGCTGAGGGCCTGGTCGACCTTCTCCTCGACCGATGGCGAGCCGTCTTGCCCTCCACCTCGGCGATCTCGCTGACGAGCAGGAACTTCGCCCGGTCGAGCATGCGCTTCTCGCGGAACGAGAGCGCCTTCTTGCGGCTCAGGTAGGTCAGGCCCCTTCAGGACCACGGCCACCTCGTAGAGGCTGCCCGTGCGCATCTTGTCCGAGTTCTCCTTGAAGCGGCCCTTCCAGTTCGGATGCTGGTCGATCGTTCCGTCGGCGAGGAGGTTGAAGATCCTGCGGACGTCGGCCGCGCGTGATCACGTGGCGCAGGCCCACGCCGTCGGCGTTCTGCTGCGGCACCCAGACGCGCGAGTCGTTGCGAAAGGATCCGGAGCTGGTAGAGGCTGATCTTGCCCCCGGGATCGGGACGAGTCTGGATGCTCTCGACGATGCCGATGCCGTGGTTCGGGTAGATGACCTTCTCACCGACCTGGAAGTCCACACTGACCTCTCTTTCCAAAGGGCGCGGTGGGCTGGGAGCCTAGCTGGGAGTGCACGATTGTGTCCGAGAAGACGAGTGTAACAGAGATGCCCGCGAGCCGAGCAAACAGACGCTCGCGGCAGTCGCTCAGGCCGGCCGAGGGCCGCGCAGGCGAGCGCGCTCACGCACGCGTCGACGTCGGCCTCGTCGTTGTAGAAGTGCGTGGAGATGCGGAGGCCCTCGGGCTTCTCGGTGACCGAGATGCCCCGCTCGCGCAGGAAGCGCCGCCGCCCGCGGCGGGCTCGTCCGCGGCCACACGAGCGTCTCGCCCGGAGCGGTACGTCGCCCCGGGCGAGAGGACCTCGAATCCCGGCCCGGCAGAGCCGCGTCGGTCAGGTACGTGTTGAGGGCGAGCACGCGCTCGGCGATGGCGCTCGACGCCGATCGCGGACAGGTAGTCGACGGCCGCGCCCAGCGCGAAGATCGCGGCGAACGGCGGGCAGCCCAGCTCCGTCCGCGCGGGTTCGGACGGCAGCATGCGGTACGCGCGGTTGTCGAAGGCGTACGGGTCCTCGACGCTCAGCCAGCCGATGGCCCGCGGGCGGGCGCTCAGGCCAGGAGCCCGCGGCGGATGACGACGAAGCCCGGCGCCGTAGCCAGCGCACGATCCACTTGTGGCCGGCACGTGGCAGGCGTCGATCCGGCTCCGCCCCACGTCGACCGGGAAGGCGCCCGCGCGACTGGCTGCCGCACGACCAGGTTGCAGCCGCCGGCCTTGATGCGCGCCGAGCGCGTCAGGTCCATGCCGGCAGCCGTTCGCTGAACTGCGACGTGGCTGACCGCGATGCGTGGCCGCGCGCGGCGCGCTGGCTCAGCGCGAACGACTCGACGGCGGGCAGCGCGCCGTCCACCGCGGGCACGAAGTGCACGCGGCACGCCGCGGTGGATCCAGGGCAGCGTGACCGTCGGGAACTCGAGCTCGTCGCGCGAGGACCGGCCCCGTCGCTCGGCGAGCAGGTCCGCGATCAGGTTGATGCCCGGTCGACGTGTTGGGGACGAACGCGACCTCGTCGGCAAGCCGGCGCCCACGAAGCGGGCGACGCCGGGCCCGACGCCCTGGACGCGCTCCAGGCCACCGCTCCCCAGGGCCCGTCGCCCCCTTCGCGTCGGCGCTGCCAGCGATGGTAGGCGCTCACTGGCGGCGCGGACGGGCGCAGCGTCGGGCCGCCCGGCGGCCGCGCAAGCCGGAGGTATTGATCCACCGGGAGGGGGCGCGGGAAGTCGCGCCGGATCTCGCTTCCGAACGGGTGTGGCTCATCGCCCTGCGATTCATCGCTGCCGCGCGGCACTGCGCTGCGCGGAACCAGCCTGGGATCCGGAAGCTGGTGCCGGGGCGTGCGCATTCGGAACCCGACGGGTAGGCCCGGCGGCTTCGATCGACGCCGCGGCGTGAAGCCGTTCCAGCGACCGCGGCCGGCGCGCGTCGGTGATCCCAGGGCAAGCACACGGTGAGAGATTGGCGCACAACGCGACGACGCGCAAGCCTCCCGTCATTGCCGATCTCGATGTGTCCGCGCTGCGACGTGGGGACGGCACCGCGACGAGCCCGCCTATACGTACGCGCTCGGGACCCCTCAGCTCTCGGTGAATGGCCGCCTGTCTCGGCACCGACGCGACGTATATCACTTGAGGGTCACCTGGACCTGACGCATCCGAACAGCATCGCGGAATGTGACGCGAGCCGCAAGCCGCCCAGTACGGGGACGAGCGTGCAGTGCGGCGGACCCGCGTCGCCGGGTCCTCGGGACCCACGCTTAGCGCGGGGGCGAAGAAGCGCGACACGAAGTCGCGCGTTCCGGCTGGCGCGCGCCTTGCGGTGACGATGAGGGCGTGCCGGTCGAGGGCGGCGAGGCGGGCCAGGTCGGGCGAGGCGCGCACATCCTCGTCCATCGGTGTCGAGCACGGCCGGGCAGTCGCGGGCGCCGAGCGGACGCGCGCGGGGCGCGCCGGCCGAGGGCCGCCGGCCCGCCTCGGGCGCATCGGCGACCGAGTTCCGGCGGGCGCGCGGGCAAAGATCCAGCGCGCGAGGAGGTCGTCCCCCTGGCGCGACGACGGTCGGGGAAGGCCGCATGCGGGAGCCGAGGAACGTCACCTGCCTCGCGCCCGCCAGTCCGAGCCGGTTCATGACCACCCAGGCCGGCGGCCAGGGGGTGGCGTGGCCGCCTGGAGATCGACCTCGGCGGCGGGCGTCATCCACCGGATGTCGTACGCTCCGCCGCCGCCGACGAAGAACGCCAGCGTCTCGGAGAGGCATGCGCTCGGTGGCGTGGCCTGCAGCGTGCCGTGCCGAGTCAGCGGCTGCGAGCGGGCGCCCGCAGTCGGGGCTCCCGGGCCGGACGCGGGACGGGCGAGCGCGCGACCCCGATAGGTTGGCACCTCAAGGGCCGCTGCGGAGCGGGTCCCCTCGGCGCCGGGTTGCCAAGCGATAGCGTGGCGTGGCCGAGCGACTGGTAGAGGGCGTAGCCATCCTTCATCGCGCCGGTGCCGCCGACGCGTAACGCTCGTCTCGAGCGATCAAGCCCCCGGCCGCCCCGGTCGAGGGTCGCGTCGTCGAGCCGCGGGTCGGGTGACACACCGGGTCGGGCGCGCCCACGACGCGAGCGCGCGAAGGACCGCCCGCCCGGTAGACGGGCAGATGGCCTGGCGAAGAGTCGCGCGTCGACTCTCCGGCAGCTCGCCCGCCACCGAGTCGCGGTCCGGCCGGCTCGACCGCACCATCGGCTGGAACTCTACCGCGGATTCCTCTACAGTCCGCGGCCATGAGCGACGAGCCGCCGGAGCCGGGCGCCGCCTTCGAGGCCTTCGTTGCCCTCATCGCGCGCCTGCCGGGGCCGGGAGGCGCCCGTGGGACCGCGAGCAGACCCACCGCAGCCTGAAGCCCGATGACCATCGAGGAGGCCTACGAGGTGCTGGAGGCCATCGACCAGGGCGACGACGCCCACCTGGCCGGGCGAGCTGGGCGACCGCCCCCAGGTCGTCTTCCACGCCGCAGATCGCGGCCGGAGGCGGGATTCGACGTCGGCGCAGGTCGTCGAGCAGGTGGCTCCAAAGATGGTCCGCCGGCACCCGCACGTGTTCGGCGCGAACCGGCGCGCCGACAGCAGCGGCGAGGTGCTGCGCAACTGGGAGGAGCTGAAGCAGGGCCGAGCGGGCGAGGGGCAAGGACGTGGCGCGGACGGGTCCATGCTGGACGGCGTCTCTCGCCTCGGTGCCCGCGGTGCTGGAGGCGTACCAGATGACGGCGAGGCCTCGCGCGTGGGCTTCGACTGGCCGGATGCCGCGGGGGTCCCTCGCAGAAGCTCGAGGAGGAGGTGGCCGAGCTGAAGGTCGGCCGCCGCGCCGAGCGCCTCGCCGGCGGCCGTGGCCGGGGAGGTCGGCGACCTGCTCTTCGCAGCGCGGTCAACGTCGCGCGCCTGCTCGGGAGGACCCGAGTCCGCGATCAAGGCGGCCAACCGGAAGTTCGCGCCCGCTTCCGCTACGTGGAAGAGCGCCTCGCAGGAGCGCGGCCGGACGCCCTCCCAGTCGACGATGGACGAGATGGACGCTCTCTGGCGGGAAGCCAAGGCGCGAAGAGCGGAAGTGACTCCGCTGGGTCCGGACGCCCGGACAGCGCTGTCCGGCTCGCGACGAGCGCTCGCCTGGTATCCGCCCTGCCGTCGCCCTCGACACCGAGTCCGACAGCCTCTGCCACCACGTCGAGAAGGTCTGCCTCGTCGCAGATCGCCGACGACGAAGGCGGCAGCGCCTGCCTCGTGGATCCCCTCGTCCTCAAGGACCTCTCGCCCCTCGCCCCCGTCATGGCCGACGCCGCGGTGGTCAAGGTGCCTCCACGGCGCCGACTACGACGTGACCACCCTCAAGCGCGACTTCGGCTTCCGCTTCGCGCGGCCTGTTCGACACGATGATCGCCGCCCGCTTCCTCGGCCGCCCGCAGATCGGCCTGCAGGCGATGGCCCAGCGCCGAGCTGGGCGTCGCGCTGCTCGAAGGACAGCCAGCGCGACGACTGGTCGCGCGCACGGCCCCTCACGCGCCACGCAAGAGGCCTACGCGCTGGCCGACGTGGCACCCACCTGCTTCGCGCTCTACGCGCGGCTCGCCGCGATGGAGCTGCGCGGCTCGGCCGGCTGGAGTGGGTGCGCGAGGAGTCGCGACGGCGGTGGCCGCGCCTGGAGCCGGCGCGGCGCGGCGCGACGCGGAGGCCTACCAGAAGGTCAAGGGCGCGCGCCGCCTCGTCGCGCCGCGCAGCAGGCGCGGTCCTGCGCGAGGTCCATTCGCGCTGGCGCGACGCGACCTGGCCGAGACGCACCGACGTGCCCGCGTTCAAGCTCCTCTCCAGCGAGGCGCTGCTGGAGCTGGCGGAGCGGCCGCCCCGAGCCACCGCCGAGGATCTGCGAAGGTCACGGGGCCTGTCGCCCCGCGGTGCACGGGGCCGCGGCGGCGAGCTGCTCGCCGCGATCGAGCGGGCCCTGGGCCGCCCGACTCGAGGACTGCCGCGGCCGCCAGCGCCGTCTCGCCCCGCGCCGGTCGTCTCCGACGCCGCCCGCAAGAACATCGATCGGCTCCGCGCGTGGCGCGCCGCCGAGGCGACGCGGCTCGGCGTCGACATGCTCCGTCGTGCTGCCCCAGCGTCTCCTCGAGCGCCTCGCCCGGGCGGCGCCCGCCGACATCGAGGGACTGGGGCAGATGGAGGGCCTGCGCCGCTGGCGGTGGACGCCTTCGGTCCGGACGCGTGCGCTCAGGACGATCGCCGTAGGCGCGCCGCAGGCCACTCGAGGAACCGGTTCGTCCGGTCCTCGACGACGTCCCAGTCGTACTCGCGGCCGCACGTAGGCGCGGCCGGCCGCGCCCGAGCGACGGCGCGCAGCGTCGGCGCTTCCGCCGAGCATCCGCAGCGCGGCCGCGAACTCGGAGTAGCCGCGGTAGAAGAGCCCGCCCCCGCTGCGCACGCACTGGCCCTCGAGCACCCGGCAGGCGGAGTTGACGAGCACCGGGCCGGCCCATCGCCCAGGCCTCGAGCGACGATGACGGACAGGCTCTCGTAGGCGCTCGGCATCAGCGAGCACGTCGCACGCCGGCGAGCGAGCGCGAACTTCTCCTCCTCGGTCACGAAGCCGAGGTGGCGGATCTTCGGGTGGACCGGGATGCTCGAGGGCCGGCTTCCCCACCAGCACCAGCGGCGGGACGTCCGGGCCACTCGGCCGTCGAGCCGCTGGTAGTACGAGAAGAGCACGGTCCGCGCCCTTGTTGCGGTCGATGCGGCCGACGTAGAGCAGGTAGCGCGCGGGCAGGCCGAAGCGCGCTCCGCACGGATCGACCTCCTCCCAGCCGGAGCCACGTTGATGCCGCTGCCCACCACCACGCTCGGCACGCCGGAGTTGCCGCTCACGCCCTGGACGAGCGAGCGCTCCTCCGGCGTGAGGTAGAGGATCCCGCGCGGCGCGCGGAACAGCGGCGCCGAAGACCGGCAGCTCGATGGCGGGATCCTCCTCGGCGGTGGGGACGAGCACGGCGCGCGCGGCCACCGGGGAAGGCCGAAGAAGGTCTGGTAGTAGCGGTAGGAGTAGAAGACGAACAGGTCCACGTCGCGCCGGCCGCGGCAGCGACCGCACCAGCTCCGGGCTGAACGGCCCGTTCTCCACCACCCACTCGCGCTCGTCGGCGAGCGAGTGCTCCTCGTGGAAGACGAGGTCGGACACGAGGGCGAAGCGGCGCTCGGAGCGCGGGCGCTCCACCGGGTACCGCGTGACGCGGACGCCGCCGACCGTCGTCGGGCCCGGGCGGGTAGTGGTTGCGCCACTCGAGGTAGTCGAGGGCGCAGGTGGTCGCGACCTCGCACGTCGTGGCGGCGCGCCAGGCGCGCGGCCAGCCAGCGGCAGTGCAGCTCGGAGCCGCCCGCGACCTCCAGGCCGTAGCCGCTGGATGACGAAGCAGAGCCGCATGCCTCAGGCGTCGGAGCGGCCGCTGGCCGAGGGCCAGAGCGCTCGTACTTCTCCATGATCACCGGCCAGGCGTAGTTCGCTCGAAGTACGCGCGGCCGGAGCGGCCGAGCGCGTCCGGCCTCGCGCCGGATGCGCGAGCAGCCAGGTCAGGGTCTCCGCGAACTCCTCGTAGGCGCCGTAGTAGAGGCCGCCGCCCGCGCGCTGGACCTGGCCGCGCATCACGGCGCAGCGGCCGTTGACGAGGGCGGGCCGTCCCATCTTCCAGCGCCTCGAGCAGGGCCATGGACGAGGCTCTCGAAGGCGCTGGGGTGAACGAGCAGGCGCGTCGGCCGCCGATCGACCGACAGCTTCTCGCGTCTCGAGAGGACGCCGAGGTGCGTGATGTTGCACGTGCACGGGCACCGGCAGCACCGGCCCGGCCGACGAGCACCAGGCTGAGGTGCGGCGCCTGCTCGCGGACGTAGCGCGCGAAGTCGTCGAACAGGCGCGCGCAGCCCTTCTCGCGCTCGATGCGGCCCGACGTAGACGACGTAGTCGCCGAGCACGTCGAGCCGGCGTGCGGATCTCGTCCGGGCGGCACGACCGGCGCGTCCTCGATGCCCGACGCCCACCACCTCGCCGGGCAGCGTCGCGGCACCCGCTCACTCGCAGGAGCAGGTCCTGCTCCTCGGGCGAGTTGAAGGCGAGCGCGCGCGGGCAGCCGGAAGAGGTCGGCTGGAAGATCGCGCAGGCGAACGGCGCTGTCGTGCTCGGCGCGTGGGCACGAGGATGCTCTTCCGCGGACGCGACGCGCAGGCCGTGGAACGTCGTCCAGTAGCGGTAGGAGAAGAAGATCGAGCACGTCGTAGTCGCCGCCGTGCGCGTCGCAGGTGGCCGGACGAGGCCCGGGCGTCACCGGGCCGTGCTCCTCGATCCAGCGGCGCTCCTCGTCGTCGCGTGTGGTCGAAGAAGTGGACCTTCGAGCGACAGGTCGTCGAAGCCCTCGGGCGTGCGGCGCCGCGCGACCGGGAAGCGGCGCACCGGCAGGCCGGCCACCGTCGTGCTCCCCGGCTCGTAGACGTTCTCCCAGGTGAGGTAGTCCACCGCGCACGTGGTGAGCACCTCGACCTGGTGGCGCTGCGGCGAGGTGCTGGGCGATCCAGCGGCGTGCAGCTCGCGCGCCCGCCGATCACCTCCTCTCCGAAGCGCTGGACGACGAGGCCGACCCTCATCGCGGCGGGCACGGTTCACGGCACGTA
>ERZ1370068.336-contig-10303_pt1 | contig 29346 bp, 55 predicted proteins | sample MGYA00561227_ERZ1370068 | MGnify/ENA primary metagenome ERZ1370068 (study PRJEB38410, sample SAMEA6850437) | metagenome | study: Metagenomic assessment of the ecological functions of the soil: analysis of the soil microbiota associated with the...
TTGCTGCATTGCTTATGGAAACGCCCGCCCAGTTCCATTCTGGCGATTTACGCCACCAATCCCACCAATCGCATCGGCTGACACTGATCGATGGCCTCGGGGCACGCCGAATCGAATGAGTTCCAAAATAAAAAGTCGTTTTACCTCGGCAACGACTCCGATCGCCTCCATCATTGACTGGCCTACCAAATGACACGGCCTCGCTTTTCAAAGGCGTTAGCACCATCACCAGACCCCAGACGATGGCGCTTCTTTCTGCTCGACTTTGGTCTTCATCAACGTCACGAATGCGCGGGCACCATAAGCCTGGGCACGACCTCCGATGACGGCTCGCGAATCACGATCGGCGGCATCGACGTCATCAACAATGACGGCGGCCATGGCGATGTCAACCATGGATACCAATGTGAATTTTAGCGCGGCGGGCCTCTACCCGATTGAAATCACCTATTTCAACGGGGACTGGACCAGCGATGGCACTGGCGCCAATCTGAATCACTCCGGATAGCGGATCCCGCCTTGCATGGCGGCGCCAATTTCCATCTGCGCGTCGCTGGCGCCGACGTGACTACCGCCGGGGCGGCGATGTTCCGCTCGACGGCCCCAGTAGTTGTTGTGCCATCGGAACCTCGCCGTGAGCGCTCCGGTCAGTTCTGGTGGCGTGCAGCCTCAAGGGCGAGTATTGAAACGCCCGATCAACACCATTCTTACCGGATGGCGCCACCTAATCCCACGAATCGCGTCGACGCCCAGATCGATGGCTTTGGCACCCCGACCGGGACATTTCAGGCCACAGAAGTTTGTTTACCTCGGCAACGACCTGACTCCCGTCACGAACTGGCTTGCACCAATGACGCGGCGTCGTTTGTTGGCACCGCCACCAATCTTGACGATGGGGCATTTCGTTTCACTGGCTTCATCAACGTCACGAATGCGGGCACCATAAGACTGGGCACGACTCCGATGACGGCTCGCGAATCACCATCGGCGGCATCGACGTCATCAACAATGACGGCGGCCATGGCGATGCAACCATGGATACCAACGTGAATTTTAGCGCGGCGGCCTCTACCCGATTTGAAATCACCCTATTTCAACGGGGACTGGACCAGCGATGGCACCGGCGCCAATCTGAATCACCTCGGCAGTACGGATCCCACCTTGCATGGCGGCGCCAATTTCCATCTGCGAGTCGCTGGCGCCGACGTGACTCTGCCCGGGCAGGGATGTTCCACTCGCCAGCCCCGGCGCGTCCCAGCGTATGAAATTGATTTAAACCTCGGCGGCGGATTCAACGCGCAACTCAGCAGCTTTGCACGAGTGTCACCGATGTTCGGGATGTTCCGGCGGTGGCCGCAGGCAAACTGGAACAACCTTAATGGCCCTAATGGAACGAATAGCACCTATTGTTGCGGATGGGTGGCGGGACCGCTCATAGACGAGCGGCGTGCAGTGGTGTGGACCCGCTGGCACTTGGGCTTCGACTGGTCAGTGGCGAGGAGAATAACAAATTCCCGGCGGTGGAGCTAATCGCACTCTCGCTGACGGGTTACCTGGATCACGGCGCTGCCACTACGAGCCACGTTACGTAACGAACATTCCGACGGCACTGAACGTCGAGCGGGTACGATGCCCACGTTTATCTCATGGCGGAATACCGAGAAAGGGGCGGAGGCAGCTACCGCATCGTGGATGCAGCAACCAAAGCGGTAATCAACGATTACGTTCTGGCCATGCCAGTAGCAACTGCAACTCACTTCGTCGAGGTGCCTCAGAATCTGGCTGCTGGGGTTCGACTGAGCAACTACATCAGTGTTTGAGGGCTGACCGCTTCGGTGATCACCGAGGCGACCACCGTCGCGCCGTACGGAAGCCACCGTGGCAGCGGGAACACGGAGATCCGCGCGCCCCGATTGAATGCGCTCCAGTTGGTTCCCGCCGCGCCGCGGCAAGCGATACAATTACAAACGGCTTGGTGGCTTATTGAACTTCTGATGGAGATCTCTCTTGATTCCATCAAAGATTTCGATGGCACTGCGCGAGGGACAGAATCCAGCTCTGCGTTCGTGGACGGGAAAGCCGGTTTTGGTAAGGCGATCAAGCTCGACGGGACTGATCAATTCGTGGAGATCACTCGGGGTGACGAGAGATGAACTTGAGTTTCAGGAGCAGCATGTCCATCGCCGCGGATGGTTCAAGGTCGGATGCCTCGACACTGCGCTGGCAGGCGTTGATCGCCGACGGGCGAAGGCACGAGCTACGCGCGTGGCCTGCCGAGACCCGAGGAACAGTATCGCCTACGCGGGTGGCGCTGAATGAGGGTGCTGATGACGTTCCCAGCCGTTAATGATGGACAATGGCATCACTTCGTGGCGATCAGTGACGCCAGACTAACGCGTTTGTGGGACCGCACTCTATCTCGATGGAGGCAAGTATGGGGTCATGGCCACCAAACCTGTGATCGCCGCGAACACCAATCACCTGTTCATCGGCGAGAATCCGGAGCGCTGGCCGCCAGCGGCAATGGCGAAATCGATGACATCGCTATCTGGAACCGGGTCCTCACGCCAGCGGAAATCGCCGCGCTATTTACCGGGGGAGCCGGAACGCCGCCGTCACTGGCGCGCTTTCTGGTGCGCCAATACCTGGGGTAGTTCCCGCCGAGTTCGGTCAAACGCTCACAATGGCTTCCCAGGTTGACTCGCTCGGAGCGACGATCGCGATCGTGGCAGCCGCCTTCTTGGTCCGGCGGAGACCGCTACGATGCGTGGCTGATTCGCAGAAACAGTCCTTCACGTGGAGTCCGAGCATCGGTGGATCCGAACTCATCTGTTATATGTGAAGCCGGGTTACAGCAAGCGACGTGCGTGAGGTGCCTCGCGCGAATCCGGGGCAAACCGCCTTTGGGCCACTGCACGATTGATCCGGCGGGGCGGTCTTGCGTGGTCGCCGCGCAAACTCAACTCCAACGGAATGTGAACGTGAACGCGTGGATATAATTTGAACTTCCGCGACTCGCAACCAAGACGGCGTGACTCAATCGCCGACTCAAGCTGCTGGACGACGCGTGCGCTGCGCTGGGGACCGTGCCTGGACTGAGGACAAGCATACCACCGCAGACGACTCCGTTGGTTGGACGCGAACAACGTCTGGCACTGGCTGCGATTGCGTGTGTCAGATCCCGAGCGATGACGCGGCATCGAAATGATTTGCGCGGGAAAGTTTGGGTTGCGGACGGAGTGACACCGTGGAACCACCCCGGATTTGGCAGTTGAGGCGGTGCCGACCGACACCCACTCCGGCCTGGCCTCGCTGGTATTGCTGGCTCGAGTGTCGATGCGAGGCGGCACAAACGAGTCACCAGCGTCTTCTTTGAGGCGGACTCGGCATCCTAATCTAGGCTGCTGGGCTGCCGCAGATCACCGTGGACTTCGGAGACGTTAGTGGTCCGCCACCGACAGCGTGCCGCAGTTTACCGCGATAACGCAAAATTGGCGAACAAAGAGGTGCAGCTTCGAGGATGGATTGGAGCAGGAAACGTTGGAACGGGCCGACACGGCGCTGGGGCCTCGGACACCCGCCGTGAATCCTGTAGGATGGTGGTCCATCCACCGATGCGAGGGCTTCGAAAGTTCTATCGACGTGCAATCGTGCCGAGGTCGCGTTAGCCGGCAAATCATTCAGTTCAAAAAAGCAGACCGGAGGCGACTCGGTCTCTTTTATCCGTTGGGAGGGGACCGTCCGAGGTTCGGATGGCTTGTCGAAAACCGCCTCGCATGATCGAAGTTGCCCCGCTCTGAGAGATCTGAGACTGCGCTGGAAACGTAAGGGCGAGGCGCGAGGGGGCAGTCCGGGTCTATGGCTGAGTTGGCCGGGCGAAGCGGCGTTCGGCGCCCGGCCATATGCCGCGGAAGATTCGGCTCTTCCAGGACATGCGGCTCTCCGGGCACCGTTTATGTCGGCTCTCCCCAGTCTCAGAACTCCTGACGCGGTGGAAAATCAATGGACTCCGATACGACACCCTCCATCCGTCGATCGACATACTGGAAAGTGATCGAGATGGGGTGGTCAGTGGCAGGAAAAAAATCAGAAGCCTGGCTGCCCACCCTTGCTTTACACCCTCACTAACTCATTCCTTGGTCGCCGAAATCATCCCCAGGGTAAAATTTCCGCCCGGCCGCTCCCGCCGCTTTGCTCTTGCTCTTGCTCTTTGCCTTTTGCTTTTGCTTTTGCTTTTGCTCATCGATCGGGTCACAGCCGGAGCAAGAACAAGAACAAGAGGAGAATCGGATATGCGCTTGAGAGTTATCAGCCTTGACATCTTGCGGAAACCGCATGACGGAATCGCCGTGCTTGAGAAGTTTAACTTCGTGCCAAACGGATGGCAGGGCGAGGGTGTCCCGCTTGGTATGGCCGAGAACAGAACAGGCCGTTCGGAGCCAGGAGTTGCGGAAGATTCGGATCGTCGAGCAGACGCTGGGCGAAAGAAGTGGAACGACGGCCGATGTTTTTCTCGCCGTATGGTAGGATCGGCAAAAATCAAATCGAACTGTCGTCCGGCGGTAAGGCCAACTTCGGGATAGCGGTGAAAACATCCTCCACCCGCACTTCAAGCGAGTTGTCCGCGAGTTGGGCCAACGCGAAGTTCTCGCGGATGACGCGTGCGTGATGGCGTGAAAGCTCGACACAACACGCCGCCGCTGCCCCGCGGCTCAGGCATTCCAGACTTCAAGGCGCCGGTCCCGCCAAATAACTCCAACACCCGACGCGCGCCGACGCGTTCGCCCAGGCTGTTAAAAACGGCTTGCCGGACGAGGTCCGCAGTGGGCCGGACATCAAAGCCTTTCGGGGCCTTCAGAATTCGACCTCCCGCAGTTCCGCCAATGATGCGCATGAAACCAGTATGAAATCCGGCGCGAGGAAAACAGAAAAGAGACGCTCATGAATGCGGCCACAAAATCAGAATCAGAATCCCGGCTACAAAAGCCAATACACCGAAAAGTGCGGCACACGCAGGAACAACTTACGATCGCTCCAACACGGCCGTCGTCCTGCTTTGAACACGAGATCGGCCAACGCCGCCGCCGAGGATCAAACGCCAGCCCGTGTGAGCATCGCTGTTTGGCCGGACTGAACGATCTCGAGTCGTGGAAAGAGTGATGGCATCCACATCGGTCAGCCCGAGAGGATCGCCACCACATAAAGTCCGCGTTGGCCGAAGTGTTCTTTGCGCCGCGGCCACCTTCCAGCGTGACGAGCGCGAACAACGCGGCAAACAGGACATCGCGGATTTCAATTCCGTGCGGATTGCCTTGGGGCGGCATCTGAACTTTGGCATGGCGATCCACGAACCAGGTCCCGACCGACAGGACCGTCATTACGTCTGAGCATGGCGCCGAGCGGCGGGCCGGCTTCCCAGGCAAAGACGCCGGCGCGGTGGCGGCGATCAACACCAGCACGCGAACGAAAACAACGGTCGACGCAATCAGGATCACCTGCGCGGCGAGCTGGCTGCTGCCTCTGGCCTGGCTGGCTGCGTCGCGCGTAGCTCACCGTGGTCGCGGTGCTGGAAATTATTCCTCCAAGAATGCCGCCCATCATCGCGCCGGCTTTCTCGCCGAAAAATTTGTAGACCATGTAACCCGGCCAGGCTGATGCCGACGATGAGCACGACCAGGACCCAAATGCGGTGAGCATTGAGCACTTGGTAAGGACCGCATGCGCCCGGTCGGGCGAGCACGGCAAAATCACGAACGAGACCAATACAGAACTGCATGATCGCTTTGAAGTCCGCGTTGCCAATCCGCGCGGCCAGTGAATGCATCTCGGGTTTTAAATGCAGCAACACAGCGACACCGCCGCCAATGGCGATCGCCGCGGCGGCCGTGTGGCCCACGACCACGTAAGCCCCGACTCCGTACATCAGCAACATCGCCACTTCCGTGGTCAAACCGGGGTCCAGAGTCTCCTTTTTTGTTTCGCCAGATTGCCGACGATTATTAATCCGGCCAGCGCGATCAAACCGGCGCCGACGATCCAGCCGCCAAAGCTTTGCCCGAGCAACGCCGCGATCGCGCCGGAGACAGTGAATCAAGGGGAACGTGCGAAAGCCCGCCAATGGAGAGGCGACACGCTCCCGTTGCAAGCCCACGAGCAATCCCAAACCGAGGCGCGATTCCGATCTCCTTCGCAACGGCCAGAAAAATCCATAAAAGCGTGGACCCTTACCAACCATGGCTACTGTCCCTTTTGGTTTGACCTCGGAGACACGGCGTTGATCCGCCATTTGGAATCCTGAAAGACCAACACGTCATCGATATTGTGCCGATTGCTTCCCGTTGCCACGGATGTTGGCGATGACAACTGCCTCTTTGCCGTTATCCATTATCAAACCGAACCGGACGGATTTCGAATTCGCGATGACCGGATATCCATTCTTTACCATCTTCTCAAAAGCTTCGCGGGAAAATTGTTTTTGAATGCCGGCAGCGGCGAGGCCGTGCGCCTTTTCGTAATCCCTCCTGGCGAAGCTGCGGCAAGTTGCGACTCGATAACATGAGTCAGTTCCTTCTTCATGATCTCGCCGCTGGGTTCTAATTTGGCGTCGGCTGCAGAAGCGGAAAGAAAGGCTGAAAAAGATATCAGCCAGAAGAGGCAGACTTTTCATGCCGGAATATGGTCCGAGGTCAATTCAATTGTAAACGCTCAAACCGCCGTCAGCGTCGTGGGCAGGATGGATTCCGGAAAGGGGCGAGGACGGCTTCGTCCTGTGCGCCTCCATTAAAGGCACTGTTTTGCGGGGACGAGCCGTCCCCGCCCCGAGACTGCTGGCGTCTTGAATCCATCCTGCGCCGTCGGAAGGCATCTTACTTTTGGGGCCTGCGTTTCCGCAAAGTCATTTAATCTTTTCTCAACTCTAAGAACGGACCTCTAATTATGAACCTCAACTTGAAAATAAACTCGCCCCTCGTGACCGGGTCAACGGCTGGCATCGGTTTCGCCATCGCTAAAGCCCTCGCCGCCGAAGGTGGTCGCGTCATCATCAACGGCCGCAGGTGACAAGCGCGTCACCGAAGCTCTGGCCGCCATCCGAAAAGCTGTTCCCACTAGCCAAATCTCGAACCGCTCGCCCTGGACCTCGCCGACTGGCGAGGGCCGCGCGGTTGAAGCAACAAAGCGGTTCCCGGATGTGGACATTCCTCGTCAGCAACCTCGGCGTTTATGCACCGAAATCGTTCGAGGAAATCACCGATGCCGACTGGAGGGCGATCATCGAGACTAGAACTTCCTGAGTGGTGTGCGGCTGTCGCGCCATTACCTGCCGCGCATGAAGGCTAAAAACACGGGACGCATCATTTTCATTTCCCGAGCGAATCGGCCGTGAACATTCCCGTCGAGGATGATTCACTACGGCGTGACTAAGACCATGCAGGTGGCCTGGCGCGCGGTCTGGCCGAAAGCACCGCAGGGACCGGCGTCACGGTGAACTCGGTCCTGGCAGGCCCGACGCGTTCAGAGAGGTGTCGAGGAATTTATCGCGGACATGGCGAAAGCCAAAGGTATCACGCCCGAACAGGTCGAGAAGGAATTCTTCCAAACCGTGCGTCCGAGTTCTCTGCTGCAACGTTTCGCGACGACCGACGAACGGTTGCGGCCCTGGTCGCGCGTTCTGTGGCAAGCCCGCTTTCATCCGCGACGAACGGTGCCGCGTTGAGAGTGGAAGGCGGCCTCGTGCGATCAATCGCTTTGAATTTAAAAACCTTCCCGTCGAACAATAACTTTCGCCACGCTGGCAGGGCTCATCGATGATCGCTCTTTGACAAGGTGAGCAAGAGTTGCACACCCATGCGGCGTCGCAGCCTGGTGAAAATGAGCAATCCCGCGCTGATTCTGGGCACGCGTTCACGCAGGATCTGGTCTGGCACTGAAGTTGCATATCGTGCTTTAGCAGCGTTCCAAAGCACCGGCTGGCCGGACGATTTATTCGGTCACGCCAAGCCAGGGAAGCCCGACGCGCCGGAACGACGGCCATTGGATACGAATTTTGCCAGTTACGACACCGGTTCGTTCTTCTCGACGAGATTATTCGGCGAGAGACGGCCAGCCGCGCGCCTCCGGCGCGGACGCTGGTGCGCAACATCGAGAGCTTGCCGAAGGCGAACTGCTCAATCGCCAGCAAGGCGGCCGAGCGCGCGCTCCTGCAGATGGGCATCACGTTCAACGTCTATGGCGAGCGCGCGGGCACGGAGAAGATTTTCCCGTTCGACCTCGTGCCGCGCATCGTCGCCGGCCGCCGAATGGAGCCGCATCGAGCGCGGCCTGAAGCAGCGCATCCACGCGCTGAACCTGTTCATCGACGACCTCTACCACGACCAGAAGATCCTCAAGGACGGCGTGCGTGCCGGCGGAACATTGTTTTCTCGTCGAAGGCGTATCGCAAGCAGTGCATGGGCTTCAACCCGCCCCGCGGCATCTGGTGCCACGTCACGGGCACGGACCTGGTGCGGCATCGCGACGGGCAGATTTACGTGCTCGAAGACAACCTGCGCTGTCCCTCCGGCGTCTCCTACGTGCTGGAGAACCGCGCGGTGATGAAGAGCATGTTTCCGCAGGTGTTCGCGCGCGTCGAAGATCCGGCCGGTGTCGAACTATCCCGAGCCGGCTGCGCGACATGCTGGAATTCCTCGCGCCGGATCATCGTCACTCGCCGCGCTGCGTGCTGCTCACGCCGGGCATCTACAACTCGGCTTACTTCGAGCATTCGTTTCTCGCGCAGCAGATGGGCATCGAACTCGGTCGAGGGACGCGACCTGGTGGTCGACGACGGCTTCGTCGTGCATGCGCACGACGAAGGGCTTCGAGCGCGTGGATGTGATTTATCGGCGCATCGACGATGATTTCCTCGACCCGACGGTGTTTCGCGCCGACTCGATGCTCGGCGTGCCCGGGACTGATGGAGGTCTACCAGGCAGGCAACGTCGCGCTGGCAAACGCGCCCGGCAGCGGGGTGGCGGATGACAAGGTGGTCTACGCCTACGTGCCGCGCATCGTGAAATATTATCTCGGCGAGGACATCATCCTGCCCAACGTGCCGACCTACATCTGCTGCCGAGCCGGACGGATCTGGCAATACGTCCTCGAACCATCTTGACGAACTGGTTGTGAAAGCGGCGAACGAATCCGGCGGCTACGGCATGCTGGTGGGCCCTCACTCCACGAAGGAGCAACGCGCTGAGTTCGCCGGAGAAGGTGAAGGCTAATCCGCGCAATTACATCGCTCAACCCACGCTGGCACTTTCGCGCGTGCCGACGATTGTGCGGCGACCACTTCGAGGGCCGCCACGTGGACCTGCGGCCGCTACATTCTTTACGGGAAGGAAATTTTCGTTCTGCCCGGCGGTTTGACGCGTGTCGCGCTCAAGAATGGTTCGCTCGTCGTGAATTCGTCGCAGGGCGGCGGCAGCAAGGACACGTGGGTGTTGGCGGATGCGCCGCTCTCCGACCAGGACGACTTGTGCGCCGGGTCGCACTTCCTTAGGCCCGGCCACGGCGGGAGCGTGAATGTGCCTATGCCTAAATCTCTCGCTGTCCCCGATGATGATTTCAAAGAGAACCTCGCTTCCTTCCAGCAATCGGGCCGCAATCTCCGTGGCAGGAGCGACGTCACCTGGCTTCGGGCGCGCCTGAAAGAGCATCCGCTCTCTGGTCTCGGTGAAGACGAAGTGGACGTGCATTTTCCGGCATAGCCCGCCTACTACTGGGAGCGCGTCACGGAGAGCGATCTGAGGTGGGGACTGGAAACGATTCACGGCTTCCTGCAGGCCGTCGCCCGGCACGACGTTTCACCGACTACGCCCTTCGTCAATTGGCGCCACGAACACTCATCAAGCTGGACACGTGGGATGATTTGCACGTGGGACCGGCACGGCTTGCTGGCCAAATGTGCCGCCTGCTTCAGCGCCGCGAAACTCGACATTCTTGAAGCCAACGCGTTCACCCGAGCCGACAACGTTGTGCTTTGACGTATTCCGCGTTTGGGACGCGCGCAGCCCTTCGACGGTTAGTCCGGCGCGCCTGCAGGAGATGATGTTCCTGCTGGATGGAGCGCTGAGTGATCCCCGCGGTTTGCCTCTCGTCTGGGCCTGTTCATGGCACAAACACCTCGCGTCGCCGCCGCGGATCGCGCACCGCATTAGCGTCGACAACGATTCTGCCGCCGACTCGATTGTCGTTCGCGTCGAAGCCTCCGATCGGCTCTGGTCTTTTGCACGACATGCTGCAAGCCATTACCGATAGTGGCCTCGAACATCACCCAGGCGCGCGTCGAGACCGATGGCGAGGTGGCGCGCGACACTTTCCACGTCACGGATGCTCAGGGCAAAAAGCTGCTCGATCCGGGCCAACGGGAGTGTCTTCATCGATGCCTTGAGGCGGCCCTGAATTTTACCCCGTGAACCATGCTCAGCCGAGTCGCCGAATCCATCTACTGGATGAGCCGCTACATCGAGCGGGCCGAAAACGTGGCCCGTTTTATCGAGGTGAACCTCCAGCTCATGCTCGATGCTCCGCCGGGCGAGAACCAGCAATGGCAGCCGCTGGTCAACACCACCGGCGACCATGTTGATTTCGAGAAACGTTACGGCAGGCCGCCACGCAACAGGACGTCCTTCACTTCCTGACTTTCGACGCCGAGAATCCCAACTCGATCCTCTCCTGCCTGCGCGTCGCGCGGGAAAACGCCCGCACAGTCCGGGAAATCATCTCCTCCGAGATGTGGCTTCAGTTGAACAAGTTTTACCTGATGGTGAACTCAGCGGCGGAGAAACCCGAAGGCGCTCGGTTCAGCTTCACTGAGTTCTTCAGTGAGGTGAAGAACGCCAGTCATCTCTTCACCGGTGTCGCCGCGGCCACCATGACGCACGGCGAGGCGTGGCATTTTGCCCGTTTGGGCCGCACGCTTGAGCGCGCGGACAAGACCTCACGCATTCTCGATGTGAAATACTTCATCCTGCTCCGCTCGGTCGAGGATGTCGGCACCCCATTTGATGATATCCAATGGACCGCCGTGTTGCGCTCGGCCAGCGCTTTCGAGGTGTATCGCATGCGCTACGGCCGCATGTCGCCGCGCGGCGTGGTGGATTTTCTGCTGCTCGACCGGGACTTCCCGCGCGCGATCCATTATTGTCTGCTGGCAGCCCGCGATTCGCTGCACGCCATCTCGGGAACGCCCTCCGGAACGTTCCGGCATCCGCCGGAGAAGCTGCTTGGCCAGCTCTGTTCCGACCTGTCGTTCACCAGCGTGGACGAGATCATCGAGCGCGGCCTCCACCAATACCTCGGACGAGTTGCAGACGAAGATGAACTTCGTGGGTGTCGGCATCTACGAAACCTTTTTCGCTTTCAAGACGCCGCATGGCAACCAGAAAGCCGAAAATGTCCCAGCGACGCAGACGCCAATGAAACGCATCGGCATCCTGACCGCCGGCGGCGATACGCCCGCGCTGAACGCCGACCATCCACGGCGCCGTCGCGCGCGCGAACCAGCTCAGGGTTGAGATTTACGGGCTCATCAAGGGCTTCAACTGCCTCTTCAATCCGCGCGTCCCGCACGTTCACCTCAATCCGCTCTATCCAGGAAATTCCCGAACTCGATCCGACCAAGGGCGGCACGCTCATCGGCTCGTCGCGCGACTACGTCGACCCGAACAAGAAGGACGAACTCGACACTGATTGCGTCGCGCCTCGACTATGCTCGGCATCGAAGGGCTGATTTGCGTCGGCGGCGACGGCACGCTCAACGGCCTGCAGCCGCTGGCCGAACGCCTGCCCACCGTCCTCGCGCCCAAGACGATCGACAACGATCTCGGCCTGAATTATCCGAGCGAGGCCGGACGAATGGGTGCGCGTCAACGACGCCGGCGCCGAAGCACGGCTTCCGTTACAAGCGCGCGCCGTCCAACGCGGTTTTCGACCTCGACCAGATCGTCAACTACGTCACGCCCGGCTACGCCACGGCGGTGTTTGTCTCGGCGCGGTGGCGTCGAGCGCATTCGGACGACCGCGGAGAGCCATCGCCGCATCGCCATCATCGAGGTGATGGGCCGCCACTCCGGCTACATCGCGCTCGGCACCGCCTACGGCCGGCCCGACATCGTTCTGGTGCCCGAGCACCCGCTCGACCTCGAACATCTCGTCGAGCGCGTGAAACAGCTTTACGACCTTCAGAAGAACGTCGTCATCGTCTGCGGCGAAGGGCATCGTGGACGAACAAGGCCGCGAACTCGGCGCTGAAACAAAATCCACCGACCCGGCGGGTAACATCAGCCTGAGCGGCGCGGCTGAAGCGCTGCGCGCAAAGCTGATTCAATTAATCGGCGACCGCTACTTCCAGCTCTACCGCCGCGGCGAATCGGCGCGGGAAGCGATCTTCACCCGCAAAGTCGGTCACACGCAGCGCGGCGGGCGCCCGATCCTATTCGACCGTTTCTACGCCGCGCAACTGGGCGCCAAGGCCGTCGAGCTGCTCGTCGAGGGCCGCAACAACGCCGCGTCCATTCTCCAATACAATTCGGCGAAGGGCTTTCACGTCGAAGGCTACGACGCCAACCGGTTCCGCGACCGCTGGGGTCTCATTCACGCGCGCTCGATGCATCCGGCGCTTTACGATCCGAAGCTGATGAAGCCGTCGAAGCTGGGCATCGATTACCTGCTGCCCGATTTTCACCGACGCGATCGGCGAGGACGACGCGGAGCACATGCGCGCAGCACGCTCTTCGCGCCCGGCAACCTTGCGCAGCCCTATCACTCGATCAACACGGATGTCAACAAACGCATCCGTTACCTGGAACCGGAACTGATGACAGCGCGAGCAGTGGCATGAGTATGGCCAAGGACGTCCAACCGAACGCGTCAGCCCGACTGTTGGCCTGCATCAACGTCAAGCTGGCGCTCCTCGGTTTCGCGCCGGTGGCCACCGCAGACGCGGAGGATTCACCGACGCGGTTTCCGGGTTAATCGCGCAGTATCGCGAACAGAGAGCGGTTGCTGGCGAATCATCTTTGTCCGGCCGACCAGCGAATTCAGACTTTCCTGCATGATTACCTGCAGGAAGCAAGCGCCAGCAAACTTCCGCTGCGAACGTTCGTGCTCGATCGCCCCGGGATGGCGCGCGCTGCTGTCGCTGCCCGTGGACCGCGACGAGTTCATGTCTCGAAATCGTCAGTTCGTATCGCGTCAAGCAGGGCGTGCTGCACAATCCGCGCGAGCGACCGGCGCACGACCCAGGGAATTTTTCACGTCGCGGAAGGCGGACTGCCTGTTCCCGAAGATAAGCCGGCGGTGCCGAAGGCTGTCTTTCGGAAAAATGCTTGGCCTGGCCTTCAACCCGCCGCGCACCTTTGCTGCGCCTTCCTTTCACCGCCACGCAAGCCGCGGCCGGCGGAATGTTTCGTTTCGCTGCTGATCCGGCCCATCGTCTGCCCGGAAGTGCCGGGCTTTACCGCCGGGAAGACGATGGAGATTCGGTTCTTCGCGCCAGGCAACCTCGTCAGCAACCTTGATTTTGTGGAAACCATTTTCGGCAACGGCGGCGATCCCGGCCTGCCGGAGAACGACGCCGGGCTGGACGTGGAACATTGGACGGGCCACACCGGCTGCGTCATCCTCGCGCCCCATCTCACGAAGATTACCACGGAAGGCTGCCGGTCTGCCGCACTGGGACCAGGCCACGCGAGCGCCAGCGCCGCGATGGCACGTGCTGGCAGGACGAGTGGGAATTCTACAACAACGGCCAGGCTTTCAAGCTGACCTGCCGCGACGAAAGCGGCGTGATCGTGACCATCATCGCCGACAATTACTACGGCTATTGCAAGAAGGAAGTCAAAACCCAGATCAGTTACGCGGCGAATCTGTACGGCCTCTGCGAAGAGGAACACGCGGGCGGCGCGCTCGTGTCTTCCGAGCTACGACCTGGGCGAAGAGTTCAGCGGCAACGTCCACGTCAAGCCGATGGGTCATTCGTTTTTGGAAATGATTTCGACGTTTCGGCGACGCGATGACTCAGATGCCGGAGGGCTACGCGTTGGACAAAAGATTCCCGGACATCATCTACGTGCCCGAGGATGCGCGCTTCGATCTGCACAAGCAGAAAATTTCCTGGCCGGGCGGCACCGGGCGAGCGGTCCATCAAATTGCTGCCCGCCAAAACCTACGTCCGGCCTTCCGGCTACAAAGTGCGGATGGAAAAACCGCCCGGCAACCGCGCCTGGCGTCTCATCGGGCACTCGCCGCGGACGGCACGCTCTGCCATAAGCCCTGCACGGTTTCCGGCGGCGGCAAATCGGAAATCTCCAAACCCATTTCCGACGCGATCATCCAGGGGCCGGTCTTCGTCGCCGATCTGAAACGCGACTTCGACCGCGTCGCCGAACTCATCGACGCGCGATTATTGCGGATCGTTTCCGGACAAGCAAAAGCGGACAGACGTCCTCGATCTTGCGCCCGGAACGCTCGCTGGGTTCGGTGATCAAATTGCTCACGCCTGGCAACCGCGAATATACGGCTGCGTATAACGCCTGGCTGGAGACCGTCCCGCAGTACCTCAAGGAACTGGTCTTTGTGGTGAAACGATTTTACCAACCGGAGTGGTGGGGAAACTGGCGCGAGCATTTCAGCGTGGACATTATCAACGGCACGCCGGGCAATGAGTTGAAGTGCGACGATCGGAAACTGGTCGACGAATTACCTGCGCGTTGGATTTGACCGGCGCGGTTCGTGGCGGACGTTCGGTCTGCGCAAGGATTTTCATCCGGCAGTGAAGCTGCAACAAGAGGACGACATCACGGCATCCGTATTGGTGCCGGCGAGAGCGTTGCAAAACCTGCCCGACGCAGCTCCAGCGGGCACGTTGAAGTTCGTGAAGAACTGCGAGCAACGCCTCTTTCAGCGGCCCGACGACGCCATTCATCGCGGCTACGACAAGCAGACGGAGGCGGACTTTGCCGGCCCGGAAAATTTTTCTCCAACTACGAACCGCTGACATCGTCGACGGCGCGCGAGTTGGTCGAGGATTCCATCGGCTTCTATCAGTTCACCGAACCGATGCAGGCGTTGATCCGCGGGGTGGCAGCCAATGGAAAATCGGGTTACTTCGTCTCCTCGGCCCACCCGCGATTGGTCGGACGGCAAGCCCAGCAAGAACCCGCGCTACCTGCAGAGCCGCCCCGACCTGGCCCAACCGCGTGAAACTTATCTCGCCGAAATGGCGATGCGCTTGCGCCGGCGAGTGCCGTGCGGCAGGCCGATTCACACCCCCGTCGACGCGGTGCTGGCGGGCCATCGCAACAATCCGCCCGAGCCAAGCATCCGCGCGCTGGCGGTGTTCAATCCGATTCACTATTTGGAGCTTCCGGAACTGTTTATGGAGTTCATCTGCAGCATGACGGGCAAGTCGCCTTCAACGACCGGCGCCGGGTCTGAAGGCGCGCTGACCAAAGGGCCGTTTAATGCGCTCCCGCCGATCATTGATTTGAACAACGCGCTCGTCGCCTGGTTGCTAACGGGGCACGACGGATTTGTCACGGCGGCCGGATATGTCGGGCCGCACGTGCGGGTGGATCATGATATCAGTTTGCTGGTGCCGGAAATCTGGTGTCGGATGACGCCGGAGGAACGCGCCCCGCGTTTTCTGATAGATAATCATTACCTGGAAAAGTGCGAGGATTTTGCTCACGCCGGCGAACGCGTCCTGGCCAGCCGGCTTGGCTACCGCATCAACGCGCGCTTTGTTCATGCCTTCTTTGGGCGCGTTTTCAATCATCCCAGTGCGGTCTTCACCGAGCGAGATGCTTCGCCCGGAACTTCAAGACATGGACATTTTCACGGAAAGCATGGACAACATCGCGGTGACTCAGAAGCGCGTCGCGAAGATGTACTCTGAGGACGGCAGCATCGTCCACGCTTGTCCGCCAATGAAGGCGTTGTTGCACATTATGCGGTTCGACAATTGGGAAGGCCGGAGACTCGACCATCCCGAGTACGCCGCCTGTTCACCCGTGAGTATCTTTTACGCGAGTGACTGGTATGCTGCACGGCTTGGGGCGAAGCAGGCCATTGACCGGCAACTTTGGCGCCGGCATGTGAACTACCTCGAGCGCTTTTGAAGAAAGCGAGCCACGCCGCCGAAGCCGAACGCCTGGGCATTGCCGACCGGCTGAACCGTGCCCGCAAAACGCTGGAAGAGGTCGAATCGCCCGCTGGTCTCGAGAGGCTTTTCGGCACACTCGGCGCCGAGCCCATCGGGCAGTATGTCGGCAACGCGTCGACGTTCACTCCCGCGCATTCCTCGCCGGAGCGCGAGCATTCGGTCGTAGATAACAAATCGTAAATCCTGTATTCCTGTGTCCATTCATGTCGCACTCCACCACAGGTCGCACTACACCTACGATCGCCCGGTCGGGCACGTCGCCCACACCTCGTCCGGCTGCGGCCCGCGCCGCATTGCCGCACGCCGATTCTGAGCTACGCGCTCAACATTCTGCCAAAGAAACATTTCATCAATTGGCAGCAGGATCCATTCAGCAACTACGTCGCGCGACTCGTGTTTCCGGACAAGACGACCGAACTTCTTGTCGAAGTCGATCTGGTAGCCGAAATGACGGTGTTCAATCCGTTCGACTTCTTCCTCGAACCGAGCGCGGAAAAGTTTCCCTTCCAGTACGAGCCGCCGTTGCTGAAGGAACTCGCGCCGTTTCTCGAAGTCGGCGCGCCCGCGCCGCGCACGGCCGAATATCTTAAGAGCGTTGACCGAGCTGAAGTCCGCAGCATCGACTTCCTCGTCAACGTTAACCGCCGTCTCTCGCAGGAAATCAAGTACGTGATCCGGATGGAAGCGGGCGTGCAATCACCGGAGGAAACATTGCGGCTCAGGTCCGGCTCGTGCCGCGACACGGGATGGTTGCTCGTTCATCTGTTCCGTCATCTCGGCCTGGCGGCGCGTTTTGTTTCGGGTTATCTGATTCAGCTCAAAGCCGGACGTGAAGGCGCTGGACGGCCCCTCCGGCACGGAAATCGATTTCACCGACCTCCACGCCTGGTGCGAAGTCTTTCTGCCCGGCGCCGGTTGGATCGGCCTCGACCCGACTTCCGGTCTGCTCGCGGGCGAAGGTCACATCCCGCTCGCCTGCACGCCCGAGCCTTCCAGTGCCGCGCCGATTAGCGGGGCGGTGGACACGTGCGAATCGAAGTTCATTCACGAGATGAGGATCACGCGAGTGTTCGAGTCGCCGCGCGTCACGAAGCCTTACACCGAGGAGCAATGGCAGGAGATCGAAACGTTCGGTCATCGGATCGACACCGAACTCAAGTCCCATGACGTGCGCCTCACGATGGGCGGCGAGCCCACGTTTATTTCGATCGACAGTATGGACGGCGAGGAATGGAACTTCACCGCCGTCGGACCGGAGAAGCGCAAGCTCTCGGGCGAACTGATTCGGCGATTGAAAGACAAGTTTGCTCCCGGCGGCCTGCTGCATTACGGCCAGGGCAAGTGGTATCCCGGCGAAACCCTGCCGCGCTGGGCCTTCGCCTGCTATTGGCGCAAGGATGGCCAGCCCCTCTGGCACGACGACTCCCTGTTCGCTGATGAACGTGTCCAATACGGTCACACTTGCGAGCGAGGCGGCCGCGTTCATTCATCAACTTGCGTGCCTGCTCGAGCTCAAGGCCAGGCACGTCATGCCCGCTTACGAGGATGCCTGGTATTACCTGTGGCGCGAACGGGCGCTGCCGTCGAACGTGGACCCGCTGGCGTCGAAGCTCGAAGACAAGGAAGAACGCGCGCGTCTTGCAAAACTGTTCGACCAAGGACTGAACAAGGTGGTCGGCTACGTCCTGCCCATCCAACGCCGGGCCGGTGCCGGGCCGTATTGGATCAGCGGCCAATGGTTCCTCCGCTCGGAGAATCTATTTTTGATTCCGGGCGATTCGCCCATTGGCCTGCGGCTGCCGCTGGATTCAATGCCATGGGTGGCGCCAACCGATTTTCCCTACGTCCACGCGCGGGATCCGATGGAGACGCTGCCTCCGCTTCCGAAACCGGTCGACCGAGGTGCCCATCTCCTTGGGAAAAGTCGAGCGCCGCAACCATCCATCGCGAGCCTGGATCGAGTGGCTGGCTACCATCGAGGGCAACCGCTCAGCGAAATCGACGCTAGCCGACCGGGCGAACCGCAAGCCGTTGCCGAACGAATCGGCGAACTGGATTGTTCGCACGGCGCTTTGCGTCGAACCGCGCGAGGGCCGCTTGCACGTCTTTATGCCGCCTGTGGAAACCAGTGAAGATTACTTCAACCTCATTGCCGCCGATTGAAACCACAGCGGGCGAATTGAAGCTGCCGATCGTTATTGAAGGCGCGCCGCCGCCGCACGATCCCCGCTTTAATCATATCAAAGTAACGCCGGATCCCGGGCGTCATTGAAGTGAATCTTCATCCCGCGCATGATTGGGATGAGCTGGTGAAGAACACCACTGTGCTTTACGAAGAAGCGCGCCAATCACGACTCGGCACGGAGAAGTTCATGATGGATGGCCGCCACGTCGGGGACGGCGGCGGCAATCACATCGTCGTCGGCGGACCGACGCCCAGCGACAGTCCATTTCTGCGCCGGCCTGATTTGCTGCGCAGCCTGCTTTGCTACTGGCAGAATCATCCTTCGCTGTCATTCCTGTTCAGCGGATTGTTTATTGGCCCGACGAGCCAGCATCCGCGCGTCGACGAAGCGCGCAACGATTCGCTCTACGAAATCGAAGTAGCCTTCAAGGAACTCGATCGGCGGCTGGGCGGGCGGTCCCAATTCGAACGACCGAAGGCGCAGTTGGGAGGGAGTGCGGCGCGGTGCATGACACCGCGCGCTACGTCCCGCCCTGGCTGGTCGACCGCCTCTTTCGGCACTTGCTCATCGACGTGACGGGCAATACGCATCGCGCCGAGTTCTGCATCGACAAGCTTTACTCGCCGGAAAGCAGCAGCGGCCGTTTGGGCCTCGTGGAACTGCGCGCCTTCGAGATGCCGCCGCATGCGCGCATGAGCCTCGACGCAGCAATTGCTTCTGCGCTCGCTCATCGCGCGATTCTGGCAACAGCCTTGCCAACGCTCGCTCGTCCGCTGGGGCACGGAATTGCACGATCGTTTCATGCTGCCGCATTTTGTGGAGCTGGATTTTCACGATGTCATTGAAGACTTGCGGGACGCTGGCTATCCGCTGAAGGCCGAATGGTTCGCGCCGCATTTCGAGTTTCGTTTCCCGAGTTACGGAAGTGTCACCCAGCGTGGCGTAAGTTTGGAAATTCGCCAGGCGCTCGGAGCCGTGGCACGTGCTCGGCGAGGAAGGCGCGGCGGGTGGCGCCGTCCGGTATGTGGATTCATCGCTGGAACGGCTGCAGGTGAAAGTGCGCGGGATGACTGACTCGCGCCATGTGATTGCCTGCAACGGGCGCGCTGTGCCGCTGCACCCGACCGGCACCGAGGGCGAATACGTCGCCGGCGTCCGCTTCCGCGCCTGGCAGCCACCCGAATGCCTGCATCCGACCATTGGCGTGCACGGCGCCGCTCACCTTCGACATCGTGGACACTTGGAACGCGCGGTCGATCGGAGGCTGCACTTATTACGTTTCGCATCCAGGCGGGCTCAATTACACCACACTTCCGGTAAATGCTTTTGAAGCCGAAAGCCGTCGTCTGGCGCGATTCTTCAAGTTTGGCCACACGCCAGGTCGCATGACCGTTTCGCCGCCCGAGCGCAATCCGGAATTCCCGTTCACGCTCGATTTGCGTCACGGTTTGATTGCCCGGAGTAGTGCGAATGTCTCATAACCCCATGCTTCAGCAGGCGTGCAGCAGTGCTGTGACAGCCTGAATCCAGCGGATGTCGGCAGACAATGGAGAACGCGCATGCCGAATGACAGTGCGCGATGCCGCCGATGCTGAACGTCTGCGCACGTCGGCCGGACGACTGCGCCAGCTCGATTCGCTGCAGCAGGGTGTTCTGGTTACGTGCACGCAGCGTCATTCGAGTCTCATTCGTGCATACGCTCACGCTAGCCGCAACGCGATAGATGAGCGCTCCCTTGGATGCGGACCCAGCCGCGGCAACTGCCGGTATTTTTGGCGACTATCACCCATCCACCGGCGTTTACGATGAGAGCGTGTTGTCTTCAGGAACCCGCGACCGCACTGGCGCCATTTTGTTTCGTTGTTCGAGAAGCTCGGGCGCGATGAACTCGCCGCGCGGTGGGAGAACGGCCGGCGCATCATTCGTGAGCACGGTGTCACCTACAATATCTATGGTGATCCTCAGGGAATGGACCGTCCGTGGGAATTGGACATGGTGCCGCTGCTCATCCCGGCGGAGGAATGGGCCCGGATTGAAGCCGGTCTCACGCAACGCGCGAAGCTGCTTCAATCTGATTCTCGCGGATCTGTACGGTCCGCAGCGATTGCTGCGGGATGGGCTGCTTCCGCCCGCGCTCGTCTTCGCGAATCCGGGATTTCTCCGCGCGTGCCACGGCTTGCGCGTTCCGCAGAAAATCTATCTGCATCTCCACGCCGTCGATCTCGCTCGCTCTCCCGACGGCCAATGGTGGGTGCTCGCCGATCGCACGCAGGCGCCGTCCGGGAGCGGTTACGCGCTGGAGAACCGGATCGTGCTCTCGCGAATCCTGCCGGACGAATTTCGCGACTGCCACGTGCAACGGCTCGCTGTCATTCTTTCGCCTCGAGCGCGATATGCTGCGAAGCCTGGCGCCGGGCCAGCCCGACAATCCCAACGTCGTTCTGCTCACGCCGGGACCGCACAACGAAACTTACTTCGAGCACGCTTACCTCGCGCGTTATCTCGGTTTCACGCTTGTGGAAGGCGGCGATCTCACCGTTCGCGATCGGCGCGTGTTCCTGAAAACGCTCGAAGGCTTGCAAACGGTCGATGTGATTTTCGCCGCATCGACGACACCTTCTGTGATCCGCTGGAGTTGCGCAGCGATTCCTTTCTCGGTGTTCCCGGGCTGGTCGAAGCGGCGCGCGCGGGGAACGTTTCGATTGCCAACGCGCTTGGTTCAGGTGTGATTGAGAGTCCCGGCGTTTCTCGCCTTTCTGCCGAGCCTGCTGCCGGCAGTTGCTCGGATGAGGAACTGAAGCTTCCGAGCGTGGCGACGTGGTGGTGCGGCCAGGCGAAGGAGCAGCAATACGTCATCGAACACCTCGACGATATCGTTGTGAAACGGGCGTTTGGCGCGCCCATGCGCGAGCCGGTATTCGGCGGCGAGGCAGCGCAAAGAAACGGGACGCGCTGATTGGCGCCATTCGCGGCCGGCCGTTTGAATTTGTCGGCCAGGAGCAAGTTGCGCTTTCCACCGCGCCGGTGTGGCTGAACAACCGGGTGGAATCGCGCCGCGTGTCGGTTCGCGCGTACATCGGTGCGACGGGCGATTCATTCGCCGTGCTGGCCGGCGGATTGACTCGTATGTCGCCTGGTTTCGGCGACCCTGTCGTGTCGATGCAAAGCGGCGGCGGCAGCAAGGACACGTGGGTGCTCTCCGATGGCCCGGTTGTTCCGGTCACGCTGCTCACCCCGTCCGGTCAGCCGGTTAGTGTCGCGTGCGCGGCGGCAGAATTGCCCAGCCGTGTCGCGGACAATCTGTACTGGATGGGCCGCTACGTCGGAGCGTCTGGAAGACACTCTGCGCGTGTTGCGATGTGTTATCCGGCGGATGGTTGATGAAACGGTCAGCAGACAGTGCTTCCGAGCTTGCGGCCCTGGTGCAGATGCTCGCCGGACTCGAACGATTGCCCAGGCGCTGTCTCCGGAGGAGTGTCCTTGAACGAATTGGAACAGGAGATCCTCTTGCTCGTTTACAGCCCCCAACGCGTCGGCAGTGTGCGCGAACTGGGCCTGCGAATCCGCCACATTATTTCGATCGTCCGCGATCGGTTCTCCGTGGATACCTGGCGGATTCTTAACCAGCTTCAAACCGACTCCGCACGCGCCCAGGCCGGATACCACTGGCCAACGCGCTCACGCTGCTCAACACGCTGATTGTGGATCTCGCGGCGTTCAGTGGAATGGAAATGGAGAACATGACGCGCGGTCACGGCTGGCGTTTTCTCGACTTCGGCCGACGGCTCGAACGCGGGACCAATCTTGTCAATCTGCTGCGTGCCGCGGCTCTCGGCGGACGTGAAGACCTCGGCGCTTCTGGAGCCATTGCTGGAAATTGCGGACAGCTCGATGACCCATCGGCGGCGCTACCTGGCGCAGGCGCAGTTGTCGTCCGTGCTCGATTTGCTCGTCGCGGACAAAGGAAATCCGCGTTCGCTGGCGTTTCAGTTGAATGCGCTCACGGAGCACGCAGCGAATTTGCCGCGCTATGAAAACGCCGTCAGCCGCAACCGGGGAACAACGTCGGCTCGTGGAACTGGCCGCTGCGCCTGGAGAACGGCGACATCGCGGAGCTGTCGCGCAGGCACGCGATCGGCAGGGAACCACTCCGTGATTGGCTGGCTGAATTCGGCGCCGGATTAGCCGCGCTCTCGGACGAACTGACGCATCATTACTTTAGTCTCACCGTGGCGCGCGTGAGTTGAGCCAGCGTATGATTTTCAAAATCACTCACACGACGACTTACGATTACGCGGACAGTGTTTCGCTGTCGCATCACTTGCTGCGGCTCAGGCCGCGCGAACTTCCGCATCAGCGCTGCCTCGGTCACGAAGTGCGCATCGAGCCGAAACCGGCGGTTGCCGAACAGCACTTTGACTACTTCGGTAATGCGGTGACGTTCGTCACGATTGAAGGGCGCGCACAAAACACTGATGGTGAAATCCGTGAGCGAAGTGTCGGTGACGCGTCCGCCGCGTGCCTGCTGCCCGCGGAGACCCCGGCGTGGGAAACGGTGCGGGAGTTCAGTCGGGGGCGGCAGATTGGCCAGGCGCTGGACGCCAGTGAATTCATTTTTGATTCGCCGCTGATCCAAACCGCGGATGACTTCGGCGTTTATGCCGCGCCTTCGTTCCCGAAGGGGCGGCCGATTTTCGACGCCGTTCTCGACCTGACTGCGCGCATCCACCACGATTTCAAATTCGATCCCAAAGCCACGACGCTGGCCACGCCGTTGGAGGAGGTGTTCAAGAACCGGCGCGGTGTTTGCCAGGACTTCGCGCAACTCGAGATTGCCTGCCTGCGTTCACTGGGATTGCCAGCGCGTTATGTCAGCGGCTACCTGGAAACTCGTTCCGCCGCCCGGCAAAGCTCGGTTGACCGGAGCAGACGCATCACACGCGTGGGTTTCGTTTTACTGCTACGGCCTCGGCTGGATTGAAGTGGACCCCACCAACAATGTGATTCCCACGACTCGCCACATCGCCGTCGCCTGCGGCCGCGACTTTAACGACGTGAGTCCGATCCGCGGTGTCATTCTCGGCGCGGGCGAGCATACGCTGAAAGTGGCGGTGGATGTCGTCGCGGTGGAAGAAACTGCGACAGCGGTCGCGAAAATGCGTCGCGGAGCGCACTCGTTCGCCCGAAGCAGACAGGCACTCTAATCAGGAATGAAAGGCTTTTCACTTCGCTGCGATCAGTGCGGCAATCTGGTTTTTTTCGAGAACGTCCAATGCGTGAGATGCAATCACGCGCTCGGTTTCCTGCCAGACGCAATCGACCTCAGCACGCTGGAAGCGACTGGCGAGGGCCAATGGCGAGCGCTGACGCCTGCGGCGCGGGATCGAGTCTATAAACAGTGCGCCAACGGCCAGCAGCATCAGGTCTGCAATTGGCTGGTTCCCGCCGAAGATTCCAGCTCGTTCTGCCTGGCCTGCCGGCTCAACGACGTGATTCCCGATTTGACGGTGGCGAATCATCGGGAACTTTGGCATAAGCTGGAGGTCGCGAAACGTCGCGTCATTTACACGTTGCTCCGCCTGCGGCTTTCGACCGAAGGCGCGCCCTCCGAGAATCGACCGCCGCTGCGCTTTCGCTTTTGAGCGACCCGGTCGGCGGCCCGCCGGTGATGACCGGCCACGATGAGGGCGTCATCACGATCAATATCGCGGAGGCGGACGATGGAGAGCGCGAGCGCCGCCGCGTCGCGTTACGCGAGCCTTTCCGCACGTTGCTCGGACACCTGCGCCATGAGATTGCCCATTATTATTGGGGCGAACTGGTGGCGAACACGCCGCACCTCAGCCGATTCCGGGAACTATTTGGCGACGAAACGCGCGACTACGCGGCGGCTCTGCAAACCTATTATCAGCAAGGCGCACCCGAGGACTGGGAGACACGTCACGTGAGCGCCTACGCCGCCGCGCATCCATGGGAGGATTGGGCGGAAACCTGCGCTCATTACTTTCACATTGTGGACACGGTGGAAACCGCCGCGAGCTTCGGCTTGGCGCTGAAGCCGAAACATCCGGCCGCGAAAGCCATGACCGCAGACCCTGGCAGTGGTCCCCGATGGGACACCGGCTTCGACCGCATTCTCCAGAATTGGCTGCCGCTCACTTACGCGTTGAACGAACTCAACCGAGGAATGGGCCTGCCGGATTTGTATCCGTTTGTTCTCTCCGCTCCCGCTATCGAGAAGCTTGGGTTCGTTCACGAAGTTCTGAACGTCCGCGCGCAAATCCGGAAGTTGACCACAACTCTTGCCTACTTGGATTTTTGTAGATCTTCCTGAGAGTTCGGGTTGCAAGGCTGCTCGGGAGAATTTATGCCTGGGCTTCGTCAAACTTCGTAAAGGCCAATCGCGAACTAAGAGCTTTTGACTAGACTCAGATCAGTCCAGTCATTGGCGCCTGGAGGATCGCCTGAGCGTCTTTCGAAGGGGCCTTGCTGGTGACTGTTTGAGGAACCAGTCGAGCGCGAGGCCGAGCCGTCTCGTTGTCGAGGCGGTGGCCGCCTTCGCAATTTTCCACGCGAATCTTCGAAGCCGGTGCGCATACATTGCACTGTCTGACGGCGGCATGTTGTTCGGGGGCCGCAATCGGATCGGTCAGGCCGCTGCTGAGGAAGACGGGCACCTCGCTTCTGAATTCGTTCGCCCGGCTGATTGAGTCTGAGTCCCTGGCTCGCCAGTGTCCCTGGTTGCACCCGCCCATGAACATGCCAATTCACACGAATAGTTTTCCCCTTCATCATGATGGCGCCGATCATTCCGGAGCGTTTCGCTCCGCCCGAGAAAACCAGCGCGATGCGACTCGGCCAGCTCTTTGAGTCGGGCCAAAATTTCCAGAACGAATTCCAGCCCGCTCGAGCAGCATGGCCCAGGCCCCCAGGTGAAACGCAAAGTCCTGTTCCGCTTTTGGTCGGCGGACCATTCCGCGCCCAGGACAACCCATGGCGGCGCATCGCAACGCTCGGTGTGAGAAACCGAGTGCAGCAGATGAAGCCGCCGCTCGGCGCGCCTGGACGATGAGCATGGGCCAGGGCTTTGGACCCAAAACCATTTCGGGCACCGGCGACGTGGCCACCTCTACGCTCTGGAGTTTTGGCCCGCGCTGATTGATTCCGCCTGGGCCCTGGGCGTCCCGGGGCCACATAGAATCCGCGCACCTTGTTGGGCCTTCGATCTCTCGACGGGGCCCAGCTTGAAGCTGTTGGTCTGCGCAAAGGAAGCGGCCGGCCACAGGAGAAAGAGCGCAGACGGCGCTGCGACCAACGTAGCAGGCGTCCCCGCTCGGCGGGCCACCGAGGTTGGATCGCTTCGCAGAACGTTCGTGCTCTTCGAGACCCAGCGAGGACGCTTGTCCTTTGCTTAAGGATGCGGGCATCCGCGCTCCGGGAAGGTGTGTGGTCACGGGGATTTGGTGGCTCACCAGAGGAAAGATTTTGCTCAGCGATCGCCTCGCTCGCCCTCCAGAGGGCGCCCGCCAGGCGGCCCACGTGGCTTCACCGAGCTGTTCACTAGCGCGCGCCTCATCCTTTGCACGGTGAGCGCTTCGTCCGATTGGCTGAAGCGACCCTTGTTATGAACGGTCTGTTCCAGGGACTGCACTTCAGCCAGCTCGGGTGCCCGCAGTGCCGCTCTCGATCCGCAGCTGCAGTGATCCGCCCCCGCAAGTTTTGCTTTCCAGCTGGATATCGAATCGGAGCCCGGAGCGCTGTCTCGGGACTCCTTGCGCAGCACCGCCTGGTAGGCATCCCGATCGCAGAGACTGGGCGAGAGCGCGTGGCGTCCTTGCTGATCGATAAAAATGCGGCAGGATCTTTGACAATTCTGCTGACCGGTCGCGCCGAGTGTGGCGCAAAGCAGGCGGCGAACCAAAGGAACAGGATCAGAGATTGGCCACAACGCATGGAGCGCAGCATAATGGGCGCGAGCATAAACTCAACCATCCGCGGTCGATTTGCTCGCGACGCGCATCGGTCAGGTTGCCGGCTTGTGCCAGACGAGATACCCGCCGGGCACCGTGGCAGGCTCCCGGAGAAGCCGCTGTGCGCCAAAAGTGACTGTCGTCCGGGAGGGCTGCGCTTTTGGTTCTTATCGAAAGCTTGTTATTTTTCCGCTGAAAATCAAAAAACCATGGGCGGCCATTCCATGGTGAACCGCTCTTGCTGCATCGAGGATGAAGCCCCTGCGCGTGTGCTTCTATCGCGTACACCCTGGAAATCGCTCGGATGGCAGGTTCTCGAGGCGGAAGATGGTGAGATCGGTTTGCTCCCTGGCGCGTCAGCATCAGTCCGGAGCCGATCATTTGTCCCCAGACCTGCTGATGCCGCGCTACAACGGCTTTCAGGTCGTGTCGCCGCAGCATTCGCCAACAGAACCGACTGGCGCGCACCCGGATCGTGTTGACCACCGGCCGGGATATGCCGCGGCGATCGCATGAACGCGCTGGAAGCCGGCGCGAACGAGCACGTGCGTGCCGCTTCGATCTGCAGCATCTCTCGCGAATCGGCAAGGGCACTGGTTCCCCCGACGCAGTTCCGGCCGGAGCCTTCGCGCCCGACCGGCCTCTAGCAGGAAGGGAAGGGCCGAACCAGGCGGCGAAGGTTAGATTCTGGGGAGCAGCGCGGTTCGGACTCCCACTCCGGGCACGGCGAGCGTGCTTCTATGGCGGCAACACCTCCTGCGTCGAAGTCCGCGCTGGTACGGCGAGATCGCCGATAGCCGGGATGCCAGGCACGGGGATCCCGACGCGCTCCGGTCTAGCGTTGACGGAGGAGTTCAAGGATCGCCCGATGAAATTGACCGGACCGCTGATTTCCTCACACGCTTATTGGGGATCACATCCAGGGTTTCCCGTTCTTCTGCCCGCGCACGATTCCAAGAATCAGTTGCGGATGATGGGTTTTGCTGGCTCGCGCGAGGGATTGAAAGGCACCCTGTCGAGTCAGATGGAAAGCCCCTTCTTTTCCATTGGTTTGGGCCAATGGCCACATTATCATCGAAGAGTTGCGGGATCTGCAATTCACCGCCATCGGCAAGATTATCGCAGGGCCAAATTTTCGTGAACCATCCCGGTATTTGCGTCGGTACCGCCTGAACACCAGGCACCGGTCAATCGCGTATTTGCCGGATACACCCAACCATTTCGTGATTTGATCCGCCCCGAGTCCGGGAGCTGGCCGAGGATCGTCGGGAATTGCTGATCGCCGCCCGCACCAGGGACGAGGAACTATCGCTTTTATCCGTATCGATGTCCTGGCTGCCATCGATGCCCGGCGACGTAGAGAATACAATACCCATCGTCGGCAGTCACGCTGCACCAGACGTAGCGTTCTCGCGCTGCAGGCCAAGGTGAAAAACTTCTCTTCTTTTTCATCACGACCCGAATCACGAGGATGCGAAAATTTCATGATGGTGTTGCGCGCGCAGCGATTGCGGAGGAGGCCGGCGGGCCCCGGCCTTCAATGACGTCTCGCGAAAGTAGAATGCCTGATCGGTGCTGGCTAAAAGGAGGAAATCACTTCTTGAAGCGAACTGAACTGTTTGGCGATTTCCAAATGTTGACAAACCATTTTCCTCGAACATGTCGGTGCGACAAGATAGTTTCGCGTTTGTTGCTGATATTTCCGCCACGCCAGCAGAGCAATTTTGTCCAGAGTAGAGGCAAAAGCTTAAACCCGGAGCGCGCATCGCCGTTGCGGTAGGCAGCTGCGGAATTTCCTGCTGACCCGATGGATCACTGACGATTGTCGAGATCGAAAGCGGCGCGAGTGCAACCTTTTATCGTCCCCGCAATGGGCAGCTAATGGGGCGCGACACCTGGAAAATAAAAGAGATTCTGGCCGAATACGTGGAATCATGCTGGCATTTTAGGAGCGGCTTAAAGTGCCAGTGATTTATTGACGCGGCGAGATGGAGGTCGAGCAGCTCAAAGATTTTGAAGATGGTGAATGACGCTTATTTCAAGGTAGCGGTCGGCAAAGCGAGGGGCAGATCATCGTGAATCGAATCAAACCGCACACCGGATTTTTCATGGCGTATTGGGGAGCGGTATTCTCGTGATTGTGGTCGGTCTGGGCAACCAGGCGGCGACTTTTCGTTATCGCCGCCAGCCGTCCCGATACGAGTATCGTTCTGCGCACCGATCGGTCGAGCGCCTTCGCTCGGCCCGATTTGGGCGTGGTTATCGGCTGAGAATCAACTGCACCGACCGTAAGCTCGCCCCGGGCCGCCAGGATGAGTTCGAAGGCCGTAGGAGGCAAAACTCTTTGTTTGAGGCCAAAGCGCTCATGCCGCGCTTAAGCCGTGTTCAATGACATCGACCTGTTGTTGATTGTGATCGCATCGGGAATATCAGCGGAGCAGGATGGATCCCAACACACTGGACGCTGGGTTCATACACCTCCATGCAAGCGAAGTGCAAAGAACAAACGGCGCTGGCCAGTGGTTCGCCGGCTTTGCCCGCGAGCTGACCCCACGGCAACGCTGACGGCATCGGTCTGGTCAGATGTGACGACTACGCGTTTGGTTCAGTGATGGACAGCATCACGCATCAACGCACTGGATATCGCTCACGCCAAACTCGCTGTTCTGTATCTATGGACACCGATCGCGGCGCTGGCTTCCAGGCGCTGACTTCTTTGGGATTAACAGAAAAAGGACACGAGTCAGGCAAAGGTGGTGCGAATTGCGATCATTACCTGTCGCTGGAGAAAATGGAGGGGGTGTCGGAGCCTTACGCGGAACTCATCCGAGGAAGAACAGATTTGGAACTCATAAATCAGCCCGACGATGAAATTGACAACGCGGATAAAAATGCCGCCGCTAACGTAGGGCAGGCTTCTCCAGGTCCGCGCACGACACGCCGGGCTTTGCGCCGGTGTGCTAGCAACATGTGTTCGAACAAGCAA
>ERZ1370068.6237-contig-5233_pt1 | contig 29344 bp, 48 predicted proteins | sample MGYA00561227_ERZ1370068 | MGnify/ENA primary metagenome ERZ1370068 (study PRJEB38410, sample SAMEA6850437) | metagenome | study: Metagenomic assessment of the ecological functions of the soil: analysis of the soil microbiota associated with the...
CCGGCAAGGAGAGCTTTGGAACTTCGAGCTAGCCTGACGGAGGTGCAGACCACGCCGCGCAGTTTTCCCGCCGCCATCGCGTGCCTCGACCTTGCGGCGCTGCGCGACATCGAGCGAGCCGTGATGCAGCGCGATCGCGAGACCGTCGTCGTTGATGCGCCACAGCTCCTGGAAGATCATCTCGGCCTGGCTGCGGGTGTTGACGAAGACCAGCGTGGTCTTGTTGCTGCTTGATCAGCGTCGTAGATCTCGCCGAGCGCATGGCGCGCGGAATGGCCGGCCCAGGGCAGGCGCTCCGCGGTGTCGAGCATGCTCGACGATCAGGCGCGGCGCCGCGCCGTCCGGCGACCACGAGGTCGGCGGCGCTTGCTGCCGCCTGTCGGCTGCGGCACCAGAAACCGCGCCAGCGATCCTCGGGCTCGGCGACGGTGGCCGACAGGCCGATCGCGGTGCAGCTCGCGGCGCCAGCCGCCACAGCCGCGCCAGGCCGAGCGACAGCAGATCGCCGCGCTTGGAGGTGACCAGCGCATGCAGCTCGTCGAGCACGATGCGCCGGAGCGAGCGCGAACAGAAACGGCGCGTCGTCGGACGACAGCAGCAGCGCCAGTTGCTCGGGCGTGGTGAGCAGAATGTCCGGCGGATCGCGCGCGCTGGCGCTGCCGCCGCGACAGCCGGCGTGTCGCCGGTGCGGGTCTCGACCTTGACCGGCAGCTTCATTTCGGCGATCGGCGTCTCGAGATTGCGCGCGATGTCGACCGCGAGCGCCTTCAGCGGCGAGATGTAGAGGGTGTGGAGGCCGCGGCTGCGCTGCAGCGCCTTTACCGGTCGAGATACGGCCGGCCGGGGACGGAGACGACAGTTCCACCAGCGTCGGCAGGAATCCGGCCAGCGTCTTGCCGGCACCGGTCGGGGCGATCAGCAGCGCCGAACGATCGTCGCGGGCTTTTGCGAGCAGCGCCAACTGGTGCTCGCGCGGCGACCATCCGCGCGCCGCGAACCATTGGCGGAAGCGGTCCGGCAGCAGCGCGGCCGGCTCAGTCGGAAATGCGGGCAAGATGCTGAGGCGGCACGCCTCAAGAAGTAAGCCGTCGCGACCGCTTCGTCGAGGGCGGCTAATGACTTCAAGCTCGATCGGCGCGCTGGAATCCGGGTCAACCCCACCCTGCCGGCGGGGAGAGGGAGAAGACCGCCGTATTCACGCCTTCGCTGCGACCACGACCAGGCCGGGCACCTGCACGCCGCTCTCGGTGCGTGACGATGCCGATTCCAGCCTGATCGAGCACGAGGCCAGCGCCGGCGACGAGCGCTCGCACGCACAGCTTTCGCCATAGGCGTAGCGCAGCCCTTCGCCCAACACCACGCCCTCGCCCGCATGGCTTTCGACCGTGAACGCGACCAAGCCGCTGGCTGCCAGCACGCGCGCGACCCTGCGCAGCAGGCGCCGTCATGTCGTGCACATAGGCCATCACGTCGGCAGCGAGGATCAGATCGGCGTGCCGTCCGGCCTGCCACCCAGGCCCTCCACGATCTCGGCCACCTCGAGCTCGGCATAGAGCCCGGTAGCGCGGGCGCGCTCGATCATTCTCGGGGACAGGTCGATGCCGATGATTTCGTCCACGACGGCTGAGAAGGCGCGCGCCGCGAGCCCGGTGCCGCAGCGCAAGATCAACTGGCGCGGCTGAATGTCAACGGGCCTGCCCGCCGCGAGCCTGCGCGATCGCCACCGCTGCAAGAAGCAATGCCGGGCCGCGATAGCCGAGATCATCCACCAACGCCGCATTCGAATCTCGGCGCGTACTGATCGATACAAGGCCTTGACGTAAGTCGGCCGCATGCCCGCGATATGGGAGGCGCCAAGTCGCATCAGGCGCAGGCCGGCGCTCACTGCGATCACCCGGATCGGTCATCTCGGCCGTGCGAAACGCCACGATGGCGCCTGTTAGCGGTCGCCAAGCTGTTCGCGGACTTCCCGAGCGTGAACCATGCCGTCGCAAAGCCGGGCGCGAGGTCCGTCGCCTGGACGAACAGGTCTTCAGCGGCCGCCAGGATCACCGCTCAGCTGCAGGTCACGGGCAAAGTTCGAAGCGTCGGTCGGCGACCATATCGCCGGACGACATGAACAGGCGCGATGGCATTTTTGGGAACCGATCGGAGAGAGCATTCGCAAGGCGCGCGACGCAATGCAGCACCATAGAACGAATAGGCGTCCGCAGGATATGCCGATCGTGGTTCCCGCCGGCCTTGCTGCCCAACGACTGGCCCCGTACAATCAGGTCTTGGTGGCGACCACCACCAGACCGGGCACCGGCGCATTGTCCTCATGGCGGGCCGACCGATCCTCAGCCACCGCGACAGCGCAAGGCCGGCAGGCTTCGATCGACGCGCGCACGTAATCGGCGCTGTGGGCGTAGCGCAGGCCCTCGCCGAGGATGACGCCTTCTGCCCGCGTGGGTTTCGACCGTGAACGCCAGCAGGCCGCCAGCGACCAGCACGCGCCTCGCCTCAGCCCAGCAGCGGCGCCAGATCGGACAGATAGATCATCGCATCGGCGGCGAGAATGAGATCGGCGCTGGCGTCCGGCTTGCGCGCATGCCTTCCACCATCTCGGCCACTTCGAGCTCGCGCATAAAGCCCGGTGGCGCGTGCCCGCTCGATCATGCGTGGCGACAGATCGATGCCGATGAAATGATCGACCTGCGCCGCGAATGCGCGCGCCGCAAGCCCGGTGCCGCAGCCGAGATCGATCGCCGCGGTTAAAGAGCGCGGCTTTGCGGACCGCGGCGCGCACCGACAGCACGGCCTTGAACAACAGCGCCGGGCCGCGATAGCCGAGATCATCCACCAATGCGGCTTCGAACTTCGGCGCATATTGGTCGAACAGCGCGCGCACATAGGCCGGCGGCATGCGCCGACAATCGCTCGGCGCCGAGCAGCATCAGGCGCAGGCCCGCGCCGTGGCGATCGTCGGGATCCGCGTCGCGCGCTTTGCGAAACGCCGCGATCGCCTGTTCGCGCTCGCCGAGCCGTTGGCGAATTTCCCCGAGCGTGAACCAGGCGGAGGCGAAGCCGGGCGCAAGTTCGGCCGCCTGCAGCAAACAGATCGGCGGCGGCGGCAAGATCGCCCTTGAGCTGCAGATCGCGCGCAAAATCGAACCGGCGGTCGGCCATCAGATCGCCGGAGGACAGGAACAAACGTACGGGCATCGTTGGAATCGACTACTGGATCAAAAGCCAGGTTGGCGGCAAGAGTAGGCGGGAGGAGGCTCGAATGAATCCTCACGCAGCCCCATATACCCAAGATGCGTCCGCAAGACATCCTGATGCCCGTTCCCGCCGGCGCTGTGCTGCAAGCCCGGCGGCTTCCATATCGATCCGGTGCGCCCGGTCGGAGCGCGCCGTGATCACCCACGGCCATTCCGACCACGCGCGCGCCCGGCCATGGCGCGGTGCTGGCCACGCAGGAGACGCTCGACATGATGCGGCTGCGCTACGGCGATAATTTCGCCGGCAGCACGCAGGCCATCGCGCTATGGCGAGGAAACTCGCGCTCGGCGACGTCACGGTCAGATTCCATCCCGCCGGCCATGTGCTGGGCTCGGCGCAGATCGCGGTCGCCTGCAAGGACACCTGCATCGTCGCGTCCAGGCGACTACAAGGACGTCGCCGATCCGACCTGCGCGCCGTTCGAAGCTGGTGCCATGCGACGTGTTCATCACCGAGGCGACCTTCGGCCTGCCGGTGTTCCGCCACGGCGATGCCGGCGGACGAGATCACGAAGCTGCTGGCACTCGGTCGCGCTGTTCCCGGAGCGCGCGCATCTGGTCGGCGCCTATTCGCTCGGCAAGGCGCAACGCGTGATCGCGCTGCTTCGCCAGGCCGGCTACGACGCGCCGATCTATCTGCACGGCGCGATGGAAAGATCACGCGCTATTACGAGAGCCGCGGCATCGCGCTGGGCGAGCTGCGCGCTGGTCAGGGCATGCAAGAAGGCCGATCTCGCCGGCACCATCACGCTGGCGCCGCCGTCGGCCATCGTCAGGATGTCTGGACGCGGCGGTTTCCCGATCCGGTCACGGCGTTCGCCTCGGGCTGGATGCGGGTGCGCGCCCGCGCGCGGCAGCGCGGCGTCGAACTGCCGCTGGTGATTTCGGACCACGCCGACTGGGACGGACTGACCGCGACCATCGACGCCACCGGCGCGGGCGAAATCTGGGTCACCCACGGCCAGGAAGACGCGCTGGTGCATTGGTGCACGACAAGGGGCCTGACCGCGCGGCCGCTCGATCTCGTCGGCTACGGCGATGAGGACGAGAGCGAGGCGCGCGCCCGCAGACGAGGACGCCGAGGCATGAACCGCTTCGCCGAACTGCTCGATCGCCTCGCCTACGAGCCCGGCCGCAACAACAAGCTGCGGCTGATCGACCGGCCTATTTTCGCGAAGTACGCCAGATCCCGATCGCGGCTACGCGCTGGCGGCGCTGACCGGCGCGCTGTCGTTCAAGCACGCCAAGCCCGGGCTGATCCGCGACCTGATCGCCGAGCGCACCGATCCGGTGCTGTTCGCGCTGTCGTACGATTACGTCGGCGATCTCTCCGAGACGGTTGCGCTGATGTGGCCGAAGCCTTCACCTCCTCCCGCTTGCGGGGAGGGCCAGAGTGGGGGCAGCAGTCGGCGGTGCCGAGCGAGACTCCGCCACGCGATCGCCCGCAGCGCAAGCGCTGCCGACCGTCCGACCTCTCCCGCCATAGCGGCGCGGTAAGAAGGTACGCGACGCATCGGACCCACAACAACGCCGCCCCCTACCCTCACCGAAGTCGTCACCACGCTGCGCACGCTCGGCAAGACCGAACTGCCGAAGCAGCTCGCCCGCTGGCTCGACGAGCTCGACGAGACCGGCCGCTGGGCGCTGTTGAAACTGGTCACCGGCGCGATGCGGATCGGCGATCTCGGCGCGGCTGGCGAAGACCGCCGCCGCGGCGCTCGGCGACAAGGACGCCGCACGACGTCGAGCTGATGTGGCCCGGACTTGACGCCGCCCTATCTCGAGCTGTTCGCCTGGCTGGAAGGCCGCGCCGACAAGCCGGTCAATCTGCGATCCGGCGCCGTTCCGCCCGGTGATGCTGGCGCATGCGATCGAGGACGCGGATTTTGCCAACCTCGATCGCCGCCGATTTCATCGCGCGAATGGAAATGGGACGGCATCCGCGTGCAGGCGGTCAGCGGCCGCGACGAACGCGGCCATATGCGTCGCGCGGCTTTATTCGCGCACCGGCGAGGACATCACCAAAAGCTTTCCCGACCTGCTGCCGTCGCTGCATCTGCCCGGCGCCATCGACGGCGAGCTGTTGGTGCTGCGCGACGGCCGCGTGCAGACCTTCAACGTGCTGCAGCAGCGCCTCAACCGCAAGATGGTCATCGCCAAAGCTGATCAGCAGGAATATCCGATCCATCTGCGCGCCTATGATCTGCTCGGCGACGGCGAGACCGATCTGCGCGAGCTGCCGTTTGCCGAGCGCCGCGCAGCGGCTCGAGGCGTTCGTCGCAAAGCTCGACGATGCCGCGCGTCGACCTGTCGCCGACGATCGCCTTCGACAGCTGGGACGCGCTGACCGCGGCGCGCGCCGATCCCGCCGGCGCCGGCGCGGGCGCAGATGCCGAGGCGGTCGAGGGCGTGATGCTCAAGCGCCGCGACGCGCCCTATCTGCCGGGCCGCCCGAAGGGACAATGGTGGAAGTGGAAGCGCGACCCGCACATCATCGACGCCGTGCTGATGTATGCGCAGCGCGGCCACGGCAAGCGCTCGTCGTACTATTCCGACTACACGTTCGGGGTCTGGACCACGGGCGACGATGGCGAGCGAGCTGGTGCCGGTCGGCAAGGCCTATTTCGGCTTCACCGACGAGGAGCTGCTGCAGATCGACCGCTTCGTGCGCCGCAACACCATCGAACAGATTCGGCCCGGTCCGCGCATGTGGTGCACGAGCCGGATCAGGGCCTGGTGCTGGAGGTCGCCTTCGAGGGCCTGCAGCGCTCGCCGCGGCACAAATCCGGCGTCGCGATGCGGTTTCCGCGCATCAGCCGGCTGCGCTGGGACAAGCCGCCGCGCGAGGCCGACCGGCTGGAAACGCTGGAGCGGATGCTGAAAGCGGATGCGATCGTGCCGGCGTAGCGTTTTCCAGCGAGGCATGCCCTCGACTTGATCCGGGGTGGACACCGGTTCGCGTGAACAAACACGCGTCAAAAACAGCAAGCCGCTGCCTGCCGGCCATTGACGCCGAGATGCGGGTTCCCCATCTCCCCAACACTGACTATAGTGCGCGAGCGAATTCGTGCGGGAGATCATCGAATGCCCAAACGATACACGGGAATTGCCGGCGGCCAACGATGGCCTGTACCGCTTTCTCGGAGGCTCGCCGCTGACGGTGGCGTTTCGGCTGATCCTGCTGTCGATCCTGGTCGGCGTGGTGCTTGCCGCTATTGGCTTCGACCCCTGGAATATCGTCAACAGCATCCGGCTGTTGTTTCAGCGGATCTGGGATCTCGGCTTCGACGCCATCAACGGGCTGTGGCGCTACTTCCTGCTCGGCGCCGTGATCGTGATACCGGATCTGGCTGCTGTCGCGAATGTTCCAGCGCCCCGCGCGGACGATAGCTCCGCGCGCAGGCCAGTTTCGTTGAATTCCGTATCCAAGGTTACGACCGCGCAGGTGTTCGCCATCGCCGGTCCTGCGATGGTCGCGAACCTGACCACGCCGCTGATCGGCATCGTCTCGACGATCGCGATCGGCAGGCTGGGCGATGCGACGCTGCTCGGCGGCGTGGCGATGGCGTCGGTGATTTTCGACTGCCTGTTCTGGCTGTTCGGCTTCCTGCGCATGAGCACGCGTTGCCTTCACGGCGCAGTCGCTCGGCGCCGGCGAGACCGAGGAACTACGCCCGATCCTGGTGCGCGGACTTATCGTCGGCGGCCCTGATCGGCGCGGCGGCTGATCATCCTGCAAATCCCGCTCGCCGCTATTCTATTCGGCGTGATGGGCGGCAGCGAAGGCGTCACGCGCGCAGCGAAAATCTACTTCACCATCCGGATCTGGTCGGCGCCGCTGGCGCTGGCGCAACTACGTCGTGCTCGGCTGGCTGATCGGGACAGGCGCGCGCAAGACTTGCGCTCGGCGTGCAGATAGCGATCAACGCTCATCAACATGGCGGCGACGGCGCTGCTGGTGCTGGTGCTCGGGGCCGGCATCGCCGGCGCTGCGATTGCCGCCGTCACCGCGGAAGCGGCCGGGCATCGTGCTCGGCGTCCTGATCGCAGGGCGTCTCTGCGCGTGGACAACCTGCGCGTTCCGCGCACGGCGCTGCTCGACCGGCCCAAGCTGATCCGCATGCTGGCGGTCAACCGCGATATCATGATCCGCACCGCGTCACTGATCGCCGTGTTCCTGTTCTTCACCTCGCAAGGCGCGCGCGCCAGGCGACCTGACGCTCGCCGCCAATGCGGTGCTGAACAACTTCCTGTTGATGAGCGCCTTCTTCCTCGGACGGCCTTGCCAATGCCGCCGAACAACTTGTGCGGCCGCGCCTATGGCGCGCGCGCAAAAACCAGCTTCTCCGCGACGCGGTGAGGCTCGTCGTGCTCTGGGGTTTGGCTTCGCGCTCGCGGTGACTGCGCGCGTTTCGCGCTGTTCGGTCCTGCGCTGATCGACATCATGACCGCAAGCGAGGATGTCCGCCGCAGCGCGCGCGACTATCTATGGCTTGTGGTTGCTTTCGCCGATGCTCGCCGTCTTCGCCTTCGCCTATCGACGGCGTCTATATCGGCGCGACCTGGGCGCGTGACACTGCGCAACCTGATGATGCTTTCGCTGCTGATGCTTCTCGGTGCGTGGCTGGCGCTGCGGTCGTTCGGCAATACCGGGCTGTGGGGAGCGCTGCTGGTCCACTATGCCGCGCGCGGCGGCCTGCAGGCGCTGCGTTATCCGGCGCTGGTGCGCGCGCCTCATTCCCGCAGAAGCCGCTGTCCGGCTGAAACTCGAGGGAGAGGCCAATGCAAGTGCGATTTGTCGGCTGCGGCGACGCGCTCAGTTCGGGCGGCCAGTTCAACACCTGCTTTCATGTCACCGGCGAGCGCGTCAATTTCCTGATCGATTGCGGCGCCTCGTCGCTGCCGGCGCTGAAGCGGCTGGGCATCGCCACGCGATGATATCGACCTCATCCTGATCACGCATTTCCACGGCGATCATTTCGGCGGATTGCCGTTCCTGCTGCTCGACGCGCAGTTCACGCGGCGGACGCGTCCGCTGGTTATCGCCGGACCGGAAGCGAATCGAAACGCGCCTGACACAGGTGATGGAAGCGCTGTTCGAGAATTCATCCAAAACGAAGCAACGCTTCGACCTGTCGGTTATTGCCTCAAGCCCGAGGAAACGCGCGCATTCGGCGCGGTGAATGTCACGCCGTTCCCGGTGGTGCATCGGCGAATCCGGCGGTCCGTTTCTGCCTACCGGGTCGAGGCCGAAGGCCGCGTCATCGCCTACAGCGCCGACACCGAATGGACGGAGACGCTGATCCCGCTCGCACGCGACGCCGACCTGTTCATCGCCGAGGCTTATTATTACGACAAGGTCGTGAAAAATCACCTCAGCCTGAAAACGCTCGAGGCGCATCTGCCCGGGATCAAAGCCGAAGCGGCTGATTCTCGACGCCACATGAGCGACGACATGCTCGCGCGGCTCGATACGCTCGACCACGCGGCTGCGAGCGACGGCATGATCGTCAGGCGCTGCCAGCTCCAAGCCGGCCAATCCTCGGCCGTGATCGTCGCGCGCGTCGGCGCCGACGATTTCCGACAGCGAGTCGCGGCCGGTGCGCAGCGAGCGTCGAGGCCAGATCGTTCTTGATGTCGTCGACCAGGCCAAGCCCCTTGTAGACCAGCGAGGAATAAAGCTGGATCAGGCTGGCGCCGGCGCGGATCTTGGTCAGCGCAGCGCCGCCGGTATCGATGCCGCCGACGCCGACCAGCGGAAACGCGCCTCTCGGCACGCACATAGGTCTCCGCCACCATCCGCGTCGACAGCCGGAACAGCGGCCGGCCCGACAGGCCGCCCTGCTCCTTCGCCGCGCGTCTGTTCGCGCAAGGTCGACGGCCGCGCCAGCGCGTGGTGTTGCCGACGATCATGCCGTCGATCCGGCGCGAGCGCGCAATGTGCACGACGTCGTCGAGTTCGGCGAGGCTCAGATCCGGCGCGATCTTGAGCAGCACCGGCGAGTCGCCGGCGTTCTGGCGCACGCGCTCGCGCGCCTCGATCACCTTGCGCCAGCAGATCGTCGAGCGCCGCCGCCTGCTGCAGGTTGCGCAGGCCCGGCGTGTTCGGCGACGACACGTTGACGGTGAAATAGCTCGCGACCGGCGCGAAGGTCTCGATCAGCTTGACGTAATCGGCGACGCGATCGGTCGAATCCTTGTTGGCCCCGACATTGACGCCGACGATGCCGCCAGTGATGCGCGCGCGCGGCCAGCCGCCGCAGCACCGCGTCGGCGCCGTCATTGTTGAAGCCCATGCGATTGATCACGGCCTCGTCGCGCTCGAGCCGGAACAGCCGCGGCCGCGGATTGCCGGCTTGCGGCTTCGGCGTCACCGAGCCGATCTCGACAAAGCCGAAACCGAGCCGCAACAGCGCGTCGGGCGCTTCGGCGCTCTTGTCGAAGCCCGCGGCCATGCCGATCGGATTGGGAAAGTTCAGGCCGAACGCCCGCACCGCCAAGTTTCGGATCGTCCGGCCGCGGCCGCACCGGCGGCAGCAGCCGCAGGCCCTGGATCGCCATGACGGTGCGCGTCCTCCGGATCGAACCAGCGCAGCAGCGGCAGCGAGAAGGCGTCGAAGGCGCGGATCACGGCGTCAAGCTCCGGGATGTCGTGAGTAGCCATCGGAGCGCGCGCGTGCATGTCGAGGACGCCGGTCGACCGCGCCGAGATCGAGTTCGCCGTAGAGATGCGGAAACAGTTCGTCGTTGCGCGAGCGCTCCCAGCGCAGCGCGTCGCCCAGCGCGTCGGCGTCGACCGCGATCAGGAACAGTCCGGTCTGGCCCGAAGAAATGCTTTCGCGCGGTCTCCGCGACCTGCGACGCCGTGGAGAAATGAATGAAGCCATCGCGGACATCGTCGGCGCTGCCCCGGTACACGCCTTGCCGCTCGGCCTCGCGCCAGGCCGAGGCGGGACAGATTTTGTAAATCGTGCGCACGTCCCGGCATTCCCTGCTTGGTCGTTGAGTCTCTTGGGATTTTCCGGCTGCGTGGATCGGCGCCGACCGTATCGGCGGCACGCGGCTGCACATCAAGGCGGCATTCAGCTCTGTGCCTGCAGACCCTTGCGCCGGATTGCAAAACCGGGTCGATTGAGGTAATAATTCCTAGCATCCGGCACAGTGATCTCGCATGGCCAAACCGCCAAGAAGCGCCGCGCATGCTGACCCACGGCCAGGTCTGGACCGCGCTGGACCGGCTTGCCGAGCGCGCCGGAGCTATCGCCTTCGGGGCTCGCCCAAGCGCTCCGGCCTCGACCCGACCACCTTCAACAAATCCAAGCGCATCACGCCTGATGGACGCGAACGCTGGCCGTCGACCGAGATCGGTATCCAAGGCGCTCGCCGCCAGCCAACAGCTCCGATCGATACCTTCGTGCAGCTGATCGGCGATGGCGCGCGGAGCGGGCAGTCGGTGCCGCTGCTCGGCCTTGCGCAGGCGGCAGCCGCGCCGGCCATTTCGACGACAGCGGGTATCCCGCCGGCAAAGGCTGGGACGAGGTGGCGCTGCCCACCGCCGATGACGAGCACGCTTATGCGCTGGAAATTTCCGGCGATGCAGATGAAGCCGACCTACCGCGACGGCGACGTCATCGTGGTGTCGCCGGGCACGCCGATCCGCGCGCGGCGACCGCGTGGTGGTGAAGACCACCGGCGGCGAGTGATGGTGCAAGGAACTGAAGCGCCGGACCGCCAAGACGCTGGAGCTGCAGTCGCTCAATCCGAACGCATGTCGGACCGCACGCTGGCGGCGCCGATGTCGACGTGGATCGCGCGGATCGTGTGGGCGAGCCAGTAGGGACTGCCGTCCCGGCCAAGCGAAGCGTCGAGCCGGGACGACGGCAAAAGTACGTCGCGTAGTCCGGCTCCTTTGCGGTCGAGGATGCGCTTGAGGGCATCGAAGTGGCGCTGCGGCGGGCTGTGAGGCCGTCGTAGACATGCTGGTGCCGCCGATATCGCGCATGGTCTTCTCGACCACCGGCGTCAGGGCAGCTGCTTCAGCGGCTGCCCGGTCCACATGGCGTAGATCTGCACCTGCGCGGCGCGCTCGATGTAGTAGAGCCGGTCATAGGCGTCGGCGACGGTGGCGCCGACCGTGGTGATGCCGTGATTGGCCATGAACAGCACGCGCCTTGTCGCCGATGACTCTCGGCGAGGCGCGCGCCTTCGGCCGGGTCGAGCGCCGGGCCGGTGTAGTTCGTCGTCGTAGGCGATCTCGCTCATCAATGCCGACCTCGGTCTGGCCGATCTCCTTGATGCGCGGGTCTTCGAGCCGCGTCAGCGCGCTGGCATAGGGCATGTGGGTGTGGAACACGCGCCTTGGTCCTGCGGCAGCGCCTTGTGGATCGGCGCGTGGATGCAATAGCAGGAGCGCTCGACGTCGCCCTCGCCGCGCTTGACCTTGCCGTCGTCGATGCCGACCTCCATGAAGGAAGAGGCCGTCACCTCCGACCAGTGCATGCCGAACGGGATCTGGTAGTAGCGGTCGGTCTGGCCCGGCACCGCGCAGGGTCAGGTGGTTGAAGATGCCCTCGCTGAAACCCTGGTTGAAGGCCGAGCCGGTGCGCGGCCGCAAGATCGACCCGCGCCTGCCATTCCTCGGCGCGCTGCAATCCTGCAAGCGCTTTTCGGCGAAACCCTGAACTGCATGAAATCCTCCCTGTGTTGTCTGCCCCTCGACGGAGGCGTTGGGCGGTTTAGGCCTAGTATCATAGCGTAATCTGGAACGGCCATGGCTGAAATTGCAGCGGGCCTGCCATCTCCATTTGTCGGCTCAGGCTAGTTGGCGCGTGGATAGCGTAACCGTGCGTCCCGGACTATCGCCGACCGCGCCAGCGCGCCGTCGATCATCGCCACCGCATTCGGCACGCCATAGACCGCGACGAACGAGCCGAAGCGCGGGCCCTTTTCCTGACCGAGCAGCACCTGATAGAGCATGTTGAACCAGTCGAGCGAGACGCCGGGCCGGCCGTCCTTGCCCTTCTTCACCGGATCGAGGAACGGCTCGCGGCGGCCGATCTCGTAGACCACGTTCTGGATGTCCTCCGCGCGTCGACGCCGCCGGCAGTTGCGACAGCGCATCGCGCAGATCCTGCAGCGCGGCGCGCTCGCCGTCGGTCGGCTCGCGGAATTTCTTGGTCGGCGCCACGAAGTCGCGATAGTAGTTGATGGCGTAGCCGACCATCGCGTCGAGCTTCGGATGCGTCTGCGGCGTGACGCCCGGACGATAGCGGCCGATGAAGCCCCACAGCGTCTCGGCATTCTCCGCGTTCGACGACGACACCAGCGTCAGCAACAGCTGGAAGGTCACCGGCATGTCGGCCTTCGGCGGATGGCCGGCATGGATGTGCCAGACCGGATTGGCGAGCTGCTGCTTGCGCATCCTGCCGCGGAAAGCCGTCGAGGAATTGCTGGTAGTCGTCGACATTGCGCGGGATCACGTCGAAATACAGCCGCTTCGCCGCCTTCGGCTCGCGGTACATGAACAGCGACAGCGATTCCGGCGACGCATAGCGCAGCCATTCGTCGATGGTGAGCCCGTTGCCCTTCGACTTCGAAATCTTCTGGCCCTTCTCGTCGAGGAACAGCTCGTAGTTGAACCCTTCCGGCGGCGTGCCGCCGAGCGCCGCGCAGATCTTGCCCGACAGCTTGACCGAGTCGATCAGGTCCTTGCCGGCCATCTCGTAGTCGACGCCGAGCGCGAACCAGCGCATCGCCCAGTCCGGCTTCCATTGCAGCTTGCAATGCCCGCCGGTGACCGGAAGCGTGACGCGCTCCCTGGTCTCGGGATCGTCGTAGGAGATGGTGCCGGCCTTCACGTCGTGCGCCGACGATCGGCACATACAGCACCACGCCGGTGCGCGGGCAGATCGGCAGGAACGGCGAATAGCTCGCGGCGCGTTCCTCGCGCAAGGACGGCAGCATGATCGCCATCACCTTGTCGATGCGCTCCAGCACGCGCAGCAAGCGTCGCGTCGAATCTTCCCGACGTGTAGTAATCGGTCGAGCTGGCGAACTCGTAGTCGAAGCCGAAGGTGTCGAGGAACGCGCGCAGCCGCGCATTGTTGTGCGGCGCCAAAGCTCGGATGGGTGCCGAACGGATCGGGCACGCGCGTCAGCGGCTTGCCGAGATGTGCTGCCAGCATCTCCTTGTTCGGCACGTTGTCCGGCACCTTGCGCAAGCCGTCCATGTCGTCGGAGAACGCGAGCAGCCGGGTCTTGATCTTGTCCTCGGTCAGCACGCGAAAGGCGTGGCGCACCATGGTGGTGCGCGCGACCTCGCCGAAGGTGCCGATATGCGGCAGGCCCGACGGGCCGTAGCCGGTCTCGAACAGCACCTCGTCCTTCGGACTTCTTCTTCAGCCGCGCGACAATCGCTTTCGCCTGCTCGAACGGCCAGGCGTTGGATTGTTCGGCGAGCGCGCGCAAATCGCTCGGGCTGGCGGCAGGGTCGATGGTGGACATTTAGAAGGCTTCTCCGAAGGCCGCGGAAACTAGCGCTCCGCGTCAAAAGCAAAATGACGGTCGACACCGTCATTGCAGAGCGAAGCGAATGCAATCCATCGAGCACCGACGGAATGTGAGATTGGCTCGCGTCGCTCGCACCGCCCTCGCAATGACGAAGCGGACTCCTAAAACGGGCTGATGGAAAAATAGCGCAGCCACAGATCGGTGTAGCGGCCTTTTTCCCAGAGCCGGAACAGCGCCCAGTTCAGCGACTGCCGCAGCAGATCGTTGCCCTTGCGCACGGCGATGCCGATGCCTTCGCCGAAATAGCGGCTCTCGACAAACGGCCCGCCGCTGAAGGCGCAGCATTCGGCCGAATCGGTGCCGTTGATCCAGAACGCCAGCGCGATCGCATCGCCGAAGATGAAGTCGACCTCGCTCGCGCCGCAGCGCCAGCCGCAACGCGTCGTCGTTGGCGATAGGATTTGATCTCGGCGTCGGTGAACATCGCCTTCAGATAGGCCTCGTGCGAGGTGCCGGCGATGACGCCGACCTTCTTGCCTTCGAGATATTCGGGGCGAACCTCCGGCATCACGGCGTCGCGCCGCGACACGAAGCGCGCCGGCGCGCGGTAATAGGGATCGGTGAAATCGACCCGGGCGCGCAGTTGCGGCGTCACCGCCATCGAGGCGATGATGGCGTCGCCCCGGTTGCTGGTGATGGCGTCGATCAGGGTCTCGAACCGGCGCATCTGGATGGTGCAGGTGACCTTGATCTCGTCGCACAGCGCGCGCCAGATCGACATTGAAGCCGGCCGGATTGCCGTCTGGGCCGGTGAAGTTGAACGGCGGATAATCGGTCTCGGTCAGAAACCGGATCACGGTCAGGCGCGACAGGTCCGGCCGGTCCGGACGCCGCCGCGGATCCCAGAAGCCGGGCACCGCCTGCGGCGCTGCCTCCGACCGCAGGCTTGGGCAGCGGTTTGGGCGTGAGCCGCGCCGCCGGACAGAGCCGCCGCCAACGCAGCCGCGATCGACAGTCCGGTCCAGCAGGGCTGCGGACGGTCTTGAGCAATCTGGCGTTGGCAGACAGAGGCGGTCTCGACTGGCATTGCCGGCGATTTGTTGCGGAATTGGACGGCCTTATAGACCATCCGGCCCGTCGATGCGAGGGCCGTTTTGGCGGACCTTCGGCCGCCTTCGCGCCGGTTCAGAGATACCGCTTCAGATCGGCCGCCGCTTCCTCGGGCGTCCGTTTCAGGTTGAACGGCGAGACGAAGTGGCCGTCGCGATCCATCAGATAGATCAGCGCGGTATGGTCCATGGTGTAATCGCCGTCCTTGAGCGGGACTTTCTGGCATAGACCCGGTAGGCCGACAGCACCTTGGCGACCGCTTCGGGGTCGCCGGTCAGGCCCTTCAGATGCGGATCGAAGCTCGAGAGGTAATCCTTCATCGCCGGCCGCGGTGTCGCGCTCGGGATCGACCGAGACGAAATAGGCGTTCACCCGGTCGGCATCCCTGCCCATCGCCCTCAGCACTTCGGAAATCTCGAACAGCGAAGTCGGGCACACATCCGGGCAATGGGTGAAGCCGAAGAAGATCAGCGTCGGGCGGCCCTTCAGATTCTGGTCGGTCACGGTCTGGCCGGCCTGGTCGGTCAGTTGAAACGGCCCGCCGATCGCGGCCGGCGCCGTGACGCTGCGCAGGCCGCCGAGCGCCCACAGCATCGATCACGAGCCCGACCAGCAGGCTGCCGGCAAAGGCCAGCGAAGATGACCAGCGGGCGGGTGGTCCGGTCCATGCATGAATTCCTTATGTCCGGATCAGAAGCAGGCCGGAGATGCCGGCGGCGATCATTTCAAAGAACACCGCGGTCCCGTAGTGGAACCACAGCGCCGCGGCGCCGAACACGACAAGCGGCGCCGAGGCCTGCCGCAGCCCCAAACGATCGCTGACGCCACCCTGCCCTGCAGGCCGGGTCGCCGCGATCATCCCGTGCTGGGTGGAAATCGGCTGAACCATGGGGTTCAGATAGGGCCAGTTCCAGGGTCGGGCAAGCGCCGTGGCCGCGCGCCGATCACGTCATGCGGAGCGTGTATCTTGCGGTCTCAGCGCGACGTTGGCTTGATCGCGGATGCCTGGGCGTCGAGGTAGCAGGGCTTGTACAGGGCCTGCAACTGCTTGCCGCGCAGGAAGATCATGCGCGGGGTCAACCCGCCACGCTGGGCGATCCAGCGCCGCACCGGCGTCGGATACATCGAGTACAGCATCTGGGTGGCTTCGGCATTGGTGATCGCGCGGCCATTGGTGCCGAAATCCCAGGCGGCATGGAAGCCGAGAGTGGCGTGCGAGGTCACGCAGATCTTGTCGTGGGGAACGGCGCCGAGAACGATGGTGCAGGCCGAGGCGCAGAGGCCGTCGATGATCGACCGTCTCGCCGGAGGAACGCAGGCCCTGGTATTTGTCGACATAGGTGCCGATCCGGCCGCCGCGGTCGTCGGCGATCCGGACCACCGCCTGGCTCGATGCAACCCCTGCCAGCAGCAGCACCGCCGCGAGCAACCCCGTCACCAGCTTCATATCCCAGCCCCAGTCCTGAAACGTCGAACCCGAGATCTGATCGTCTTGGTGATGCAAGACTTCGCCAGCGTCGTGCGAGACCGTGATTTTGTCTAGAGCAGCGGAGGCTGCTCAAAACAAATTCAAATTAAGTGTTGCAACGGCGCTGCACCTTTCCGCCGAAAAGGTCCCAAACTGGAACAAGTGAACATTCCGAGCGGTGGCACAGTCGCCACAGGCAAGCGGCATTTGCCGTTGACCGCATCGGATGGCGCGGTCTTGAATCGACAAGGGGATGGGGGAGGACGCGATGGCCGAGGACGCAGACGTAATCGTGGTCGGCGGCGGGCTCGCGGGGCTGGTCGCGGCAACCGAAATCGCCGACGCCGGCAAGCGCGTCATCGTGGTCGACCAGGAAGGCGAGCAAAGCCTCGGCGGCCAGGCCTTCTGGTCGTTCGGCGGCTTGTTCCTGGTGGATAGCCCCGAACAGCGCCGGCTCGGCATCAAGGACAGCTACGATCTGGCGCTGCAGGACTGGATGGGCACCGCGGGTTTCGACCGCGAGGAGGATCTGTGGCCGAAACGCTGGGCGGAAGCCTATGTCGCCTTCGCGGCCGGCGAAAAGCGCGACTGGCTGCGCGCGATGGGGCATCGCATTTTTCCCGTGGTCGGCTGGGCCGAACGCGGCGGCTATGACGCGATGGGCCACGGCAATTCGGTGCCGCGCTTTCATGTCACCTGGGGCACCGGCCCCGGCATCGTCGAGCCGTTCGAGCGGCGGGCGCGCGAGGCGCAGAAGCGCGGGCCGGCTGACGTTCAAGTTTCGCCATCGCGTCGATGCGCTCGCGATCACCAACGGCACGGTCGATGGCGTCAGCGGCTCGATCCTCGAACCAACGAATGTCGAGCGCGGCCAGAGCAGTTCGCGCAAGGTCGTCGGCGATTTCACGCTGCGCGCGCAGGCGGTGATCGTCGCTTCCGGCGGCATCGGCGGCAATCACGATCTGGTGCGGCAGAACTGGCCGAAGCGCCTCGGCGAGCCGCCGAAACACATGATCTCCGGCGTGCCCGAACATGTCGACGGCCGGATGATCGGGATCACCGAGGCCGCCGGCGCGCGGCTGATCAACCGCGACCGGATGTGGCATTACGTCGAGGGCATCAGGAACTGGTCGCCGATCTGGCCGCGCCACGGCATTCGCATCCTGCCCGGTCCATCGTCGATGTGGTTCGACGCCACGGGCAAGCGCCTGCCCGCGCCGCTGTTTCCCGGCTCCGACACGCTCGGCCAGCTCGCACTACATCATGATCGACCGGGCTACGATTATTCCTGGTTCATCCTGACCCAGAGCATCATCAAGAAGGAGTTCGCGCTGTCGGGCTCGGAGCAAAATCCCGATCTCACCGGCAAAAGCTGGCGCATGACCATCAAGCGCGCCACCAACAAGGGCGCGCCGGCGCCGGTGGAAGCGTTCAAGCAGAAGGCGCCGACTTCATCGTGCGCGACAATCTCGCCGACCTCGTCAGCGCAATGAATGCGCTCAGCGGCGACGACCTGCTCAAGTTCGATCACATCAAGAGCCAGATCGAGGCGCGCGACCGCGAGATGACAAATCCTTACGTCAAGGATGCGCAGGTGATGAACATCCACAATGCGCGCCGTTATATCGGCGACAGGCTGATCCGCACCGCCAAGCCGCACCGCATTCTCGATCCCGAACACGGCCCGCTGATCGCGGTCAAACTCAACATCCTGACCCGCAAGACGCTGGGCGGCTTCGAGACCGATCTCGACTCGCGCGTGTTCGGCAACAATGGCGAGATCATCAAGGGGCTTTACGCGGCGGGCGAAGCCGCCGGTTTCGGCGGCGGCGGCGTGCACGGCTATCGCTCGCTGGAGGGCACGTTTCTGGGCGGGTGTCTGTTTTCCGGGCAGGAATGCCGGACGGGCGGCGGCGAAGGCGGTTTCGTAATTCCATTCGGCCGGATCGATTGATCATCGGCAGCGCAGACCATGGCCCCACCGGAGACCGGAGCGCCGGCATTGCCTGTTGTTCCGTCGATCAATGCATCCTATGATTGCATGACTTGCCGACCCCCAACCGCCTCATCATGCCACGGAGGATGCGATGCCCAACATCAAGATGGTACATATCCGCGGCAGTCTGAAGAAGCCTCTCCGCCACGCTATCGCGGTCGAACCCGCTCCCAAGGACGAACGGCTGGAGGTGACCGTTCGCCTGCGGCCCCGAAAGCCACTGCCGAACGCCACGGACATGCTCAAACCGTCCACCACCCCGCTGCCGATCCTGTCGCACGACCAATTCGAAAAAGCTACGGCGCGGCGCCAAAAGGATCTCGCCGAGATCAGAAAGTTCGCCAAGGCGAACAATCTCGCGGTGGTTCGGGAAGCGGAAAGCCGGCGAAGCGTGATCACTTTCCGGGATCGTCGGGGATTTCAACCGGGCCTTCAAGGTCAACCTCAAGACCTACAAATATCCCAAAGGAACCTACCGTGGTCGCACCGGATGGATCAGCGTGCCCGCACATCTGGCAGAGATCGTCGAGGGGTGTTTGGCATGGACAATCGGCCGGTGGCCAAAAGGCCGGCCGGCACGGCGACGGTCGGCTGCCGCCGGGAAAGACCACGCATTCAACCCGGACCAGGTTGCCAAGATCTACAAGTTTCCGAAGGATATGGACGGGACAGGGCAAACCATCAGGATCCTCGAACTGGGCGGTGGCTTTCGTCCCGAAGACCTCGAAGTGTATTTCACCAGAACTCGGCCTGCCGATTCCGGACGTGATTCCGGTATCGGTCGATGGCGCGGCCAATTCGCCAAGCAATTCGGACAGCGACGATAGCGAGGTCGTGCTCGACATCCAGGTCGCCAGCGCATGCGCGCCCGGCGCCAGGATCGTGGTGTATTTCACCAAGAACGACCGCGCCTCGCATGGATTCATTGATGCCCTGTCGAAGGCCATTCATGACCGCGAGAACAACCCCTCGGTGATCTCGATTTCCTGGGGCGGCACCGAGGACATCAGACCGACCACTTTTCAAGACCAGTTCAATCAGCTGCTGCAGGAAGCCGCCATGCTGGGTGTCACGGTCTGTGTCGCATCCGGCGACGACGGCGCCGCCGACAGCGCGCCGCGAGAATGGGACGGCAAAGCCCATGTCGATTTTCCGGCCTCGAGCCCGTTTGCGCTCGCCTGCGGTGGCACGCGCCTGCGGGCGCTTGGCAATACGATCACGCGCGAGACGATCTGGAACCAGCACAAGGCCGAGTTCGATAGTTCGACCGGCCCGGACGAGTTCGTTCGGTTCGGGAGGTGGTGGTGTCAGCGGCGCGTTTAAGCTTCCACCGTATCAGAACAGCGCCGGTGTGCCGCGATCGCTCAATCCAGTGAACTTCGCGGGACGAGGGGTTCCCGACGTCTGCGGGGCCGGCGACCCCGCCACCGGGTACAATATCCGTGCCGACGGTGACGACTTCGCCTTGGGCGGCACCAGCGCCGTTGCGCCGCTTTGGGCCGCCCTGATCGCGCGAATAAACCAGAAGCTTGGCGGGCGCGTCGGCTTCATCAACCCGCAGATCTATTCCCTGAAGTCCGATTCAGGAGCCTTTAACGACGTCACTGGCGGCGACAACCGCTGCAGCTTCAAGAAATTCCGCAACGTCGGATACGACGCGGGCACCGGATGGGATCCCTGCAGCGGATTGGGATCGCCCAACGGGACGATCCTCGGCCGATTGCTGAAGCCTGCGACCCCGGACGTGCAAAACAGGCCCGCGAAAAAGCACGCCGGCGCGAGGCTGGCGCGCCGCGGGCGCAAATGAGAAAGGCGCGGCTATCCCTGCGACAGCCGCGCCTGAACTCTGAGGATCAGCTCACGCCGCCCGCGCCGCGCTTCCTTTCCGTCTCGATCCGCCGTGCCAGCACCCAGCGGAAATAGGTCAGCGCCGCATCCGCGCCGATGGCGAGCAGCTGATAGTTCGGATCGGCGTCGAACACTTTCTGCTGCGCCTCGATGATCGTCCAGATCCTCGTTGAACGCCTCTTCGAGGCTGTGGCGCAGCGACAAGCGCGATGTTCGGATTGTCGATGTCGAAGTCGTGCAGATAGTTCCAGAAGAAATGCGTCGAGCTTCGCGTCTCCGGCGTCATGAACTGGGCGTTGCGATATTGCCGCGTGCCCGGCACTGCGACGCCTTTCTCGGCGCCCTGGCCCGCCGGCGCGAACATGGTGTCGAGCAGGAAGATGCCGGGAACGAGCATGCGGCCGATGTTGCGGCGGTCGATCTTGTCGGTCTTGTTGGCGATCACCTTGCTTATGATAGGGCGGCGGCTCGGCGCTCATGTGCCAGCGCTCGACGCGGAAACCGTCGTCGAGCTTCTCGATCGCGACCGGCTTGGTCTTGTAGGCGTATTCCTCGGAGCCGCCGAGCGTGTGGGTGTGCACGAAGGCGAGATGGGCGAAAGTCGCTGAGATTATCGACGATCAACAGCCAGTTGGCCTTGTAGTGCATGTAGCCGGGCAGCCCGCGCCATTTGGGATCGGCCAGCGGCGGATAATCCACGATCAGGTTCGGATCGGCCTTCTCGGCCTCGCCCATCCAGATCAAGATCAGATTGTAGCGCTCGACCACGGGATAGCTGCGCACGCCGAGTTTTGCCGGGATCATGTCCTGGCCGGGGATCTGGATGCACTTGCCGGCAGGATCGAACTTCATGCCGTGATACATGCAGCGGATGTCGTCGCCCTCGATCCGGCCCATCGAAAGCGGCGCGGCGCGATGGCAACAGCGATCATCGAGCGCTACGACCTTGCCGCTGGCGCCGCGATACAGCACGATCGGGCCGCTCCAGGATGGTGCGGGCCAGCTTCTTGCCGTCGATCAGCTCGTGATTCCAGGCCGCGACGTACCAGGAATTACGGAGAAAGATTCCGTCATCCGTCATGACACCCCTCCCTGTTCGTGAAGCGCATTCTGCTTGCTTTGTGTCATCTTCTATGGCATCGGCGTTCGCGCGGGTATCCGGATTGTCTGGACACACTGTACCGGCCGATGGACAATTGCCGGCATGGATTGGCGCGATTGGGAACTGTTTTGCGAGGTGGTGCAGCATGGCGGGCTTTAGCGCCGCCGCGCGCGTGCTCGGGCATCCCAAATCAAGCCTCAGTGCTGCAGTGCAGCGGCTGGAAAGCAATCTCGGCCTACGGCTGATCGAACGCACCACGCGTCATCTGCGCCTGACCGACGCCGGCGAAACCATCTATCGCGGGTGAAGCCGCTGTTCACTGCGCTGCACGATACCCATGGCGAGGCGCTGGCGATGAGCAGCGCCATCGCCGGCACGCTGCGCATCAAATCGCCTTACGAATTCGGCGCGCACCATGCCGGCCCGGTCGCGTGCGAATTGATGGGCCGTTATCCGGATCTGGTGATCCGGATCGACGTCGAGCACGAGATCGTCAGCCCGGTTGTCGAGAATTACGACATCGTGTTCGCGATGCTGGAGAGCGCCGCTGCCCTCGACCGGGATTGTCATCCGAAAGGTTTCGTCGCTGGAGCGCGGGCTGTACGCAGCCCCTTCGCTGCTGGAACAATTCGGCGAGCCCCGCACGCTGGAAGATCTCGGCGAGATTGCCTGCTGCTGACCGGCCCTAACGACGCGCCCTGGGCACATCACCACGCCTGATGGCGTACGATCGAACATCTCGACGTTGCAGAAGGCCCGGCTGGTCAGTTCGAATGCCGACATCAGGTTGCAGGCGGCGCTGGCCGGGCACGGCGTGTTGCGGGTGACCGCAAGCTTCACCAACGCGGCCGGTTGCCGCGGGACTGTTGCGGCGGATCCTGCCGGATCATGTCTGCGAGCCGCTCAACGTGCACGCGCTGCTGCCGGCGCGGCAGTTCGTCCCGGCCAAGGTGCGGTGCTTCCTGGACGCGCTGGAAGCCCATGGCCGCGCGCAACGCCAGGGAGGACGCATGATCCGCTTCCTTGCACACGAGCCTCGCGATCGCGCTCGGCGCCGGCTGCCGCGGCTGCGGAGACCATCGAGATCGGCGTCGCGAAGCGCAGCTACCTCACGCAATTCCCCGAGGACAAAACCTGCGCCGCTGGTCGATCGTGCTTCACGGCAATACCCAGACCGGCGCCGACATCGGGACGCGGACCTCGTGGTCGCTGGTCGCCAGCCGGGAGCGCTTTGGCGTGATCTATCCGGACGGGCTCAACCACGCCTGGGCGGATCTGCGGCCGGACTCAGGCGCGCCGGACAAGCGCCGCCCGCCGGCACCGACGACGTCGCCTTCATCGCGAAGCTGATCGAGAAATATGTGGCCGACGGCATTCGCGGATCGAAGCGCGTCTATATCACCGGGCTTTCGAACGGCGGCGCCATGACGATGACGCTGGTCTGCGCGCGCGCCGACCTGTTCGCGGCCGCCGCCAGCGTCATCATGAATCTCACCGACGAGTCCGCCAGCGGCTGTCATCCCTTCGCGGCCGGTGCCGATGCTGGTCATGAACGGCACCGCCGATCCCCTGATCCCTTATCGAGGGCGGCAAGGGCGCCAGCCGCTACGCCGTGGACGGCTTCTGGTCGACGCCAAACACGCTGGCGTTCTGGCGGCGCGTCAATGGCTGCCAGGCGGCGGATGCCGCCGTCACCGAGCTCGCCGATCGCGATCCTGCCGACCAAAGCACGGTGACGCGGATCGAGTCGCAGCTGTCCGCCAGGACGCGATGTCGTGCTCTACCGCGTCAATGGCGGCGGCCACCGCATGCCCGGCAGCCTTTCCGACGCGCGCTTTCCGCGCATCGCGGCCAATCCTTCTCGGGCCCCAGAACCACGATATCGACGGCGCCGAAACGATCTCGGGCGTTTTTCAGGAAGTTTCCGTGATGTGGCGCAATTTCAGGATGCTTCATTGAGCAGAACGCAGTAGCCGACCGCGCGTCGGCGCGCTAAGTAGAGCGCGCCACATCAATCGGGAGAGCATTATGACCATCCAGCGTTTTGAAACCGGGCCGCGCATGAGCCAGGTCGTCGTCAACGGCAACACGATCTATCTCGCGGGCGTCGTCGCCAACAAAACCGCCGGCGAAAGCGTGACCGAGCAGACGCAGGAGATACTCTCGATCATCGACGGCCATCTCGCCAAAGCCGGCAGCGACAAGTCGAAGCTTCTGTCGGCCACGATCTCCATCACCGACATGAAAACCTTCCAGGACATGAACGCGGTATGGGACGGTTGGGTATCGGCCGGCAACACCCCGGCGCGCGCCACCGTCGAGGCGAAGCTTGCAGCGCCGCAGTATAACGTCGAGATCATGGTGGTCGCTGCGAAGTAATTTTGGCGAAGTGATTTTGGCCGGCGCGAGGGTTTTGATGGCCCTCGCGCCGTTTCCTTGACCTCCGAGGTAATCGATTCCGGCGTGCGAACCTTCGATAGTCGGCCAGCCGATCATTTCGGCCCCAACGAAGGAGAGCACCATGACCGACGTCAAACCATCGCCAACCGTTACATCGATCTGATGGAACGAGCGGACCCACTGCTCGCCGCCGCGAAATCCTCGCCGCAAATTGGGCCACCGACGCCCGCTATGTCGATCCCCTGATGAGCGGCGACGGCCACTGACGGCGTCGATCGCGCTGATCGCAGGCGTGCAGCAGCGCTTTCCGGATTTCAAATTCAGGCTGATCGGCGAACCCAACGGTTTTGGCGACCACGCTCCGCTTCTCCTGGGGGCTCGGCCCCGACAGCGCCGACAGCCCGATCAAGGGCACGGATTTTGCCGTGCTCAGCGACGGCCGCATCCGCAGCATCACCGGCTTCCTCGATCAGGTGCCGCCAGGCGCGTGAGGGCATGGGCCTGCGGGCTGCCTCCGTAATCCCGGAGGCGGCGCCCACTGCCGGGCGACAAATATTTCGGGGAACCTATTCCGCCGTGCCGCATCAACCCCAATACAATGCTATTGGTGGAACCCTCATGCGCCAGGCCCAAACACCGCACATCGCTGCCCAACGACCCCGGTGACCATCGATCCTGGTCCGCGCGGGCGCTGGCCCGCGACGAGCGCGCGGTTCGCGCCATCATGCAGGCCAATAATCGCGAGGCTCTATCGCCTGGCCCGCGGTATCCTGCGCAACGACGGCGAAGGCCGAGGACGTGTGCAGGAGACCTACGTCCGCGCGTTTCACCGCATCTGGAGAGCTTTCGCGGCGATTCCAGCCTGGCGACCTGGCTGTCACGGATCGCCATGAACAGGCGCTGGGCCGGCTGCGCCGCGGCGCGGCCCGTGCAGAATTGTCCTCGCTGCCGCAAGGCGCGCTCGAAGCACAAATCATCCAGTTCCCCTCGCCGCCGCAGCCGATCCGGAAAAATCCATGGCCCAGCGATGAAATTCAGCATGTCGTCGAACACGCCATCGACGAACTACCCGGAGGCGTTTCGTCTCGTCTTCATCACCCGCGTGATCGAGGGCATGAATGTCGAGGAGACCGCGGAGATTCTCGGGCTGAAGCCGGAAACCGTGAAGACACGACTGCACCGCGCCCGCACGCATGTTGCGCGACAATGTCGAGAAGAAGATCGGCCTGTCGTAATGGAAGCATTTCCCTTTGCCGGCAAGCGCTGCGAACGGCTGACCGACGCGGTCCTGAAGCGGCTGGGTTTCAGCATAAGTTTTTCGGGAACCTTCGCGCATTCAGCGCCATCCAACTCCCTGTGCAACCAACTTAAGCGCCGGCGCGCCTCGCGCCGGCTCCACAGGAAGTGTCAAACCATGTTCGTTCGATTGAGCGCGGCGATCGCCGCGTTGAGCCTCTTGAGCAGCGCCGCGCTGGCGCAAGGCGCAAAGCCCACCGATCCGCAGATCGCGCATATCGCCTACACCGCCGGCGTGATCGACATCGCCGCCGCCAAGCAGGCGCTGTCAAAGCCGGCAACAAGGACGTCAAGGCGTTCGCGCGAAGACATGGTGCGCGACCATGAAGCCGTGAACAAGCAGGCGCTCGACCTCGTCAAGAAGCTCAAGGTGACGCCCGAGGACAACGACACCAGCAAGACGCTGTCGAAGCAGGCCGCCGACAAGCTCGCCGAACTCGGCAAGCTGAAGGGCGCCGAATTCGACAAGGCCTATGTCGCCAACGAGGTCGCCTACCACAAGGCGGTCAATGGCGCGCTGGAGACGCAGCTGATTCCCGTCGGCCAGCAATGCCGAACTGAAGAGCCTGCTGCAGACCGGCCTGAAAATCTTTCAGGGCCACCGAGCAGCACGCCGAACACGTCGCCGCCGGCCTGAAGTAAGGAGACCGCCCATGCTGCCGAGACGGCTATCTCCGATCGTGACCGCGCTGATGCTCGGCGCGATCGCCGTCTCGGCGCATGCGGCGACCATTCAAATCACGATGGAAAATCTCGTGATCTCGCCGGCGGAGGCATCCGCCAAGGTCGGCGACACCATCGAATGGATCAACAAGGATATTTTCGTCCATACCGCGACGGCGCGAAACGGCGACTTGGACGTGACGATGCCGCCGAAGAAGACCGTGACGTCTGGTTTTGAAGAAGGCCGGCACGGTCGAGTATTACTGCCGCTTCCATCCCAACATGAAGGCCGTGCCTACCGTTGCGCCGTAGCACGGCAGAGCTGTCATGCGCTGCAACGCCATCGCCAGCCCGCACTGCCACGGCTGCCTGCCAGACCGGATAGAGCACCGAGGTCGAGATCGAGGCTCGAGCGCGTTATCGACCGCCAGCAGCGTGCCGGCAAGCGTGCCCGTCGAGCAGCATCGTGCAGCCACGCCACGGCATCGCGCGGACCCGCCGGCAGCAGCGCACATCCCCAGCGCCATGATGGCCCGCGCCGACAAAGCCGCCGGCAAGTCCGGTCAGGATATTGCGCATGATCTTGTCGGCGCCATTGGCTCTGCCCGTCGATCCAGATCGCGGCATTCACCGCGCACGACGAACGCGACCATGGTGACGATTGCGGCCACCAGCGCCGCCCACCAGCGGATTGGCGCTGCAGCGCCGGACCAGAATAAAACACCAGCACAGCAACGGGACCGCCACCAGCGCGATGCGAAAATCCCCGGGCGCGCCGCTGATCCGGTCGATCAATTGCGGCGCCAGCGGCGTCAAGAGCGCCCGACAGCACGCCACCGGCGGCGATCATCAGCAGACTGTTGCGGGAGGTGCCGGCGGAAGTGATCGCCTCGGTCAACGCGTTCACCTCCATTTGCGCGGCACGCCCATCGTCTAGCACGACGACGGTCGTGATTGAAGACAATGCACGACGCCCAAACGGCTCACAAACTAAAGCCGCGCCAGCCCGAAGGCTGACGCGGCGATAGCCGTTCTGTTGCCAGGTGGACCAACCCCGAACAGGTTACGCCGCGAGGCGCACTTCGTTCAATGCAACGTTATCGTTTGCATTTAGGTTTTTGACCCGATAACGGCGGTATCATGCCGAGCACAATTCAGAGCTTCTTTGCGACCATCGATCCTGGTTCGCCCCCGCCTTAGCAGCCCAGGGATTACGCCTTGCGGCAGAATCGATCTCACCGGAATGAGACCTTTAAGCTCAAGCTGCTAAGGTGGAGGCGCCGGGTACTGCCCCCGGGTCTGCCCGCAGTCCGCTCTGAGGTTCAGCGCCATCGTCTTGCGACGCGATGACAGTAGAGCGCTATCGGCGGGGAAAAGATAGGCTCAAGTCGGCGATGGCCATTGAACCGAGCGAGAATGGAGCGGGCGAAGAGGATCGAACCCTCGTATGCAGCTTGGGAAGCTGCCGTTCTACCGCCATTGAACTACGCCCGCGGACGCCTGACTTTACGCGCTCCTTGATTGCTCCGACCCCGCGCCTTCCGCCAAGCGGCTTGCCTCCGCTCCGCCGCGCCTTAACGAAGCGCAAAGATTCCGGAGTGCGCGCTTTTATGACGGTGTTATGATCCCTTCCGGGGCTGGTGGCGTATGGCGGGGCATGGGTACTCCATTTTCGACACGGCGCTAGGCCGTTGCGGCATCGCATGGGGCGATCTCGGCGTCGTCGGTGTGCAGCTCCCGGAAGCCCGCGAGATCGACACACGGCGGCGGCTGTTCCAGCTTTATCCCGACGCCCGCGAACTTCGTCCACCGCCAAACGCCGAGATCGCGATCGAGGGCATCGTCGCGCTGCTGCGCGGCGGCGGACAGCGACCTCTCCGACGTCACGCTCGACATGACCGGCATTCCGCGCTTCAACCAGCGCGTCTACGCGTTCGCCCGCACCATTCGGCGTGGCGAGACCCGCACCTATGCCGAGGTCGCAGCGGCTCGCTGCGCGCCTCGGGCGCGGTGTATTCGGTAGCGCAGGCGATCGGGCGCAACCCCTTCATGATCATCGTGCCCTGCCATCGCGTGCTCGAGGCCGGCCACTATGCCGACAAGATCTCGCCGAACGGCGGCGCCATCTCCAAGCGCCGGCTGCTGTCGATCGAGGGCACACAGACCGACCACGAGCAAGACGCTGTTCGACGTGCTGCTGCCGGTTGCGCCGCCCCGCGCGCATAACTAAATCTGCGGGATGACCGCGACCACGCTGTTGCAGCGCAAATCCATCTCGGTATCGGACTTCCGGTGCAGCGCCGGGCCCGGCGACAAGCCGTTCGCGGAACTGCATCGCCGCCACTCGATCTCCTATGTCCGCAAGGAGCAGTTTTGGCCTGCACTGCCGCGGCAAGTTCTCAGGAATTGGTCGCGGGATCGGTGCTGATCGGCCATCCCGGCGATGAATATACCTGCACCCATGATCATGTCTGCGGCGACGAGTGCCTGTCGTTCTTCCTGGCGCGCCGAACTGGTTGAGGCGATCGGCGACAGCCCGGCCGTCTGGCAGATCGGCTCGGCGCCGCCGCTGCCGGAACTGATGGTGCTCGGCGAGCTGGCGCAAGCGGCGGCAGATGGCAGCAGCGACATCGGCCTCGGCGAGATCGGCCAGTGTGCTGGCCAGCCGCTTTGTCGAGGTGGCTTCCGGCAAGCCGGCGCAAAGCCGGCCTCGATGGCGGCGTCGCGACCGCCGTCGCGCCGTGGAAACCGCACTCTGGATCGATGCGCAATTCGCACCAGGAAATCGATCTCGAGGATGCCGCGGCGCAGGCCGGCATCAGTCCGTTCCATTTCCTGCGGCTGTTTTCCGACGTGCTCGGCGTCACGCCGCACCAATATCTGGTGCGCTCGCGGCTCCGCCATGCCGCACAGGCGGCTTGCCGATGACGACGAGTCCGATCACCGATATCGCCTATGATGTCGGCTTCGGCGATCTCTCCAATTTCGTGCGCACCTTCCACCGCGCCGCCGGCGCCTCGCCGTTGCGGTTCCGCCAGGCTTCACGCGGCCATCGCAAGATTTTCCAAGAACGGCTCGCCCTCAACTAGGCTAGGCTGTCTCCAGGTTGCGCGGTCTCGCGCGGTTTCGACTGGAGAAGCATCACGTACGACCACATCGGATTACGCGTCGGGAACCTCGACGCCAGCGTGCGCTTCTATACGGCGGCGCTCGCTCCTTAGGATTTGTGCTGTGCTCGCGCGACGATTCCGGCGCGGGTTTGGCCCCGAGGACGCACCCGCGCTCTGGCTGCATCTGCACAAGGGCCCGGCGGCACCCGGCGCGCATGTCGCGTTCCGCGCGGCGGACCATGCAGCGATCAAAAATTCCATGCCGAAGGGCTGAAAGCCGGTGGCCGCGACAATGGCGGCGCCGGACCACGCGCGGATTACAGCCCGACCTACTACGCCGCGTTTCTGATCGATCCCGATGCGGCAACATATGTCGAGGCGGTTTGTACGTAGGTTCGTTCGGCGCTCTGCTCTCCGCCGTCATTGCGAGCGAAGCGAAGCAATCCATCGAGCAGCAAAGCAAGCATGGATTGCTTCGGTCGCTTCGCTCCTCGCAACGACGGCATCCTCAATCATCAAGGGAAACGACCATGGCTTCCATCCACAGAGACATCATCATCGACGAGCAATACGTAACTG
>ERZ1370068.7736-contig-6635_pt1 | contig 29339 bp, 35 predicted proteins | sample MGYA00561227_ERZ1370068 | MGnify/ENA primary metagenome ERZ1370068 (study PRJEB38410, sample SAMEA6850437) | metagenome | study: Metagenomic assessment of the ecological functions of the soil: analysis of the soil microbiota associated with the...
AGGTATTACTTCGTTCAGTTACGTATTGCCGAGCACCGCCGCGGCGGCCCGCAGCTCGGACTCACGGATCTCGCCGAGCCTCTGCGCGCTGGATGGTGTTCGTTGTCGCGATGGCCGCGGTAGCGGCTCGGCCTGCGCCTCGCGTCGCCGTCACCAGGTAGGTCTCGACGCCTTCCGGACGTGCAGTTTCGCGTAGCGTCCCGCCGACGCCGAGCGACTCATCGTCCGGGTGCGCGAGGACGGCCATCAGTTTCAGGGCATGGGCGGTGACATCGACGTTCTGGTGGGTTCGTGATCGTTCTGGACGCTTCGTTAACGTTCTGGAGTCTTCGCCGCGTTCTGGGCGTTCTGGTAGTTTACGCTGAACGAACATGGTCACCCCCGAACGAACACCGTGAGTCTCCAGAACGGACGTCGTGAGTCTCCAGAACGAACGTCACCGGCTCCCGAGAACGTCGTCTTCCCGCCTCACCTCGGTCGACGCGCTGCGCGGTTTCGTGATGGTGATCATGGCGCTCGACCACACGCGCGATTTCTTTCACGTCGGCGCGATGTCGTTCTCGCCCGAAGATCTGACGCGGACCACGCCGATCCTCTTCCTGACGCGGTGGATCACGCACATCTGCGCGCCGACGTTCGTCTTCCTCGCCGGCGCCGGCGCCTTCCTTCGGCTGCAGCGCGACGGTTCGAAGGCGCGTGTGTCGCACTTTCTGTCGACGCGCGGCGTGTGGCTGATCTTCATCGAGCTGACGGTGATGCGGGCTGGCGATGAACTTCACCTCGACTCGCGATATCCGTTTCTGCTGATCATCCTGACCGCGCTCGGCGTGTCGATGATCGCGCTGGCCGTCCTGATCCATCTGCCGACGCGCGCGCTCGCGGTGGTGAGCGTCGCGATCGTCCTGCTGCACAACACGCTCGACGGGATCAACGCCGCGCAGTTCGGCGCCTTCGCCGCGCGTCTGGAACCGTCCTCCACCAGCAGGGTTCTTCACGCTCGCGGGCGTTCCGGTCGTCTTCGGCTACCCGGTGCTGCCGTGGATCGGCGTGATGGCCGGCGGGTTCTGCTTCGCTCAGGTGCTCTGGGCCTCGAGCCGGATCGCCGCCGGCGCGTGCTCGCCGCCACCGGCGCCGCGTTCGTCGCGCTGTTTCTGATCGTCGAGGCTCGTGAATGTCTATGGCGACCCGGTGCCGTGGTCGCATCAACGCTCAGCGGTCTTCACGCTGCTGTCGTTTCTCAGAACGACGAAATATCCGCCGTCGCTGGAATTCCTGCTGATGACGCTCGGCCCGTCGCTGCTCCTGCTGGCGCACTTCGACGCACGTCAACCCGGCCGCGCGAAATCCGTTGGTGATCATCGGCCGCGTCCCGTTCTTCTATTACGTCGTGCATTTCTGGCTGCTTCCGTCATCGCGTCGGTGATGGCGTGCGTGCGATATGGCGCCTCATCGCTCAGCTTCCTCTTCATGCCGCTTGCCGTCGATGGGCGGATCGCGCGATCTCTTCCCATCCGACTTCGGCTACGCGCTGTGGGTCACCTACATCGTCTGGGCCGCGGTCGTCGCGTTGATGTATCCGTTGTGCCGCTGGATGGCCCGATCTCAAGGCGCGGACCCGAGCGTCATGGGCGAGCTACCTGTAGTGCCCGTCAGCTGACGCATTTCGGCATCTTCTTCAGCGCGCTCGCTGACCCGATCTGGCGACGATCCCCTTGATCATCGTCAGCCGTCGGGGCGCGACCTGGCCCTTTCGATCTCGACGGCGTAGACGTGCCGCGGACCCTGCCGCGAACTGGCCGGTGAAGATCGACCCATTTCTTGTCGGGCGTGATGTGCACGTTCGGCTCGACGCCGCCGCGGCCGGTGACGTAGTTGTGCTGCGACATGTTGACCAGCTTCTCGCGCGGCGACGGTCCTGTTCGGCTGCACGCGCAGCAGGTTGATCCACATCCCGTCGGTCGCATACGCGACCTGCGACGCGATCGCCGCCGTCGCTGGCGAAGAGCGTGTCGTCGCGCGAGCTGTTGAAGTGCACGCCCCACCAGCTGCGCTGCGAGGTGATAGCGGATCTTCCGGCCGGTCGTCCATGCTCGACGCCGGCGACCCAGAAGTCCTGGCTGCGCGGCGTCTGGAGATCGAACCACACCGTCTTGCCGTCCCAGCTCCACCACTCGTGGCCGTTGATCTCCATGTCCATCGTGCGCTGGTGCATCAGCCGCATCTGGCTGCCGTCGGTGCGGATCGTCCAGGTGCGATCGCAGCTCGTGCCACGTGCCTTCGTGGCAATAGAGCAGCAGGTCGGGATCGACGGGATTGAACTGCAGGTGATTCAGGTCGCCGTACTGGAAGCCGGTCTCGCGCGACTCGCCGGTCTTCGAGGTTCGTGAACACGAACGACTGCAGTGCCGGATTGAGCGCGCGGGCGCGCGAGCCCGTCTTCCTTCGTGACCGAGTACTGCTGATCGGGCGTCAGATCTTCCATGCGCTTGCCGGGAAACATCCGCTGCAGCTGCGGAACCGCCGCGCGCGGCCGGCGGGCGCGGATGCGTGCCGTCGGAGTCGACCGGCGCTGGCGTTCTTCGACGACCGACAGCGTTTCGTCGGCGTTGATCGAGGCCGCGGGCGTGGGGCACCTCGCGCGTCCGTCTTCGTGTCGACGTTGACCGCGGTGATCGTCCCGCCGCTGCCGCTGGTGTAGTAGATCTCGCGCGTGCGCCGTGCGAAATATCCGCCGCGCGCGCGCGCGGCGACGATCTGCACCGGCGTGCGCGCCTGCCGTGCCGATCTTCGCGACGTCGACGATCGCGATGCCGTTGGGAGTGTTGAACATCATCTTGTCCCCTTCGGGCGAAAACGCGTTGTCGTGGAAATAGAGCGTCGAACCGCCGGCATCGTCGGTCAGCCGCACGACGCGGTGCCCGGTATCGGCGTCGATCCAATCGATCCGCGATAACTCCTGCGGGCGAGCATCGCGCTCCCGCTCAGCGACGCCGCGACGAACAGCCTGAACAGCCCGAACAGCCCGAACAGCGACGTCCTCATCGATCCGCTCCCGACGCGGATACTACACCCGGTTCCCACCAACTAGTGGAGGGTATCCACTGAAGTAGTTACTAGTTACAACGAGCCTTCGACCGCGATTTTCGGGCCGCGACAACGCCGGGGTCCCCACCGCGCACGCCTGCGCGGTGGGGTGGAACGGAGCGGCCCGGTAGTAAATCCGGAGGAGACACACCAGTAGGGGTGTCGTAAGTACGTTGCTGGGATGGGCCGCCCGCGCGTCAATCCGTTCCAGCGATTTTTCAAGACCGAAGCCGCCGGCGGCCTGCTGCTGCTCGTGTGTGCGGCGGCGGCGCTGGCCGCCGCCAATTCGCCGTCGGCGGCGGCGCATGAGCGCATCTGGCAGATCCCGATCGCGATCGGCACGCCCGGCCACTCGCTCGCTGACGCTGCACCAGTGGATCAACGACGGCCTGATGGCGCTGTTCTTTCTGCTGGTCGGTCTGGAGATCAAACGCGAAGCTGCTCAGCCGGCGAACTGGCGTCGCTCGGCCAGGCGATCCTGCCGATTTCCGGCGCGATCGGCGGAATGGTCGTGCCGGCCTCGCTCTACGTCGCCATCGCCGCCGCGGCGAGGCACCGACCTCCACGGCTGGGGATCCCGATGGCCACTGACATCGCGTTCGCTCTCGGCACGCTGTCGCTCGTCGCGCCGGCGGCGCCGACCGGCCTCAAGGTGTTCCTGACCGCGCTGGCGATCGTCGGAACGACCTCGGCGCCGTCGTCGTGATCGCGCTCTTCTACACGCAGACGATCGCGTGGGCGCGCTGACGATCGCTGGCGGCCGTCCTGGCGGCGCTGTTCAGCCTGACGGCGCTCGGTGTCGCCGGCTCGCGCCAGCACGCTCGTGCTCGGCGCCGTTCTGTGGTTCTTCGTCCACGAATCGGGCGTGCACGCGACCATCGCCGGCGTCCTGCTGGCGCTCGCCATTCCGACGCGCTCGCGCATCGACGCCGGACTATTTCGCCGAGAAGGCGCGGCAGCTGCTGGACGACTTCGATCGCGCCGAGGCCGGCGACCGCGTCGTGCTGACCAGCAAAGGACAGCAGAAAGCGATTCACCGACCCGAGGCGGCCTTCGAAGAGGTCACGGCGCCGCCGCTGCTGCGTCTGGAGAGCGCGCTCCACGGCCTGTCGGCGTTCTGTGGTCATGCCGCTCGTTCGCGCTGTCGAATGCCGGTGTCGCACTGGCGGCGGGGTCGGCGGGAGGCGGCGCAGTCATCCTGGCGGTCGCCGCTGGATTGGCGATTGGCAAGCCATTCGGCATCACCGCGGTGGCGTGGGCAACGGCGAAGTTGAAGCTGACCGAACTGCCGGCGGGTATGACGTGGCCGCAGTTGCACGGCGGCGCGTGGCTCGGCGGGATCGGCTTCACGATGTCGCTGTTCATCGCGACGCTCGCGTTCGAGGGAACGCCCGCTGCTCGCCGCGGCGAAGCTGGGCACGATCGCCGGATCGCTCGTCGCCGGGGCGATCGCGGCCGCGATTCTGCGTCTCACTGAATGAGATTGGGTGGTTCGCCTGACAAACCCGGATTGCGCAGCTGTTTCTCACGTCGAAACGACCACGGATGGCTTTGACAGCGATATGGAGCACGCGCATCGTTGCCTCCGCGTCGACGGCCCTGACAGGGCCGCCCACGGGAAGAGGTTGCCATGTCCAGCCTTGCTCCGCGGCTCGCGTGCGTCGTGCTCGTTGCTGCTGACACCGTCGATCTCGATCGCGCAGGTCGGCGGCGGCGGATCGATTCAGGGAACGGTGCTCGACGCATCGAACGCCGCGATTGCCCGGCGCGACCGTCACCGCCACCAACGTCGCCACCGGGCATCGAGACCGTGCAGGCAGACGACGGCAGCCGGGCGTCTATGCGGTGACGCCGCTGCCGCCCGGGCAGCTACCGCGTCGCGGTCACGCTCGACGGCTTCCAGCCGTTCGTCCGCGACGGCATCGTCGTCGATGCGCTGGGCGTCGTCGGGTTGAACGTCATCGCTCAGGTGGCCGGCGTCACGCAGGACGTCGTCGTGACCGCGGCCGCGCCGCTCGCTCGCGACGGCCGACGCCCGGCTCGGCCAGACGATCCGCAACGACGTCTACACCGCGCTGCCGCTGGTGCATGAACACCGGCGGACCGCGCGATCCGACCGCGTTCATGTTCCTGATGCCGGGCGTGCAGTCGATCGGACGCTGGGGCAACGTGATGGGCGGCCAGGACTTCACCGACCGACATGTACGTCGAAGGCATCCCGATCACGAACGCCGTGGTCCAGGGCGAAGGCCGCAACCTGTCGTTCGGGATCTCGGTCGACGCGGTCGATCAGTTCCAGGTCGAGACGAGCGGCACGGCGGTGATGTTCAACGGCCAGGGCGCGTCCAACTACGTCGTCAAGTCCGGGACGAACACGTTCCACGGCAGCGGCGTTCGAGTACTTCCGCAACAAGGCGCTCGACGCGAAGGCGTTCTTCTGCGACTGTCAAGCCGGACGACAACCAGCACGAATACGGCGGCACGCTCGGCGGTCCGATCCGCAAGAACCAGATGTTCTTCTTCGTGCGCCTACGACGGCTACCGCGATCGCCGCCAGACGCCGTCGGCGCTGACGTCGATTCCGACGCTGGCGCGAGCGCAACGGCGACTTCAGCGCGCTGCCGGTGACGATCTACGATCCGCGAACGACGCGGCCCGAATCCGAACGGCACCGGCTTCGTGCGCGATCCGTTTCCGGGCAACATCATCCCGCAGCGATCGGATCTCGTCCGATCTCGCGATACTTCCAGTCGTTCCTGCCGGATCCCGACCAACGGCGGCCTGCAGAACAACTATCTCGGCGGCGTCGCTGCCGACCGGCTTCAACAACGAGAACGTCACCGGCGAAGGTGGACCTGCAAGCTGAGCGCGCGGCAGCAGATCTCGGTGCTGTTCTCGCACGGCAGGCGCACGCCAGGCGACGCCGTACCGCGGCGGCACCAACCCGCAGACGCTCGCTGCCGCTGCCGTACACGGAGACGCGCCTCGTCGAGGAGGTGCCGACCAGCGCGCAGGTCAAGCACACCTGCGTGATCGGCTCGACGCTGGGTGAACCAGGTCAGCGCCGGCTTCTCGCGGCTGTCGGTGCCGATCTTCAACGCGACGATCGACGGGCAGTATCCGATCAAGGCCGGGTCTGCGCGGGCTGCCGGCCGGCGAAGCCGATTCGTCGTTTCCGGAAGTCGCGTTCGCCGGACCGAACGCGCCGACGCAGTGGCGCGGCACCGACGCGCGCGCGTTCACCGAGTATCTGAACAACTACACGCTGCAGGACAACCTGACACTGGACGCGCGGCAAGCACGCGATGACCTTCGGCCTGCAGGCGCAGCGCATGGACGCCGACGAGCGCGAGCGCACCTACGGCAGCCTCGCGACGTTCGGCTTCAGCAACGCGCAGACGGCCGGCTTCAACGCCGACGGGCACGCTGCACGACCGACCACCGGCAACGCCTACGCGAGCTTCCTCCTCGGCGAGCTGAACGCGACCAACGTCGTCGCAGGATTCGCAGGTGGCGACGAGCGGGCGGTTCTACGCCTACGCGTTGTGGGCGCAGGACGACTTCAAGCTGCGACCCGACCTGACGCTCAACCTCGGGCTGCGCTACGACATCATGAAGCCCTACACCGAGATCGTACGATCGCTGGTCGTTCCTCGATCGCGACGCTGCCGAATCCGGCCGTCGGCGGATATCCCGGCGCCGTCGTGTTCGCGGGCGACGGTCCGAACAGCTGCAGCTGCCGCACGCCGATCGCGACGTATCACGGCGGCGCTCGGACCGCGCGTCGGCCTGGCCTACAGCCTGAACGAACGCACCGGTCGCTGCGCGACCGCCTACGGCATCAACTATTCACGCCGCGGCGCGGTCGGCGGCCGCGCCGGCGCGCGCAACGGCACCGGCACGCTCGGCTTCTCGGCCAACGCGAGCTTCCCGAGCGCGAACGGCTTCGATCCGTCGTACAACTGGAACAACGGCGTGCCGTCGTATCCGGCGCCGCCCTTCTTCGATCCGACGCTGAACACCGGCTTCGTCACCGGCCGTGGCACCGGCGGCGGCGTGACCTACGGCGATCCCGAGATCGGCGGGCGGCCGCCGCGCTATCAGAACTGGAACGCCGGGCGTGCAGTACGCGCTGGCGCGGACGCTGACCGTCGGCGCGACGCTACGCCGGCAGCCACGGCGACTTCCTCGGCGGCAGCGGACGCGGGTTCTATCGCGAACCAGCTCGATCCGCGCTTCCTCGTCCTCGGCAATCTGCTGACGCAGCAGGCGACGCCCGCCAACATCGCCGCCGCGCAGGCGATCGTGCCCGGCGTCGGCTCTGCCGTATGCGGGTTTCTCCGGCACCATCGCGCAGATGCTGCGGCCGTTCCCGCAGTATTCGGCCGTCACCGACGTCTACGGCGACGTCGCGCGATCCACTATCACTCGCTGCAGCTGACCGCCGAGAAGCGCCGATCCGACGATGGGCTGATCGGTGAATTTCAACTACACGTTCAGCCGGACCGAGGACAATCTCGCGGCGCGGACCGGCTACAACTTCGATCAGGACTGGGCCGTCGGCGTCAACGATCAGCCGCACGTCTGGAACGCGATGGTCGTCTACGACATGCCGTTCGGCGCGGACGGCAAGCCGGGCAGCGGCAATCCGGTCGTGCGAGCGATCGTCAAGGACTGGCAGATCTCGGGCATCACGCAGTTCCGATCCGGCCGTCCGCTCGGATCGATTCTGCGCGGCGTGCAACCTGCCGAACGCCGGGACCTGCTACGCCGACTTCGACCCGAGCTTCAGCGGCGACGGTCCGCATCAACGGCGACTACGGCGACGGCGACGTGCTCGGCGCCGAACGCCGCCGGCCTACATCGACCGCGCCGCGTTCCAGTCGCGCCGGCGGCGTTCACCTACGGCAACACGCCGCGGACGCTCGCCGTTCGACCTGCGCAACCCGAGCTCGTTCAATCAGGATCTCGAGCGTCCGGCGCGACTTTCCGATCTCGCGGATGAAGCTCGGGCTCGGCGTCGACGTGTTCAACCTGTTCAACACCGTCGTCTTCGGCGGGATCCAGACCAACATCACCAACGCCAACTTCGGCCGCGTCAGCTCGCAGGTCAACACGCCGCGGGTCGGGCAGATCAAGGTGCGGCTGGAGTTCTGAGCCGGACGGTGTTCAATCGAGACGAGACAAACGAATTCACATACGGAGAAACGGAGGAAACGGAGGACGAACGGAGAAGAAAACGGGGTCATCCGCAAGTGTGCGCAGATCGCGAGTGGTTCCGCGCGCTTCGACGGGCCGGCCTGCACAGCAGGCCGGCTGGCTGCGGCGGATCGGATCGGAATCGTGAACCGATCGGGATTTACTGCCGTTCACGATTCCGATCCGATCTGCCGCAGCAGCGCGTCGCTTCGCGACGCCCGTCGAACTCACCTCCGTTCGTGCTCCGTTAACTCCGTTTCTCCGTCTGTGAATCTTTTTCATCTATCATCAGCGTGCGTTGCGGACCTTTCTGTTTGTAGCGGCGCTGGCGTGGATCGCGGCTTGGCCAGGCGATCTGCGGAGTGCTGCGCAGACGCCACTCACCCGGGATCGTGCCCGAGGACGCCGGCGCGGCCAGCGGGCCTGACGCCGACCTCTCATTGCATCGAGCTGTTGCCAGCTGACGGCGTCGAAGACGCGGCCGGCGCCGCGCGGCTGCTCGCGCCCTCGTCGCCGTTCGGCCTCGCGGTAACCGCCGCCGGCGAGCCGCAATACGACGTCGACTTCAACCTGCGCGATCTGCCAGAGCCCGCGGCACTGGGACCATACACGGCATACGTCGCGTGGGCGACCACGCCTCAGTTGAGCCCGGTCGTGAAGCTCGGGGTCGTCCGCAATGGCACGATGCGACTCGGACGAGTGGCGTTCGATCGCATCCTGATCCTGATCACCGCCGAAGCGTCGCCTGAAACAACCGATCGAGTCGGCCGTCTCGTGCTGCGCGGCACTTCCGCCAGCGCATGCCATGCAGCCGCACGATCTCGCGTTCGTGCTGTCAGGTTTTCTGACATCGAAGGATGCGCCGCCGGCGACGCACGTGCACGAGATGCCGCACGATGCCGCGGCCGCGCCCGGCGCGTGGACGCCGCCGCCGATGCACCCGCGCGTGACGATGCCGCCGGAACTGATGACGCTGCGGCCGGACGTGTCGTCGTATCTGCCGAAGCCGGATCGATCGATTCCGCTGGCCCGGCCGCGCGAGCTGTTGCGGCTCGCCAATGGCGCATCGCTGAATCTCGTCGCCGCGCCCGTCCGACGAGTGCTCTTCGGCCGCACGGTGACGATGCTCGGGTTCAACGGTCAGTATCCGGGACCGCTCATCCAGGTGGATGAGGGATCGACAATCGCCGTGCGCTTCACCAACCGCACCGATTTTCCGACCGCGATGCACTGGCACGGCGTCCGCCTCGACAACCGGTTCGACGGCGTGCCACACGTGACGCAGGAGCCGGTCGCGCCCGGCGCGTCGTTCGACTACCGCGTCCACTTCCGCGATGCCGGCATCTACTGGTATCACCCGCATCACCGTGAGGACGTGCTGCAGGATCTCGGGCTCTACGGCAACCTCCTCGTCCGCTCGCACGATCCGAATTTCTTCGCGCCCGCCAATCGCGAAGAAGTGCTCATGCTCGACGATCTGCTGGTGAACGAGGGCACGATGGTCGGCTACGGCCTCGAGTCGCCGACCCACGCACTGATGGGCCGCTTCGGCAACGTCCTGCTCGTGAACGGCGAGCCGCGGTGGGCGACACGCGTGCGGCGCGGCGAGGTCGATCGGCTGTTCCTCACCAACGTCTCGAGCACGCGCGTCTTCAACGTATCGTTCCAGCCGGTGACCCGCATCGCTTGTTGCGTCGGACCTGAGCCGATACGAACGTGAGGCGTGGGTGGACCACGTCACCATCGCGCCGGCCGAGCGCTACGTCGTCGACGTCCGCTTCGACGCGCCGGGCGACGTCTCGATCGTGAATCGCGTGCGCGCCATCGACCACGTGCAGGCGACGTTCTTCGAAGAGTCGCACACGCTCGGCACGGTGCACGTGACGGATGACCGGGCGTCGCCGGATCACGGCGCCGCATTCGATCGCTCTGCCGCCACGACGACGTCGTCAGCGACATCGATCGATATCGAGCGCAGTTCCAGGCGTCCGCCGGATCACGAGCTGGTGGTGACGCTGCAGGCCGGCGCGCTGCCGTTTCCGATCCGTCCGCTGATGACGTTCGAGTCGGTCTATCGCAATCCGGTCGAGTGGAGCGGCACGATGCCCGAGATGGACTGGATCGTGACCGGCCGGACCGCGCACTGGCTGCTGCGCGACCGCGCGACCGGCCGCGAGAACATGGACATCGACTGGCGGTTCCGCGTCGGCGACGTCACCATGGTCAGGCTGGTCAACGACCGCAACGCGCTGCACGCGATGCAGCACCCCATCCACATTCACGGTCAGCGATTTCTCGTCGTCGCCGTGAACGGCGTGCCGAACGGGAACCTGGTGTGGAAAGATACGGTGCTGGTGCCGACCGGCTTTGTCGTCGACGTCCTGGTCGAGATGTCGAACCCGGGGAAGTGGATGCTGCACTGTCACGTCGCGGAGCACGTCGAGACCGGTATGCGGATGGTGTTCGACGTCGCCCCGTGATCGCTTTCGTAGGAGAGGACCGTTTATGTGGAGAACCGTGACGGCGGCGTTGGTGGTGGCAGTCGCGTGCGCCCTTGTGGAGCCGCCCGCAGCGGCGCGCGACGCTCGTAGGGCCGGCCTTTCAGGCCCGCCGCCGGGCCAGAACGATCCCAAGAAGGAAGACTGGATCCAACTCTTCAACGGCAAGAATCTCGACGGCTGGACGCCGAAATTCGCCAAGCACGATCTCGGCGAGAACTTCAACGACACCGTGCGCGTCGAGAACGGCATCCTCGAAGATCGCGCTACGACAAGTGGCAGACGTTCGGCGGCGAGTTCGGCCACATCTTCTATAAGGATCCGTTCTCGCATCTACCGGCTCGCCGCCGAATACCGGTTCGTCGGCCAGCAGGTGCCGGGCGGCCCGCCGATGGGCGATCGCGCAACAACGGCTTGATGCTGCTCTGCCAGAAGCCGAGCACGATGTTGAAGGATCAGGATTTCCCGATCTCGATCGAGGTTCAGCTGCTCGGCGGACTGAGCGACGGCAAGCCGCGCACCACCGCCAACGTCTGCACGCCGGGCACCGAACATCGTCATGAACGGGCAGCTGCACACGCCGCATTGCACGAACGTCGACGTCGAAGACCTACGACGGCGATCAGTGGGTGCGCGTCGAAGTGGAAGTGCACGGCGACGAGCTGGTCCGGCACATCGATCGACGGGCAAGACCGTCCTCGAATACACGAAGCCGCAGATCGGCGGCGGCGCGGTCACGTCCGGTCGATCCGGCGGTCAAGGTCGACGGCACGCCGCTGACGTCCGGCTACATTTCGCATCCAGGCGGAAACCGCGCCGACCGATTTCCGCAAGCTCGAGCTGCTCAATCTCGAGGGCTGCACGGATCCGAAGGCGTCGAACTACAAGTCGTATTTCGTCAAGTCGAACCCGCAGATGTGCAAGCACTGAAGGGACATCACCATGTGCAAGACGCTCGTGGGGCGGGCCTTTCAGGCCCGCCATGGCGGCCCTGAAAGGGCCGCCCTACGGCTGATGGTCGCGACGGCGTTGCTGCTCGCGCCGATCGCGCTCGCCGCGCAGACGTTCGCGTCGCTGGCCGATCCGGTGAAGCCGTTCGTCAGCGTCCCCGACACATCGGTGGCGCTCACGCACGTGCGCGTCGTCGACGGCACCGGCGCGCCGCCGCGCGAGGACCAGACGATCGTGATCGAGAACGGCAAGATCACCGCTGTGACCGCCGCGCGCGAGGCGCGCGTGCCCGCGGGCGCGCGCACGCTCGACCTGACCGATCACACGGTGATCCCCGGTCTCGTCGGCATGCACGATCACACCTTCTACACGACGCGCGGCCGCAGCGTGCAGCTGCAGTTCTCGGCGCCGCGGCTCTATCTCGGGTCCGGCGTGACGACCATCCGCACCACCGGCGGCACGTCGCCATGCCACGGATCAACATGAAGCGCTGGGATCGATCGCGGTCAGGTCCCCGGACCGCGCATTCATCTCACCGGCCCGTACTGACCGGACCCGGCGGTGCGGCGACGATGGCGCAGATCGGCACGGCGGAAGAAGCGCGCCGCATCGTGAACTACTGGGCCGACGAGGGCGTGACCTGGTTCAAGGCCTACACCGACATCAGCCGCGAGGCGCTCGGCGCCGCGATCGATCAAGCGCACAAGCGCGGCCTCAAGTTCACCGGCCATCTCTGCTCGGTCTCGTTTCGCGAAGCCGTGGAACTGCACATCGACACGCTCGAGCACGGCTTCTTCACCAACAGCGACTACGTGACGAACCGGCAGCCCGACCACTGCTCGCCGGAGATGCGCACCAGCCTGCTGAACGTGGAAGATGGACGGCCCGGAAGTGCAGCGGACGATTCAGGCGATGGTCTCCAACCACGTCGCGATGAACTCGACGCTCGCCGTCTACGAGCTGTCGCACCTGGATCGGCCGCCGCTCGAGGATCGCGTGCTCGAGGCGCTCGCGCCGGAGACGCGCGATGAGTAACTGGCGGCCCGGAAAGAGACGTCGGCGCGCGCCGCCGAGTCGACGATGCCCGAGCTGTTCCGGCGTGCGCAGGCATTCGAGCGCGCGTTCGTGAAGGCAGGCGGCCTGCTCGGCGCCGGCGTGGATCCAACCGGACTCGGCGGCGCGCTGCCGGGCTACGGCGATCAGCGCAACTACGAGTTGCTGCTCGAAGCGGGATTCTCGCCGGTCGAGACGATTCAGATCATGACGCTCAACGGCGCGAAGATCCTCGGCGTCGACCAGCAGCTCGGATCGATCGCGACAGGCAAGATCGCCGATCTCGTCGTCATTCGCGGCAACCCGATCGCGCGCAGCCGGCCGACATCCGCAAAGGTGACGACGGTGTTCAAGGACGGCGTCGGCTACGACCCCGCGAAGCTGGTTGCGTCGGTCAAAGGACAAGTCGGGATTCGCTAGCTCGGGCGGCATCTCCAAATGCCCTGGCACGAGGACGCTTTCGTGGTTCCGTGGTTTCGTGGTTTTCGTGGCTCTAATCCACTCTGCATCGCCGTCGTCGCCGCGCTGACGGTGGCCACTCTGCGGATCGGCGCGGTGACGCGTCTGACCTCCGCCGACGGCCAGTTCTGGGATGTGCAGGACACGTCGCCGTGGGGACAGGACAGCGGCGGCATCGCGACCGGCGGCCGCGCGTATCCGTTCAACGGCTTCGGCTACCTGAAACTGCAGGTGCGCCGCCCGATTCGCGCGCCGCTCGTTCGCAATCACTACCTCGCCGGATTCGGCCTGGCGAGCGACACGCACCGGCGGCATCGGCCGGTTCGATTCGATCGACGCCGCTGCTGCTGCGCGGCGACGTGATCGTCGCGCGCGCGCTGTTCGCGCCGGCGGACGCCGACTATCTGCGCTACGTCGACAGCTTCACCAACGTCAGCGACGAGACTCGTCTGGTCGAAGCCGCCTGGGGCGGCGCGGCGGGCGCGTACGAAGACGGCGGCCTCGTCGCGGTGGCGGCGACGTCGAGCGGCGATCGGCGCATCGACGCGGCGGATACGTTCGTGACCGTGATGCAGAACGCGAAGCGCGTCGACGATCCGATGCGCGGGCCCTCCGGCCATGGGCCGTCGGCGCACGTGCTCGGCTCGCGCGGCGGCGTGCTGAATCGCGTCGGCGACATGTACGCGCGATCCGTTCTCCGGATCGATGGCCCGGATACGATCCGGCGCAGATCGGCTACGTCTTCACGTTCACGCTCGCGCCCGGACAGACAAGCTCGCTGATGACGTTCGTCGTGAAGGGGCTGAGCGAGGCTCTACGACTCGCGCGGCCCGCGGCGTGGTGGTGCGCGACGGCGTGCCGTCGGCGCTCGGCCCATCGGGGAGCCCGCCGAAGATTCCCGCGGCCGGCGCCGAGATCGCGCGCGTGACCGCGATCGCGCGCAAGCTGGTTGACGCGCCCGACCTTCGCGGTCTCACGCGCGCGACAGCGATCGCAGATCGTCGAACTGGCGCGCTGCCCGCGGGCGCGCGCGCCGGTGCCGCCGTTCTCGGTCGTCGAGCAGACCGCTGAGCAGATTGCAGGACGCGTTGACGCGCGGTGCGACGACGTCGGAGGACGTGGTTCGCGACTACCTGCGCGCGGCTGTCGCTGCTACGATCGCCACGGGCCGACGCTGCGCTCGATGCTCGCGCTGAACCCGCACGGCTGTTCGCCGAGGCGCGCGCGCTCGACGCCGAGCGCGCCGCCGGACGCGTGCGCGGGCCGTTCCACGGCATCCCGGTCGTCGTTCAAGGACAACATCGACGTCCTCGGCCTGCCGACGACCGGCGGATCGCGCGCGCTCGTCGATCATCGGCCGCGGCTCGACTCGCGCGATGGCGGCCGGGATGCGCGCGCGCCGGCGCGGTCGTGCTCGGCAAGGCGAACCTCGACGAGTTTCCGTTCGGCGACTTCGGCATCAGCTCCGTCGGCGGCACCATCGGCAACGCCTTCGATCCGTCGCTCAGCACGGCGGGCTCGAGCGGCGGCAGCGCGGCGGCGGTGTCGACCAGCCTGGTCGACGCTCGGCGTTCGGCACCGACACCTGCAACTCGCTGTCGAACCCGGCGGCGTTCGCGTCGCTCGCGACGATCCGCACGACGCGCGGCCTGACCAGCCGCGCCGGCGTGATGCCGCTCAACACCGTATCAACGACGCGGTCGGGCCGATGGCGAAGTCGATCCGCGAGCGTCGCGCTCGTGCTCGATCAGGTCGCCGGGCGCCGACCCCGAGGATCGCGGTGACCGCCGAGACGCCGGCCGCCACGTCAGCGGCTCGTTCGCCGCGACGCTCGATCCCGCGCGCGCTCAAGGGCGCGCGCATCGGCCTGCTGCGCCAGCGGTTCGTCGGCGTGACCGGCGAGCGGGAAATCGCCACGCTGATGGACGCCGTGGCCGCGCGAGATTCGCGCCGCCGGCGCGACCGTCGTCGACGTGAGCGCGCCGGACATCGAGGCGCCGCTACCGCGCGCGCGGTGCGCAACGAACCGGGCGCGCTGAAAGCGGCATGGAACGCGTATCTGCGCGCGGCGCTGCGGCCGACAGCAGCACAAGGGTGCTGACGATCGACGATCTGCTGGCGTCGGGGAAGCTCGCGCCGGTGAGCGCGAGCCGGTTCGCAGGCGGCGCTCGCACCGATCCCCGCCGGAGACGAGCTGCGCGAGGCGAGCGCCAGGTTCACGGCGAGCCGTGACGCGTTCCGCGAGTTCTTCGTCGGGTTGATGGAGCTGTCAGCAGCTCGACGCGCTGCTGTATCCGGCGAACCTCGCGCGTCCGCACACGCACGAAGGCGGACTCGAGCGCTACGGCGGCGAGCCGAGCACCTGCGTCGAGAGCGCGATGACCGGGCTGCCGCAGGTGACCGTGCCCGGCGGATTCATCGGCGGCCGCTACCCGGTCGGCGTCTCGTTGCTCGGCCGCATGTGGACCGATCGCCGGCTGCTCGCGCTGGCCTACGCTTACGAACAAGCGACACATCATCAGCGCCCACCACTGACGGTGAAGTAAATCGGGTAATTGGGTAATCGGGTAATAATCGGGTAATTGGTTGTGAGATTGCGCGGCCGGGGTCCAAATTTACCAATCAATTACCCGATTACCCAATTACCTAATTACCAAATTTCACCGGTGAAGTACCATCGATCCCGCCAGGCCTAAATGGAATCGCCATGACCCGGATCTTCTGCACCGCCGCGCTCGCTGCCGCATCGCTCGCCACGATTCTCGCCGCACCGCAGGCGCAGCCGCCGACGTTCACCGGCGGCAACAAGACGGTCGCGGTCTACGCGACGGTCACCAACGCGCAGCAGCGCCTCATCACCGACCTCAAGAAGGAAGACTTCACCATCGAGGACAACGCCAAGCGGCAGGAGCTGACGCTGTTCTCCGAACGATCATCCAGCCGATCACCGTCATCATGCTGCTCGATCGCAGCAGCAGCATGAAGCCGAACTTCGATCTCGAGGCGCGACGGCCGCCGCGCGCGTTCGTGCGATCGATGGCGTGTGGCCGACAAGGCGCGCATCGGCAGCTTCTCGAAGGCGATTCAAATCGATCCGACGGATTTCACGTCGGACCGCGAGACGCTGCTCAAGATTCTCCGCAACGATCTGCAGGACGACGGGCCGACGCCGCTGTGGAACGCCGTCGATACCGGCATCGACAAGCTGCTGCTCGAGCAGGGGCGGCGCGTCGTTCTGGTGTTCACCGACGGCGTCGACATGCCGCTGAACTTCAGCAACAACAACAAGTCGCTGAAGGACGTGATGAAGCGGGCCGAGGAGCAAGACGTGATGGTCTACGCGATCGGCCTCGCCGGCGAGAACGGCTGCGCCGGCTTCCGAGCGGCGCCGATCGCGCGCGGCACGATGAGCCCCGGCGCGATCGGCGGCCTTGGCGGACGCGGCCTCGGCGGCTACAGCGGCGGTCGGCCGCAGATGGAAGGTCCGGACGAGGGGCTGCCGAAGATCGCCGCGGCGACCGGCGGCGGCTACTTCGAGCTGACCTCGCCGCGGGATCTGGCGTTCGACGTTTCGCGCGCGTCGCCGACGAGCTGCATCATCAGTACGCGCTCGGCTTCACGTCCGGAAAAGCTCGACGGCAAGATGCACGATCTCACGGTCAAGACGTCGCGCCCCGACGTGACCGTGCGCGCGCGCAAGCGTTACCTCGCCTCCAGAGTCCTCGGCGGCTCGTAGCGCCGCGTTCGTGAAAATCAGGCACGTCATCCTGTTCGTGCTGTGCCTGATGTAGCTTCATCGCCTACGTCGACCGCGTGAACATCTCGGTCGCCGGTCCCGACGATGCGGACGGATCTCGGGCTGACGCCGATCCGAGCTCGGCCTCATCTTCTCGGCGTTCGCGTATCCGTACGCCGCGATGCAGATCGCCGGCGGCTGGGCGTCGGATCGGTTCGGTCCGCGGCTCGTGCTCGCCGTCCTCAGCCTGCTGTGGGCGGCGGCCACGATCCTGACCGGCCTGTCGTGGAGCGTCGCCTCGCTCGTGGTGTTCCGCGTGCTCGTCGGCATCGGCGAAGGCGGCGCGTTTCCGGCCGCGACGCGCGCGTTCACCTCGTGGCTGCCGGTTCGCGAGCGCGGCTTCGCGCAGGGCATCACGCACAGCTTCGCGCGGCTGGGCGGCGCGGTCACGCCGCCCATCGTCCTCGCGATCGTCGGCGCGATACGGCTGGCGCGAGTCGTTCATCGTCCTCGGCGCCGCCAGTCTGGTCGTGGACCGCGGTGTGGGTGGCGTCGTTCAGGAACACGCCGGACGAGCACCCGTGGGTCACCGCCACCGAGCTGGCGGAGATCCGACGACGGCGGCGATCCGACGCGTCGCGGCGCTGGGCGACCGACGCCGTGGCGGCAGCATCGTCAGCCGCATGTGGCTGCGTGACGCTCGTCGACTTCTGCTACGGCTGGTCGTTGTGGGTGTTCCTGACGTGGCTGCCGTCGTACCTGTCGGACGCCCGCGGCTTCGAGCTCGATCAGATCGCGCTGATGACGACGCTGCCGCTGGCTGGGTGGCGTGGTGGGCGACACGCTCGGCGGCGTGATCTCGGACGCGATCTTCTCGCCGCACCGGCAATCTCACGGCTGGCGCGGCGCACGCCGCTCGTCGTCGGGCCTCGGCGGCGCGTTTGCGTTCATGGTGCCGGCGATCGGTGACGGGCAGCGCGCTCGGCGCCGTCTCGCTGCTCGCGGCGGCGTTCTTCTTCCTCGAGTTGACCAACGCCGTGCTCTGGACGCTGCCGCTCGACATCGCCGGACCGTACGCCGGCACCGCCGGCGGAATCATGAACACGGGCTTCGGCGTGGCCGGTATGATCTCGCCGATCGTGTTCGGCGTGCTCATCCAGCGGACCGGACGCTACGAGCTGCCGTTGTTCATCTCGGCGGCGCTGCTCGCTGGCCGGCGCGCTCTGCTCGCTGCGGATCGATCCGACCGTCGAAGGTGGAGGTCGACAACGCGATCGAACAAAGCTGTCCGCCACGGCGGACACACGGGACGCGGACGAGCCTGATATTGCTCGTGACGTCCGTGTCCTACATGGTGAGTGAAATCGCGACGATGATGAACCTGATGCGTGTGCGGCCGACCGGCGCGGCTGCTGGGCGCCACCGTCGACGGCGTCGATCTGCGCGACGCTCGACGACGAGCTGTTCGCCGCGATTCATCGGGCGTGGCTCGATCATCAGGTGCTGCTCTTCCGGGATCAGCAGCTGACCGACGCCGACCTGATCGCGTTCAGCCGCCGCTTCGGCGACCTCGATGAGGCGCCGGTGCAGGAGACCGGGCGGCGCTTCGTCGAGGGTCATCCCGAGATCTACGTGGTCTCGAACGTCGTGCAGGACGGCGTGGCGATCGGCAGCCTCGGATCGCGGCGAGGCGGTGTGGCACACCGACATGTCGTACCTGCCCGATCCGCCGAAAGCGAGCGTGCTCTACGCGCTCGAAGTGCCGCCGCAGCGGCGGCGACACCAGCTTCTGTTCGATGTATGCGCGCGTGGGACGAGCTGCCCGGCCCGGCTGCAGCGCCGCGTCGACGGGCTGCGCGTGAAGCACGACGGCACCTACAACAGCGGCGGCTACGTGCGGCAGGGCGTGACGCCGACCGACGATCCGCGCACGTCGCCCGGCACGCTTCATCCGCTCGTCTCCGTCCATCCGGAAACGGGGCGGCCGGGCCTCTATCTCGGCCGGCGGCGCAACGCCTACATCGAAGGGTTGTCGCTCGACGAGTCGGACGCGCTGCTCGACGAGATCTGGGCGCAGGCGACGCGCGACTCGCTCACCTGGCGCCACCAGTGGCGGGTCGGCGATCTCGTGCTCTGGGACAACCGCTGCACGATGCATCGCCGCGACGCGTTCGATCCGTCGAGCGCGCCGCGTGATGCACCGCACGCAGATCAAGGCCGACCGCGGTGACCAGTGCGGCCCGTCTCCTCGGACATTACCGGAGCCGCTCCGTTGTCGCGGGCCCGGAAAATCGCGGTCGAAGGCTCGTTGTAACTAGCACTACTTCAGTGGATACACTCCACTAGAGGTCATCTACCTCAAAATAGTTTTCTCTTTTCGTGGTTTCCGCAGTTTCGTGGTTTCGTGCGTGTCCGGGTCTGGCGAGACGCGTTCTAGACCGCCCAGAAATAGCGGGTCACGTGAAAGAAGACCGGCGCGGCGAAGATCACCGAATCGAGCCGGTCGATCACGCCGCCGTGTCCCTCGATCAGCCAGCCCCAGTCCTTGACGCCGCGGTCGCGTTTGATCGCCGACATCACCAGGCCGCCGAAAAACCCCATCAGGTTGATCAGCAGCGCGATCGCGCCAGCCTGCCAGAGCGTGAACGGGGTGATCCACCAGAGCAGCGCACCGAGCAGCGTCGCGCTGGCGACGCCGCCGACGAAACCCTCGACCGTCTTCGACGGCGAGAGCTGCGGCGCGATCGGACGTTTGCCGAGGAGCTTGCCCCAGACGTACTGCAGCACGTCGCTCGACTGCACGACGAGCACGAGAAACGCGATCAGCAGCAGGTTGCGGCCCTCGTAGCCGGGGATCTTCAGGTCGAGCAGCGCCGGCACGTGGGAGAGCGCGAAGACCGAAATCATCAGTCCCCACTGCGTCTCGGCGACGCGCTCCATGAAGTGCTTCGTGTCCTGCCGCATCGCGGCAATCGCCGCCAGCAGCAGGAAGCCGTAGACGGGGATGAACACCGAGCAGCAGCCCGTACCCAGTCGATCCACACCAGGTAGTACTCGCAGCGGCAGCACGACGAAGAACGCGACGGCCAGCGCCATGTGGTCGCCGCGCCGGGTCGGCGCGAGCGTGATGAACTCGCGCAGCGCGGCCAGCGACGCGAGCGCGAACAGCACGATCACGCCGGCCCTGCCGAACGCGAACGCGAGTCCGATCAGCGCGACCATCCACCACCACGCCTTGATGCGGCTGTTCAGGTTGTCGAGCGTCGGGTTCGGGACCTCGCCGGCGAAGCGGCGGTTCAGCACGAAGCTGACGATCGAGGCGGTGGCGAGCACCGCCGCGACGCCGAGGAACACGGCGAGCGTCTGCTGGGTCGCGGTCTACCGTTTCGTCTGGCCGCGTCGGCCGAGCGCGACGAGCGCACGGCGGCTGCGATCGAGAAATGCGGTCTTCGTTTCGTCCGCGGCAAGCCGGATCGGACAGCCGAGCGTCACCGTGCACAGCAGCGGCAGCGGCACGAACTCACCCTTCGGCATGACCCGATTGAGATTCTCGATCCACACCGGCACCATCTCGACGTCGGGCCGCGCCCTGGCGAGATGATAGAGGCCGCTCTTGAAGGGAAGCAGCGGCTCGTCGCCGGTATTGCGCGTCCCCTCGGGAAACAGGATCAGCGAACTGCTCTCGTCGAGCGCCGCGGATCATCGTCGCGATCGGATCGGTCTCGCGCGTGGTCGCGTGGCGGTCGATCAGCACCGCGCGGAACACGCGCCGGCCAATGAATCTGCGGATCGCGCCGGCGAGCCAGTAGTCGGCGCCGGCGACCGGGCGCGTCCAGCCGGCGCAGCGGCGCGGGCAGCACGGTCCAGATCAACACGAAGTCCGCGTGGCTGCGGTGATTGGCGAAGCAGACGCGCGGCCGCGGGTCAGGTGCGCAGCCGCGCCGCTCGCCGCGCACGCCGGTGACGAGCCGCGCGACGATCGCGATCGCCGCCGCGCAGACGCTCCTCGATCATCCGCGCACGGGCCCTGTCGCCACGAGCCACGGCCACGCGCGACATGTCATGAAACGACGCGCTCGGCGAGCGACACGGTGAAGATGCCCCACTCGTCGATGCGCTGATCGATCTTGCGGAAGCCTGCCGCCGACACGAGCTGGTCCATCTCCGCCTGCGTGCGGCGGCGCATCACCCAGGCCTGCGCCCTGCGCGGTGGCTGGTCAAGCGCGCGCGCGATCAGCTCCAGCTGCGGATGCCACGGCTGGCCGGTGTAGACCAGGTAGCCGCCCGGCGCGATCGCCGCGGCGAGGCCGGCGAGCGAGCGTCGACACCATCCGATTGTCGGGGAACAGCTCGTAGAGGCCCGGAGACGATGCCGAGCGTCGGCTGCGGCGTCGACCGCCGGCGAGGCTGTCGCGATCGAACGCGTCGCCTTGCACGAAGCTGCGCGATGCGCGTCGAGGCCCTTCTCGGCGATCAGCGCGCCGGCCGGCGTCGACGTTGAGTGTCGCTGTAGTCGCGCAGCAGGATCGAGTCGGGCTTGGTCGCGACTGCGCCGCAGCGCCTCCGAGCACGTAGCGGCCGTGGCCGGCGGCGATGTCGAGGATGCGCACCGGCAGGCCGCGTCCGGCGCAGCCGCGCCATGGCCGGCGCGCAGCAGCTCCTCGACGATGCACCTTCCGCTGGCGGATGCCGCGCCAGCCGATCGACTGCAGGTAGTGCGCGGTCGATCAGCCGGCCGATCGGCCGCGTCCGCCTCGGCTGCGTTGCGGTAGACGTAGTCGAGCGTCGATGCCGGAATCGAAGCCGGTCGCGATGGCCGAGGCGGATGCCGTCGGACAGCGAGCCGCCGAGCGACGCTGCAGCCGCGCGCGTCAGCGCCCAGTACAGTCCGCGCGGCGAGTAGCAGCGGCAGCGGCGACGCCAGCCGCGTCGGCTTCGTCGCGCGGTGTAGCCGATGCGGTCGGCGTCGAGCGAGCGACGGCCGGTTCGACGGCTCGGTCGAAACGCGCGCCAGGATGAAGCGCGCGCGCTTGCTCAACCGCGATCGCGCGGTCCGTCTCGCCGAGCGTGTCGTGGAAGAAGCCCGGCAGCACGTGGCGCTCCTTGATCGGCGCTGCCGAGGCGCTCGAAGAAGCGATGCTGCGGTCCGTGATGCACGACGCAGTCGGCGCCCGAGATCAGCAGCTGCGTCGGCACGGTGATGGCGCGCGCGTCGGCGACGACGCGCTCGGCCGTGTCGTAGAGCGCCGAGCAGGATGTTGACCGAGATCGGCCGCGCGATCAGCGGATCGGCGTCGAAGGACTGCGATGCGCTCGGGATCGTGCGTGAGGAACTGCGACTTGACGTAGCGAGTTGACGAAGAAGTTGCCGCGCAGCTTGCTGCATCAGCCCAGCCCGGCGCGCGCGAACGGCACGTAGAGCTTGACCTTGAAGGCCGGCGAGGCGAGCACCAGGCCGCGCATGGCGCGGCGCGTAGTCGTGCGCCCAGGTCGCGGCCAGCACGGCGCCGACGCTCTGCGCGACCACCGCGCATGTCCGCTCGGCGACGCCGTGCGCGCGTGCGCGATGTGCTCGACGAACGTCTGGACGTCGCGCACCGACGTGCCGAAGCTCGGGCAGTAGCCGCGCTGCGCCGGGCGAGCGGCCGTGGCCGCGGGCGTCCCAGGCGAAGACAGGCGAAGTCGGGCAGGTCGAGCTCGTCGGCGAGGTGCGCGATGCGGCCGGAATGCTCGTGGCCGCGGTGGAAGCAGCACGATCGCGCCGCGCGTGGCCGCGGTCGTTGCCGGCCAGTGTCGGTAGTACAGCTCGACGCCGTCGTGGGTGGGAAGGTGTGTTCCTCGACTGGTCGCATGACAAGCCTAGTGGTGTGTCTCCTCAGGTTTACTACCGGGCCGCTCCCGTTCCACCCCACCGCGCAGGCGTGCGCGGTGGGACCCCGGCGTTGTCGCGGCCCGAAAATCGCGGTCGAAGGCTCGTTGTGACTAAAAACCACTTCAGCAGATACACTCCACTAGATGTGACGCGTCAGCGCCGCGGCGAGGCCGCGCGCCGGGCCTCGCCGATGCCGGTGCGGATGCGGTTGACGATCGTGATCACGAGGAGCAGAGCGACGATCGGCACAGCCCACGCGGTCCATACCGGTACCGGCGCCGCCGCGCCGACCCATGAGCTGAGCGCGCCGAACACGACCGCACGATCGCTCTTGCCCAGCGGTCCGTCGTAGGGCGCGACGCGCTCATCGTCCCAGCGCGCCGGCAAACTCGGTCAGCGTCGACAACAGAATTACGATGCCGATGCCGGCCGGACTGAACGGCGAGATGAGCGCGAAACGGGAGATAGAGCGCGGCGTCCGGACGACATCGCCGATCTCGTTGAGATAGCCGCCAAGCACGCTCTGCTGACGAAACTGCGCGCGAGCATCCCGTCGATCGCGTTGAGCGCCATGCGGATGAAGAACCAGATTGGGATGACGAGGAAGATTCGGCGCGCATCGGACAGCCAGATCGTGACGGCGCCGACGACGATCGACCGGCGGCGGCGGCGATCGTCACGCCGTTGGCGGTGACGCCGGCGCGAGCCAGCGCCGCTGCGATGGCTGCGCAGCAGTTGTTGAAAGCGGGGCTCGGTCGTACGCCTGGCGTGGACCGCAACTCGTCCACTGAGACACAGAGGCGCTGAGGTAACCAACCGAAACGCGGCTCTGTTCCTCAGCGTCCTCCGTGGTGAGAGGTTGGTTGTGCAAGGCGGCAAGGGCCTGCATCAGTGGGGAAGGCGATTTCCGACACGTATCTCGGCTCAGGCCTTCCGGTACCCCTGTCGCAGCGTCACGACCTTGTCGGCGGTGATACCGGTCCAGCGTTCGCGCACGCCGTCGGGCCATTGGACGGTGACGGCGTCGATCGCGGCCGACGCGCCCGAGCCCGAAATGCACGCGCACGTCGCTCGCCGACAGATAGCTGCCGTCGGTCCGCACGCGGCGCCAGAGCGTCGGCCGTCCGGCGCGCTCGACGCCGATCCAGGCGCCGATGCCGAAGCGGTTCCCGGGCCGCTGGTCGAGACGCGATCTCGAGCCAGTGGTTCGTCGCGCGCCGCCTGGTTGAGCAGCAGCCTGCACCGGCCCGCCGTTGGTCGTGACGACGATGTCGACGTCGCCGTCGTTGTCGATGTCGCCGAACGCGCGCGCCGCGGCCGATCTCGGCGCGCGCGAACGCCGGCCCGCCGCGGCGCTCGTTCCGTCGAAGCGCGCCGTGCCGCCGGTGTTGTGGAACAGCTGGTTCGTCATGCGGAACGGACGCGGCTGCCCGCGCTGCGCCTCGATCGATGTTGACGGCGCCGTTGGCGACGAACAGATCGAGCCAGCCGTCGTTGTCGTAGTCGATCCAGTCGGTGCCGAACCCGGTGAACGCCGCGGTCGGCGCGCGCCAGGCCGGCTCGCGCGCGCGCGTCCTCGAAGTTGCCGCGTCCGTCGTTGACGTAGAGCGCGAACGTTTCGCCGATGATGTTGGTGACGAACAGATCCTCGTCGCCGTCGCGATCGAAGTCGCCCGACGCGATCCCCATGCTGCCCTTCGGGATTGCCCGCCGCGTTCACCGCCGCCCCGGACAGCAGCCCTCGTCGACGAACGTGCCGTCGTGCTGGTTGATCCAGAGCTGGTTCGGCGTCGCGTCGTTGGCGACGTAGAGATCGGGCCAGCCGTCGCCGTTGTAGTCGCCGATCGCGACGCCGAGACCGGCGCCGTCGGCCTTCGCTGATGCCGGCGGCGCTCGGTGACGTCGGCGAACGTGCCGTCGCCGTCGTTGCGGAACAGCGCGATCGCGGCACCGGCTGGTACGCGCGCGGGCCGCAGTAGTCGCGCGCGCCGACCGCGTCGCTGCACAGCTTGTTGCCGGCGAGCGTGAAGTCCAGATAGTTGGCGACGAAGAGATCGAGATCGCCGTCGCGGTCGTAGTCGACGAACGCGGCGCTCGTGCTCCAGCGCGGGTCGCGCGACGCCCGGCCTGCGCCGTGACGTCGGTGAACGTGCCGTCGCCGTTGTTGTGATAGCAGCGTGTCGCGGCCGAAGCGCGGTGACGAAGAGATCGAGGTAGCCGTCGTTGTCGTAGTCGCCGACCGCGACGCCCATGCCGTACGCCTGACACCGCGATGCCGGCGCTGCTCGGTGACGTCGGTGAAGCTGCAGCGTCCGCCGCGCCGTCCGGCCGATCGTCAGATCGTTGCGAAAGAGTCGAGACGTTTCCGGGCCGCCGACGTTGCCGCGCGTCAACGGCGCCGCCCTGCACGAGGAAGACATCGAGGTCGCCGTCGTTGTCGTAGTCGAACAGGGCGACGCCCGCGCCCATCACCTCCGGCAGGTAGTAGTTGCCGGTCGCGCCGTTGACGTGCGTGAAGGTCAAGTCCGGTGTCCGCCGCGGACTCGACGAAGAGCGGATCGGCGGCCGTGATCGATGTCGGTGCTGAGCGACACAAGCGACACAAAGGACACAAGCAAGATCGCCGGGACCGCCTGAGCCGTCCCTACGCGGCGACAGCCCGTCTAGCGGCCTTTGTGCCTTTGTGTCCTTCGTGCTTCGTGTTCATCGCAACCGCGCCAGCTCGCGCTCGATCGCCGCCGCGAGATCGTGCTGGCCGTACTGCGGACGCGAGCTGCCTTCGCGTCGTTCGCCCACTTGATGCCTTCGTCCTTCCGTGCCGGCCCGCACGTACGCGGTCGCCAGCGCGAACAGATATCGAGGCGCTTCGGCGTCGCGCGGCTCCGTCAGCTTCTCGAGCTCCGACGATCGCCTCGTCAGGTCGTGCCGAGCGCCATCAGCATGCGCGCCGAGATTGAAGCGCGCCAGCCTGAACGTCGGCTGACTGTCGACCGCGTGGCCGGTATGCGGTCAGCCGCCGCGTCGATCTGACGCTGCCGCTCGAGGATCTGTCCGAGGTTGTTGTGCGCGCGCGTGCTGCGGATTGACGGCGATCGCGTGCGCGGTAGGCGTCGGCGGCGAGGTCCCACTTCTCCTGCAGGCCGAGCAGCACGCCGTAGTCGTAGTGCGCGTCGCCGAGATTGACGCCGAGCGCGACGACGCGCGCGGTAGTGCTCCTCGGCCTTCGCCCAGTTGCCGCGTCCGGCCGTAGAGCGAGATCAGGTTCGCGTGCGCCTGCGCGACCGACGGGTCGCGGGCGAGCGCCGCCTCGTGCGCGGCGATCGCGCCGGCGAGATCGCCCGCTCTCGGCGAGCTTCAGGCCGCGCTGCAGATCGGTCCGCGCATCGTCTCTGAGCGCTGACGGCGTGCGAGCACCGGATCGTCGAGCGCCGGCCATCGCGGACCGTACTGCGCGTGCTGCTCGAGCGCGCGCGCGCGCTTCGTCGCGGCGTCCGAGCGCGCGATCGGAAGCGCGAGCGCGTAGTAGGCGGCGCCGAACTCCGGGAAACAGCGCGATCGCGCGCTGCAGATGCGTGACCGCGACGTCGTGGCGGCCGCGGCGGCGGCGATGCGTCCGAGGCCGAAGCTCGGCCGCGGGCTCCGCCGCCGGCTCGCGGCGCAGCGGCTCGAACAGACGCCGCGCTCTGCTCGCGATCGCCCGCTTCGAAGCAGCGCTTCGGCGAACATCACGCGCGCCGGCAGATAGCCGGGCTGAATGCGCAGCGCCTGCTCGAGGCGCGCGGCGCTGTCAGCGTGCCGGGCGAGGCGCTGCAGGACGACGGCATCGAGGTAGAGCCAGTCGAACGCGCGCGGGCGCGAGCGCCTGGGTGCGCGCGTACGTCTCGTGCGCGGCATTCCACTGTTCCCACGCGTGGAGCGTCGCGCCGAGCGCGCCGACGGCGGCGACGTCGGCTGGCCTGGCTGTGGCGTCGCGGTGACGCACGCGAGATCGCTCTCGCGCGCGTCCGCGGGAAACGTGATCGAGAACGAGTGGCGCGGAGGAAGCGCCGCCTGCGCGAGAAACGCACACGTGGCGCAGATCGTCGAGTGCGGATTTCGGATTGCGGAATGCGGATTTATTGTCGATTCGAATCCTCAATAAATCCGCAACCCGCAATCCGTCATTCCGCAGTTTCAGAAGCTGAAGCGGATGCCCGAGCGAATCTGCCGCTCCGACGTACGCCGCGTTGGTCAGCGCCGTGCCGCCGGCGATGCCGGTGATCTGCCCGAACGTGCCGGAGGTCACGTTGGTCTGCGGGTTGGCGAAGAGCCGGGATGTTGAAGATGTTCCCGGCTTCGATTCGCGCCTCGAGCCGCTTCTGTCCCGCCCACCGGGAACGCAGCGGAACACCGACAGGTCGAGCGACTGTGCCGCCGGGCCGTAGAACTGGTTGCGGCCCGGTGTTGCCGAAGCGGACGCCCGTCGGCTGCGCGAACGCGTCGTGTCGAACCACGCGCCTTCCGCGCCGATGCTTGTCGGTGATCGTGTAGTTGCCGACGACGTGTCGAGCCGAGTCGGCCGTCTGCGTGCGTTGCTCGGCGTGTTCAGCGAGTGTGCCGCTGGCGGTCATCGTGAACGGATTGCCGCTGAACGCCGCGAACATGCCGTTGACCTGCCAGTCGTTGGCGAGCGCCTTGCCGATGCCGCCGTAGCCGCTGCCGTTGCTCTGCCACGGCAGCGCATAGACGAACCCGAGCTGGAAGTTGTGCCGGCGGTCGAAGCCCGGCGGGCGCCCAGTTGCGCGCAGCTCGCTCGGCGTGTTGAAGTCAAGCGTGGCGCGGCCGTCGTTGTCGCTCTCGTTCATCGACTTGCTGCAGCGGTGTAGCGCCCTTGAACATGCAACCCGTGCGTGAACGGCTTGTTCAGCGCGACCTGCAGCGAGTTGTAGTCGGTCTTCAGGCGCTGACCCCACGGAGTTGATCGCGATGAGGCGTCCGAGCGACGCGATACGGCCGGCCGGCGTCGCCGCCGCCGAGCGTCGTGCGGCGCGTTGATGTCGAGCGCGGCGTATGCCGCCGATGCCCTTGGCGCCGACGTAGGCCACGTCGACCGACGTGTCGAACGGCAGCCGCCGCTCGAACGGCGACGTTCCAGGTCTGCACGTAGCCGCGATCGATGTTGTCGATCTCCGGCGTGTACTCGGCCGCGCGGCACGATCGAGCGGCACGCGGCCGCTGCTCAGGTCGGGTCCGACGATCAGCGGGATGCCCTGCTGCGAGCGTGCCGTAGGGCGCGAACGGCTCGGCGTTGAGGAACGTCGACGCGATCGTGATCGGGATAGTCGTTGTCGCCGCGCACCGCGCGCGCCCACGGCGTGCGCGTTGTAGGTCAGGCCGTAGCCGGCGCGGAACGACCGTCTTGTCGTTGATCCGATAGACGCCGCCGACGCGCGGCGCGAAGTTGTCCAGCGCCGGCGCTCATGCCGTTGGTCTGCGGATTGCCGCCGCGGCCCGGCGATGATGCACGTCGAGCCGCGCGCGGAATCGGGTTGGCAGATCGAGCCGATCGAGGCCGCGGCCGTCGGCGCGATGTCATGATCGGGTAGATCTCCCACCGCAGGCCGAGATCGAGCGTCAGCTTCGCTGCTCGGCGTCCAGCGATCCGCGGAAGTACAGCGCGTGCTGCCATTCGCGCGACGTCATCAGCTCGTTCTGCACGCTCTTGCTGGCGGTGCCGACCTGGCCGAGCAGGAACGACGCGTACTGCGTTGTAGAAGTTCGCTGCGTCTGCGCGCCGCCGCGCAGTCCGGTCGTGTCGCGCAGTTGAAGTCGAACTGGCCGCGCGGGTTGCCGGTTTCCGGCTGCCAGTGATCGAGGTAGAGAAGTTCAGGAAGTAGCCGCCGCGGAAATCGTGCTGTGCCCTTCACCTTCGTGAGGTTCGTCGCGAGCGAGTAGGTGCGCTCGTCGCGGAAGATCGGGTTCCAGCCGTCGCGGTTGCCGAGCTGGCTGAAGAAGCCGGATGTCGTCCGCCGAGACTGAACTCGGATAGCCGGCGTAGCGCTGATCGCCGGTGCCCTGATCGTTGGTGCCGGGAATGCCGAGGACGTCGAGGCCGAAGTTGCCGGCGTTGAAGTCCGGTCCGAGCACGTCCTGCTTCTGCCGCGAGAAGCCGAACGTGCTGTCCATCAGCAGCGTCGGGCTGAGCGTCCAGGTCTGCCCGGCGGTCAACTGGTAGCACCTTGGTCTTGCCGCCGTCGCCCGTGGCGTTCGGATCCGGGCCGAGGTAGTTCGTCAGGTCGTCGACGACGGCGTTCATGTAGCTGAACTTGGCCCAGATCTGATGCGCGCGACGTGCGGTTCCAGTTCACCTTCGCGTCGTAGTTCTGGCGATCCACCGTGCGATCTTCCTGGAGGAAGCCACGCGATCTCGCAGGCCATCGGCGAGCGGGTGCTGCTCCCCGCGGTCCGCCGCACACCGGCCGACGCCCTGATCGTCTCCGACGGGTTC
>ERZ1370068.6773-contig-5735_pt1 | contig 29337 bp, 42 predicted proteins | sample MGYA00561227_ERZ1370068 | MGnify/ENA primary metagenome ERZ1370068 (study PRJEB38410, sample SAMEA6850437) | metagenome | study: Metagenomic assessment of the ecological functions of the soil: analysis of the soil microbiota associated with the...
GAAGGCCGTCACCGGGGCGCCCATGCGTTCGGAGCCGAAGCTGGGGAATGCCTGCGCAGTGGCGACCCTCGAGAAAGGCGGCCACCGACAACATCTCTCCGCGCCGGACACGCCACCGCTTGTCCGCCTCGCGCATGCAATTCAGAATCTGGAGCATGTGGTTCGCGCTTCCGTGTTCGCCGTGGCACTCTGCCGGCGCGTCAGTGACAATTCTCCTCTCACTCGTCGAGCATCTTTCACCCTATTGCCGAAAGCCACACGGGGCCACAGGTCAGCTCTGGAGGATGCCCTCCGGGTAGCAGGCAATAGCTGATGCCGAGCCGTGCTTGCCATCTGATCGCCTTGGGCAGCAACCTGGCTCCACGCGAAGACCGCGCACCCTCGAAGTGCACCTGCCCCGCGCGGCGCACTGGGCGTGCAACGGCCGGTGTCGGGTGATGTGGCGAGCTTTCCGTGGTCGGCGGGGCGCTCGACGACTACTACCGCGAGCGCAGCGCGACAGCCTCTTGCGCCGGCGCGCGCGCGGCGGCTTGCCGCTGCGCGCTGTCGCTCCCCACGAGCACCGACGCGTCAGCGACCCGGACCCGTCGATCGCCGAGGTCGCCGCGCGAGCGGAGCTGCGACCATATCGTGACGGGCGTACGCGGCACCGGGATACGCACACCGGTGCGCTCTTTCGGCTCCGTGGCTGCGCACGCAGCAGTCGAAGTTGCCGGCATACCGGTGCTTCGCCGGTTGGATTGAGACCACGCTGCCGCGGCGCTGCATACACACTCCGGCACAGGTCAGCGCTCACGCAGAAGTGCCTCGCGCGATAGCCTCCGAGCTCCGGCTCGCGACACCCGCCAGCGCCGCCGGTAGATGGGCCAGTTCTCCGGGGCCGCGACCTGTAAAACGAGGGCCGGTCCACAGCTCAGAAAGGCGGGAAACGATTGGACCACGTTAATGTCCCGCTTATCGCTGGCGCGCATCGGTTGCAACCTGCGCGCCACGACCCCTGGCCGGCGTGGCTCGATCTCGCGCAAAGCAGCTCGGGTCTCGTGCTGGCGCTTTTCATGTGGGGACACATGGCGTTCGTCTCGTCGATCCTGCTCGGCAAGGACGCCATGTGGACCGTCACCAAGTTCTTCGAGGGCTATTTCTTCTTCGGCCGCTCGCTATCCTGGATCGTTTCGGTGGTGGTCGCAGTCGATCATCGCGCTCGCTCGTCGTGCATGCGCTCGCTCGCGATGCGCAAGTTCCCGATCAACTACCGGCAGTTCGCGACACTTCCGCGGCCACATGCGGATGATGCGGCACGAGGACACGACGCTCTGGTTCTGGCGAGTCATCACCGGCTTCGCGTTGTTCTTCCTCGCCCCGGTGCACCTCTACATCATGCTCACGCGGCCCGACCGCATCGGCCCGTTCAGATCCGCCGACCGCGTATGGAGCGACCACTTCTGGCCGCTCTACATCGTGCTGCTGCTCGCGGTCGAGGCTGCACGGCGGGATCGGCCTCTACCGTCTCGCGGTGAAATGGGGCTGGCTCGCGAGGCGCTGACGCGAACGCGACGCGGCGAACGCTGAAGCGCGCGCAAGTGGGCGCTCACGGCGTTCTTCCTCGTGCTCGGCTTCGCCACGCTGCCGCGCTATATCAAGATCGGCATCGAGCACCGCGACCACTACGGCGAGCGCTACGTGCCGGCCGCGGTACCAGCCTGCGCCGGCACAATCCGCCGGGTGGCCGCGAGCCCACGATGAACGTAATCTATACCGACGTGCTCGTGATCGGCGGCGGCCTCGCCGGGTTGCGGCGTCGGCCATCGGCGCCAAGCGCCGCGGCCACGACGTGATCATCCTCTCGCTGGTGCCGCCCAAGCGCTCGCACTCGGCGGCGGCGCAGGGCGGAATGCAGGCCTCGCTCGGCAACGTCATCAAGAGGCCAGGGCGACAACGAGGACGTGCATTTCGAGGACACGGTGCGCGGCAGCGACTGGGGCGCCGACCAGCGAGTCGTGCGCATGTTCGTCAACACGGCACCCAAGGCGGTGCGCGAGCTCGCGGCGTGGGGCGTGCCGTGGAGCCGCGTGCGCAAGGGCGACCGCGCGGTCATCATCAACAGCCAGAAGGTCACGATCACCGAACGCGACGAAGCGCACGGCCTGGTCGCGCAGCGCGACTTCGGCGGCACCAAGAAATGGCGCACCTGCTACGTCGTCCGACGGCACCGGCCACGCCATGCTGCACGACGATGAGCGACCAGGCGATCGCGCGCTGCGATTCCCGTGCACGAGCGCACCGAAGCGATCGCGCTGATCCACGACGCCGGCCGCTGCTACGGCGCCATCGTGCGCAACCTCGTCACCGGCGAGCTCGTCGCCTACGTCGCCAAGGCCACGGCGATCGCCAGCGGCGGCGCCGGACGGCTCTATCGCGTGACGACCAACGCCGGTGATCTGCGAGGGCATCGGCAGCGTGATCGCGCTGGAGACCGGCGTTGCGACGCTCGGCAACATGGAGGCGGTGCAGTTCCATCCGACCGGCATCTTCCCGGCCGGGCATCCTCGTCACCGAAGGCTGCCGCGGCGACGGCGGCCTGCTGAAGGACGTCGACGGCCACCGCTTCATGCCCGACTACGAGCCCGAGAAGAAGGAGCTGGCGCTCGCGCGACGTCGTGTCGCCGGCGCATGGAGGAGCACATCACGCAAGGGCAAGGGCGCGCAAGTCGCGCTTCGGCGAGCACCTGTGGCTCGACATCACGCTGCTGGGCGAGAAGCACATCACAGCACAACCTGCGCGAGGTCTGGGAGATCTGCCACTACTTCCTCGGCGTCGATCCCGGTCAAGGAGCTGGATCCCGGTGCGCCCGGCGCAGCACTACACGATGGGCGGCGTGCGCACCGACCACACCGGCGAGAGCCCGACGCTGAAGGGGCTGTTCGCCGCGGGCGAGGCGGCGTGCTGGGACATGCACGGCTTCAACCGGCTGGGCGGCAACTCGGTCGCCGAAACGGTCGTCGCGGGCATGATCGTCGGCGAGTTACATCGCCGACTTCTGCGACCGGGCCGGCGAACGACGTCGAACATCCCGACGGGCGCTCGTCCACGAGCTCCTGCGGCGCGAGCAGGCGAAGCTCGACGCCTCTGATCGACGGCGGCGGCGCCGAGGACGCGTCGGCGCATCAAGCGCGGCGATGCAGGAGATCATGACCGCGAAGGTCGGCATTTTCCGCCGCGGCGAGGACCTCGACCGCGGCGGTCGACGAGCTGCAGCAGCTGCTGGTGCGCAGCCGCAACATCGGGCTGCGCGTACAAGTCGCGCGGCGCGAATCCGGAGCTCGTCACCGCGTACCGCGTGCAGAAGATGCTGAAGGTCGCGCTGTGCGTCGCCTACGGCGCGCTCACGCGCACCGAGAGCCGCGGCGCGCATTACCGCGCAGGACTTTCCGCGCCGCAACGACGCCGCAATGGCTGAAGCGCACGCTCGCGACCTGGAAGAGCGAGATCGACACGCTGCCCGCGCTCGCCTACGAGGCGCTCGACGTCAAGCGCGATGGAGCTGCCCCCGGCTGGCGCGGCTACGGCGCGAAGGACTACGTCGACCATCCCGACACGCCGAGCGCGCCGCCGAAGTCGACAGCGTTGAAGCAGAAGATGGCCGGCGCGCCGCGCTTCGCCGTGCAGCAAGCGCTGATGCCCTACGACGCGCTGCTTCCCGAGCGCTTGCGCGGGCGCAACGAGCGCATCGACGAGCCGCTCGAGGCCGCCTGATGAACGACGCCGCATCAAGATCGTCTCCGCCGCGCGGCGCGCATGACAGCGCGAGCGGCGGCAACGCCGCGCACCGCAAGCTCACGATCAGCGTGCTGCGCTACAACCCGCAGGAGCCCGTCGCGTCCGCCGCGCATGCAGACCTACGAGCTCGAGGAAGCCGACGGGATGACGCTGTTCATCGCGCTGAACGAGATCCGCGAGAAGCAGGATCCGTCGCTGCAGTTCGACTTCGTCTGCCGCGCCGGCATCTGCGGCAGCTGCGCGATGGTGATCAACGGCCGGCCCACGCTCGCCTGCCGCACGCTGACCAAGAACCTGGGTCCCGACATCACGCTGGCGCCGCTGCCGTTCTTCGAGCTGATCGGCGACCTGTCGGTCGACACCGGCAAGTGGATGCGCGGGATGAGCGAGCGCCTGCGACGGCTGGCTGCACATGAAGGATCCGAGATCCGGACCTGCGCGCGCATCGAGGAGCGGATGGACCCGGACCTCGCGGACAGGATCTACGAGCTCGACCGCTGCATCGAGTGCGGCTGCTGCGTGGCCGCCTGCGGCACCGCGCGCATGCGCGAGGACTTCGTCGGCGCGGTCGGGCTTGAACCGAGATCGCGCGCTTCCGGCTCGACCCGCGCGACGCGCGCACCGACGCCGACTTACTACGACGTGATCGGCGACGACGACGGCGTCTTCGGCTGCATGTCGCTGCTCGCCTGCCACGACGTCTGTCCCGAAGAACCTGCCGCTAGCCACGCAGATCGCGTTCATGCGGCGCAAGATGGCGCGCGTCGGCTGGAAATAAGCATGACCTTCGGGCAATCGGGCATTCCGACGGCTTGGGGCACGATTATCGGTCACCGACTGCCGTTTTCTGACGCGCAGTCAATACGGCAGCCATAGACTAGCCGGGCACTACGAGCGTGGTCAGCGATTGCTGTCCGCAACTCAATCGGAATGAGTCTCGTCTCGCAGTCCCGTCTTTCGCAGCAACGTGGAGGGGCCATGAAGCTCGTAGTGAAGTCTCTATCATTGGTTGTCACCCTGTTCGCTCTCGCGGCCACCTTCGGCGCGCTGGCGCAGCAGCCGATCATCATCAAATTCAGTCACGTCGTCGCCCTGGACACGCCCAAGGGCAAGGCGGCCGAGTATTTCAAGAAACTCGCCGAGGAGCGAACCAAGGGACGCGTCAAGGTCGAGGTCTACCCGAACAGCTCGTTGTTCAAGGACGGCGAGGAGATGGAGGCGCTGCAGCTCGGGTCGGTGCAGATGCTGGCGCCGTCGCTCGCGAAGTTCGGCCCGCTCGGCGTGCGCGAGTTCGAGGTGTTCGACCTGCCCTACATCTTCGACAACTACGACGAGCTGCACAAGGTCACCAGCGGGCCGGTGGGCGCGGGGCTCTTGAAGAAGCTCGAGTCGCAAGGGCATCGTCGGTCTCGCCTATCTGGGACAACGGCTTCAAGGTGATGAGCGCCAACAAGCCGATCCGCGTGCCCGCCGACTACAAGGGCCTCAAGATGCGCATCCAGTCGTCGAAGGTGCTCGGCGACGAGATGAAGGCGCTGGGCGCGATTCCGCAGGTGATGGCGTTTTCCGAGGTCTACCAGGCGCTGCAGACCGGCGTGGTCGACGGCACCGAGAACCCGCCGTCGAACTTCTACACGCAGAAGATGCAAGAGGTGCAGAAGTACCTGGCCGCTCACCGACCACGGCTACCTTGGCTACGCGCGTCATCGCCAACAAGAAGTTCTGGGACGGCCTGCCCGCCGACATCCGCACGGCGCTCGAGGGCGCGATGAAGGACGCCACCAAGTACGCCAACGACATCGCGCAGAAGGAGAACGACGACGCGATCGAGGCGGTGCGCAAAGACCGGCAAGACCGAGATCATCGCGCTGACCGCCGAGCAGAAGGCGGCGATGAAGAAGGCGCTCGTCGTCGGTGCACAAGGACAACGAGTCGCGCGTCGGCAAGGACACGATCGCCGAGGTCTACAAGGAGACCGGCTTCAAGCCGTAGACGAAGCTGCAGGCTGGCGACGGCCGGTCAGGCGTCGCGTAGCGCGGACGGCGGGAGACGAGTGAAGCGGTGAAGTTCCTGGATCGTCTCGAGGAGTGGATCATCACGTTCCTGATGGGCGCGGCCACGCTGCTCATCTTCGTGGCGGTCGTGCACCGCTACGCCGCCGGGCTGCCGATTCCCGGGTTGCAGGACGCGCTGCTCAAGATCGACCTCTCGTGGGCGCAGGAGCTTTGCATCTACATGTTCGTGTGGATGGCGAAGTTCGGCGCCGCCTACGGCGTGCGCACCGGCATCCACGTCGGCGTCGACGTGATGATCAACCGGTTGCCGCCCGACACGCACAAGCTCTACGTGCTGTTCGGCCTCGCTCGCGGGCGCCCTGTTCACGGGCATCGTCGGCACGCTGGGCGCGACGCTTCGTCTGGGACATCGCGCACACCGACTCGGTGTCGCCCGACCTCGAGTTGCCGAAGTGGATCGTCTACCTGTGCATCCCGCTCGGCTCGTACCTGATGTGCTTCCGCTTCCTGCAGGTCGCGTGGGCGTTCGCGCGCACCGGGCGAGCTGCCGCACCACGACGTCGCGCACGTCGAGGGCATCGAGCGGACATCAACCCGTACGCGATGGACGACAACCTGCACCCCGCGCGCCGTCAGGGAGCGCAAGCCATGAGCGCCGTCGCGCCGATCACCGCCCATGTCGGGCCGCGCTGGCCGGCGCTGATCCCGCCGCTGCTGATCGCGATTCCGGTGGCGCTCAAGCTCGCCGGCGTGCCGATCGCGAACCCGTGGATCATCTTCGCGCTGCTGTTCGGCCTGATGCTGACCGGCATGCCGATCTCGATCTCGCTCGGCCTCACCGTGCTCACGTACCTGTTCACGATGACGACGGTGCCGATCGAGTCGGTGGCGCTGAAGCTGTTCACCGGCATCGAGAAGTTCGAGATCATGGCGATCCCGTTCTTCATCCTCGCCGGCAACTTCCTGACGCACGGCGGCGTCGCGCGGCGGATGATCAAGCTTCGCGTCGTCGATGGTCGGCCACTGGCACGGCGGCCTGGGCCTGGCGGGCGTCATGGCCTGCGCGCTGTTCGCCGCCGTGTCGGGCAGCTCGCCGGCGACCGTGGTGGCGATCGGCTCGATCATCCTGCCGGCGATGGTCGAAGCAGGGCTTCCCGCCGCGCTTCGGCGCCGGCGTCATCACGACGTCCGGGTGCGCTCGGCATCCTGATCCCGCCATCGATCGTGATGGTGATGTACGCGGTCGCGACCAACACATCGGTCGGCGCGTTGTTCATCGCCGGCATCGTCCCGGGGCTCGTGCTCGCCACGCATGCTCGGCGTCACCACCTGGTGGCGCGCGCGCAAGAACAACTACCCGCGGCAGCCGAAGGCCACCTGGCGCCGAGCGCTGGCGCGCGTTCCGCGAGAGCATCTGGGGCCTGCTGCTCGTGATCGTGGTCGATCGGCGGCATCTACACCGGCATCTTCACGCCGACCGAGGCGGCCGCGATGAGCGCCGTCTACGCGTTCTTCGTCGCCGTGTTCGTCTACAAGGACATGACGATCAGCAAGGTGCCGAAGGTGCTGCTCGACTCGGCCAACATGAGCGCGATGCTGCTGTACATCATCACCAACGCCGTGATGTTCTCAGCTACCTGATGACCTCCGGAGCAGATTCCGCAGGAGCTCGCCAACTGGATGCTCGACAAGGGCCTGGGCGTGGTCGACGTTCCTGCTGTTCGTGAACATCGTGCTGCTGCTCGCCGGCAACGTGATGGAGCCGTCGTCGATCGTGCTGATCATGGCGCCGATCCTGTTTCCCGTGGCGATGAAGCTCGGCATCGACCCCGTCCACTTCGGCATCATGATGACGGTGAACATGGAGGTCGGCATGTGCCACCCGCCGGTGGGCCTGCAACCTCTACGTGGCCAGCGGGCATCACGCAAGATGGGCATCACCGAGCTGACGGTCGCGGTGTGGCCGTGGCTGCTGACGATGCTGGTATTCCTCGTCGTCGTCACCTACTGGCCCGCGCTGTCGATCTGGCTGCCGCGGACGCTGGGGATCATGGGCCCCGGTTGAGGTTGCGGCTCCAACAGGCAGGCAGCCGCTCATGCATCTGCAGAACGTGCTGTTCGGCCCGTTCGTGCGCGAGCAGCTGCTTTAGGCTTCGTAGTGCCGAACAACCAACTGAAATTCGAGCCTACCTATCGCACCCTGACCAAGAACCTGGGCGCTCACATCACCCTCGCTCCGCTGCCGTTCTTCGACCTCATCGGCGACCTGTCGGTCGCGACGACAGGCAAGTGGATGCGCGGGATGAGCGAGCGGCTGCACGGCTGGCTCCACATGAAGGATTCGAATCCGGACGTGCGCCGGATCGAGGAGCGAATGGATCCGGATCTCGCCAGCTCCGCCCGCTCGGGAATGCTGGCGTCGACGCTAAGGGACAACTGACAACGGAACATCTTCTGCCTGCACGGCTCGTACCGGTTCTGGAGCTGGACGGTGCGTCAATCGGGGACGTTCCGAAGCGTGGCTTCCGCCCGGGCGACGTAGGCGTCGACGAGCGTATTCGCGATCCGGTCGAACACGGGCGCCGCGATGGTCCGGGCGAGCGGGCCGCCAAGCTCGTAGCGCAGGTCGAAGACGATCTTGCAGGCCGAAGGCGAGAGCGCCGTCAGGTGCCACTCGCCCTCGAAGTGCCGGAACGGGCCGCGCTCCATCCGGATTGCCATCCAGTCCGGCCGCCGCTTCGGGTTGCGCGTGACGAAGCTGAAGCGCGCGCCGTGGTAGTCGACGGTGATTTCGGCGGCGACCACGGTTTCGTCGCGGGCGAGGATGACCGCCTTGGAACACCACGGCAGGAAAGCCGGGTAGTGCTCGGCCGCCTCGATCAAGTCGAACATGCTCTCCGCGGCGAAGCCGACGAGAGCCGACCTGCGGACTTCGATCACCCGCGCGCGTCACTCGTCCGGCGCCTTGTGCGCGATGCCCTTGTGGCAGTCGATGCACGTGCCCTGGCCGGCCATGGCCGCCTGGTGCATCGGCTGCGCCATTTCCTTCTGCTTGGCGAGGACTTCCTTGGTGAACACGTGGCACGTGCGGCAGTTGGCGGAATTGTTTTCCCTGTACTCGTCCCAGACGTGCTTCGCCATGCGCGAGCGCTCTTTCTTGAACTTTTCCTCGGTGGAGATCACGCCCGTGATCTCCCCGATGACGTCCTTGGTGCCGGCCTTGGCCTTGTACCAGAGCAGTTGCGGGTAGTTGTGCGGGATGTGGCAGTCGTGACACCCGGCCGAGACGCCGGTCCGGTTCGCGGCGTGGCCGCTTTGCCCGTACTCCTGCGCGACCCACTGCATGGAATGGCACGCGCCGCCGCAGAACTTGTTCGTGCCGGTGACGGCGACCATCACCTGCGTTCCGATGACGGCTGCGGCCCCGATCACCAGTCCGAGCACGAGGAGCGCCAGGACGGACCAGCGGGCGCTCGGGGAGGTCAATCTCCGCCAGAGCCCGCGTCGGGTCGCCCGCATCGTTTTCGGCGAATCCCGGCCATTGTGCCTCCCAAGCGGGTTGCGGTACATTGCTGCGCAGAGGAATGGTACCGTGAGTTGGCGGCAATGCCAAAGCCGCTGCGCAGCAGCCGCGATCCCGGCGCGGTCAACGGTTGCGGCGATCAAGCGTTATTTCCCGGAGGTTCAACGACGGCGTACACGCCGCAACTGTGGAGGCACGATGAAGACGATTCTGATGACAGGCGCGACGGTGATTGCACTTGCCATGGCGGGAGGCGCCCAGGCGCGAGGCCGACGCTCTGATGAAAGCCAACGGCTGCATGAACTGTCATGCGGTGGACACAAAGAAGGTGGGCCCTCATTCAAGGACATCGCCGCCAAGTTCAAAGGCAAGGCCGACGCCGAGAAGAGCGCTCGTCGCGCAGCTCAAGGACGGCAAGGGGCATCCTGCCATCAAGGCGTCCGAGGCCGACATCGGGACGATGGTGAAGTTCGTCCTCGCCCAGTAGCACCCGCAGTAGGACCGACTGGCGGTCCCGCGGGCCGCGCGACTCGCCCTTCAAGTTCGCCGGAACCCGTGGCGGTATTTGAGCAGGCCCCGTTCGCCCGCAGGACGCCGCGGCGGCGGTCAGTGCTGATCCCGTCTTGGGTGACGTGCCGCGACGTGCGCGGACGGAAGGGTCGCAAGGCGTCAGGCGAATGAATGACCGTCTATAAGAGCGTCGCCGTCCCGGTAGAGACGATCTGGCGACCCGCCGCCCGCCGGCGTCCGCTGGCGTTCACGCCGCAGGAGTGGCTGCGGCTCGGCGGGCCTCTACGGCTTCGTCGCCTTGCTGCATCTTGCAGGCTGGGGGCTCTTCCTCCACTACTCGGCAATCCATCCCGCGCTGGTCGGGCTGGGATTCGTCGCCTACATGTTCGGCCTTCGGCACGCATTCGATGCGGATCACATCGCGGCCGTGGACGACACGGTGCGGTACCTGATGCGGAAGGGCCAGCGGCCGCTGGGCATCGGGTTCTTCTTTTTCGCTGGGTCATTCGACGATCGTCGTCGCTGTCGCGCTTGAGTCGTCTTTGCCGCGGCCGCCATCAAGCACGGGCTGCCCGACCTGCGCCATTTGGGTGGGAATCATCGGCGCGGGCGTGTCCGGCCTGTTCCTCTGGGCGATCGGCATTCTCAATCTCATCGTGCTCCTGGATATCCTCAAGACTCTGGCGCGAAGCGAGGGCCGGGAAACATAGTCATACCCACCTCGAAGAGCTGCTCGGGCAGCGCGGCTTTCTGAATCGCCTGTTCGGCGGCCGGCTGCGTCGCGTCATCAACCATAGCTGGCAGATGTATCCGCTCGGCGCTCCTGTTCGGCCTCGGATTCGACACGGCGTCGGAGATCGGCCTCCTCGCGATGACCGCCGGCGCTTCTGCAGGCGACATCCCGGTCGCCGCGGTGCTTTGCCTGCCGATCCTGTTCGCTGCGGGAATGACGGCGATGGACACTACGGACGGCGTGCTGATGGTCAAGGCCTACGACTGGGCGCTCCGTCAATCCGTTGCGCAAGATCTTCTATAACGTCGTCATCACCGGCCTCTCCGTCGCCGTGGCGCTCGCCATCGGCACGATCGAGTTGCTCCAGGTCTTCATTCGCGCGCTGGGCGTCGAGGGGCCGTTCTTCGAGCGGATCGCCGCAGTCGACTTCGGGCTGCTCGGCTATGTGATCGTCAGCGTGCTTCTCGCTGCGTGGGGACTCTCGGCGGCCATATGGAAATTCGGCCGCATCGAGGAGCGGTACGGGCACTTGCATCCGGTCCACACGCACGTGCATACGCACGACGGCGGCGTCAGCCACTCTCACACCCATTCGCACTGAATTTGCCAGCGTACGGAAACTCACGACCCTGTTCATCGCACTCGTCCCGCCAAGGGCATTCTCAGCGCGCTGGCGGCGGCCGTCTTGTTCGGTGCGAGCACGCCGATCGCCAAGATCCTCGTCGGCGAGATTTCTCCGGTCCTGCTAGCGGGCCTCTTGTACGCCGGCTCGGGGCTGGGCCTTTCCCTCGGGTTGCTGGTGCGCCGCATTGCGCGCACCGGCGGGTCGCCGACGCGGTTCGAGTGGCCGCGCGGTCGCGACGCCTTGTGGTTGGCAGGCGCCATCCTGTTCGGCGGCGTGCTGGCGCCCGTCCTGCTCATGCTGGGGCTCGCTTCGACGGACGCGTCGGCCAGCGCGCTCCTGCTCAACCTCGAAGCCGTGTTCAACGCAGGCATCGCATGGTTCGTCTTCCGGGAGAACTTCGACCGCCGGATTGCGATGGGGATGGTGCTCATCGTCGCGGGGGCCTCGTCCTCTCGTGGACTCCCGGCGGCCTCACTGTCTCGCGCGGAGCCCTTCTCATCGCCGGAGCGTGTCTTTGCTGGGCGATCGACAACAATCTCACGCGCAAGGTCTCGGCGAGCGACGCGATGGTCATCGCGTGCAGCAAGGGCCTCGTTGCCGGTGCGGTGAACATCGGGCTCGCGGTGCTGTTGGGCGCCACGATTCCGGGCTTGCCGGTAGCGGTCGCCGCCGCGGCGGTCGGTCTCGCCGGCTACGGCATCAGTCTCACGCTCTTCGTGCTTGCGCTGCGCGAACTCGGCACGGCGCGAACCGGCGCCTACTTCTCGGTTGCCCCGTTCTTCGGGGCGGCGCTGGCGCTCGTCCTGCAACGCGAGCCTCTGACCGCCCCGCTGGTCGTCGCGGCGGGATTGATGGCCTGCGGCGTCTATCTGCATCTGTCCGAAGTGCACGAGCATGCGCACGAGCACCAGGTTGCTGACGCATTCGCATTCGCACACGCACGACCTGCATCACCGGCATGAGCACGAACCCGGTTGGGACGGGGTCGAGCCGCACACGCATCGCCATACGCATCGCCCGACCCGCCACTCGCATCCGCATTACCCCGACATTCACCACCAGCACGAGCACTGAGGGCTGAAGCCGCCACGGGAGCTACGGCAGGAACGCCGGCGTCTGCAGGCGTATACCCACGATCGCCGACCATTGGTCGGACGAGCCGTTGAAGCGATTGCCGTAGCTCGCGTACGCCTCGAAGCGATCGGGGACGATGATGTAGCGCGCACCGACCTGGTAACTCGCGCGTCCGGGTTCGCCGCGATAGACCTCGCCCAGCAGCTGCGTGGCCCGCGATCGTGTACTGGACGGCCGCTGCCGCAACAGCGAAAGTTCCTGTCCCGTACACGTTGGCAGCGCCGAGGTTGAGGTCGATTTCGAGATCGCTGCTCGGATGCAATGACGCCAGCGCCCTCGCGTAGTAAAGCTGGAAGGCCGACCTCCCGTGCGACGTTGCGGTGTCGCGCCCGGCGCCCGCCGCCATGCCGAATGACCATCCGTCGTCGTCCGCCGAGAACAGCACCGTCTTGGCCTGAAGCTGGACCAGGCTCGACGTTGCGCCGGAGTGAGGCACCGCGAGGGCGCCCCCGACGGCGAGCTCCAGGTTGCCGGTGAAATTGCACGCGGGCTGCGCCCAGTATTGGCGCCCTCGTGCTCGGAATCGATCCACGCTTCGAGCTGGCACGTCTTCGGCGCGACGACCGCAGCATCGTCGGTGACCAGCGGCTGTCCGGCATGCGCCGACGCAGCGAGCGCGCCCATCAGCAAGGCGAGCGATCGGGTGGAGCGATAGCGAGTCATTGCCTTTCGGGTCATCCGCAGATCGCGAGTACTATGCCCTTTCGCTGGACGCTCGAACGAGAAGGGCACTTGGATGGCCGATTTCCGCGCCGGAGCGGTGCGCGACGAGCCGGCACGCATTGACGCAGGGCGGCGTGCAGCCGGGCCCAGTATTCCGTTCAGCGAAACGTTGGTCTATAATGGCACCAGGAGGTGACGCGGCCGCGGCGCGATCCGCCGCGGCCGGCGACGTCAGAGGAGGGACGCACAATGTCCGCGATCGAAACCCAGAAACCGATCACCGAAGAGCAACGTCAGGAGCTGGACGACGTTTTCGCCCGCGCGAGGAAGGCGCTCGCGATCATCTCGACCTACGACCAGGCGCGCGTCGACCGCCTGTGCCAGGCGGTGGCGTGGGCGGTCGCGAACAAGCGGACGTTCACGCGCCTGGTCGAGATGGGCATCGAGGAGAGCGGTCTCGGCGACCCGGAAAGCCGGATGGGCAAGCGGATGAAGATCCGCGGCGTGCTGCGCGACGCGCTGCGCCAGAAGAGCGTCGGCATCATCGAGGAGATTCCGGAGAAGGGCATCGTCGAAATACGGCAAGCCGGCGGGAATCATCGCGTGCATCGTCCCCACGACCAATCCGGACCTCACGCCCGCGGGCAATGCCATCTACGCCATCAAGGCCCGCGACGTCGTGATCTTCTCGCCGCATCCGCGCTCGAAGAAGACGTCGTTCGAGACGGTGCGCGCTGATGCGCGAAGCGCTGGAGAGCGAAGGCGCGCCTGCCGACATCCTGCAGTGCCTGACCAAGGTCAACATCCCGATGTCGCAGGCGGTGATGGCGAGCGCGGATCTGGTCAGTGGCAACGGGCGGGCAGCCGATGGTGCGCGCGGCGTACAGCTCGGGCACGCCCGCCTACGGTGTGGGCGCCGGCAACTCGACGATGATCATCGACGAGACGGCCAACATCGAGGAGGCCGCCCGCAACACGCGGCTGTCGAAGACTTCCGATTTCGGATCGGGCTGCTCGGCCGACGGCAACCTCATCATCGAGGCGGGCATCTTCGATCGATTCCTGGCCCAGTTGCAGGTCGAAGGCGGCTACCTCGCCTCGCCGGCGGAGAAGGCCGCGCTGCAGGAGTGCGATGTGGGACGAGCGAAGGTCACCGCACGCTCCAACACCGTTGCCATCGCCCCGCAGCAGCTCGCGCGGATCGCGGGCTTCGATTCCGGCCGACCGCAAATTCATCATCGTCCACGGCGACGGCATCGGCAAGGAGCACGCCTATTCCGGCGAGAAGCTGACAACGCTCCTGGCCGTCTATCGATACAGCGGCTTCGACCAGGCGCTCGAGATGATGCGCGGCGTCTACGAAGTCGGCGGCAAGGGCCATTCCTGCGGCATCTACTCGTTCGACCAGGACCACATCCACCGGCTGGCGCTGGCGGCGCCGGTGTCGCGGATCATGGTCCGGCAGCCGCAATCGAAGGCGAACGCCGGGGCGTTCAACAACGGCATGCCGATGACCTCGAGCCTGGGCTGCGGCACGTGGGGCGGCAACATCGTCTCGGAGAACGTCCACCTCAAGCACTACCTCAACACGACCTGGGTGTCGGTGCCGATCAAGGTCGACCAGCCCTCCGACGAGGAGCTCTTCGGCGAGTTCTACGACGCTGCGCTCGAGACCGAAAGTGTCGAGGGCGAGGTGATGGTGACATAATCTGCGGCGTGCGACGCGGTGCGGTGCAGCGCGAGGGCCGAGCCCTGCGGGCGCCTGGGGTATGAAGCCGACGCGCTGTGCCCTCGCAACGATTCAACGAGGAACGCAGGCCAGGATGAGCGAAGACTCCCGAACAGCTGCTGGACGATGCCTCCGCATGGTGGACGACGGAGATCATCGACATCCACCCGGGCAAGATTGCGATTCGCGGCTATCCGATCGAGGAACTGATCGGGCGGTCCGTTCCCGGAAATGATCTGGCTGATGCTTCGCGGCGAGCTGCCGTCGCGGGCGCAGGCGAACCTTCTCGAAGCGGCGCTCGTGCCCGGCGTCGATCATGGTCCGCAAGCACCGTCGATCGCGATCGCGCGCATGGCGGTGACCTGCGGCCTGCCCGTCAACGGTGCGATGGCCTCCGCGATCAACGTCTCGACGATGTCCATGGCGGCGCGGGCCAGCAGTGCATGGAGCTCTACCGCGAGATCGACGCGGAAGCGGGCGCCGACGGCGACCTCGTGCAGGCGGCGACTGTCGTTATCGGTCCGGCACCGCGAAGCGGGAGAGAAGATCGTTCCGGGTTTCGGCCACCGGTTTCATCCTGTCGACCCCCGAACGAAGCCGCTTGTTCGAACTGGTCGCAAAGGCGATGACCGCGGGTGTCGTCACCGGACGCTACGCCGCGATCGGCCACGCGGTCGAAACGGCGCTTGCGGCGCTCAAAAGCGGCACATCCCCATGAACATCGATGGCATCACCGCGGTAGTGTTCAGCGAGCTGGGCTTCGAGCCCGAGCTTGGACGCGGATCTCTTCCATCCTGTCCGCGCGCGGTGGGAATTCTCGCCCATGCGTGGGAGCAGAAACAGGAGGCCGGCGCCTGATGGGGCCGATGCCCAGAGAGATTCCCTATCGCTATCACGGGACCCGCCCGGCGCGCGCTGCAGCGCGCCGACAGGGCGGCGATCCGGAAGGCGCATGACGACCCGGCACCCAATCGTCACCGCCTGACATCCATCTTGCGTGCGGTCGCACAAGGACGCGCCCACGAATGTCCAGGAGACACCCATGAAGGACCTGATCTCGAATCAGCTGGTCAAGTATCTGGAGGCGCGCGGCGTCGAGCACGTCTTCGGCCTCTGCGGCCATACGAACATCGCGGTGCTGGCGGCGTTGGCGAAGAGCCGCATCAAGTTCGTCAACACGCGCCACGAGCAGATCGCCGCGCACGCTGCGCCGACGGCTACGCGCGGGCAACGAACACGGCTTCGGTCGTGCTGTCGCATCTCGGGGCCGGGGCTCACCAACGCCGGCGACGGGCGTCGCCAACGCCGCGCTCGACTCGGTGCCCATGGTCGTGATCGCCGGCGACGTGCCGACGCCATTACCACGGCAAGCATCCGCACCAGGAAGTGAACCTGCACGCGGACGCGTCGCAGTTCGAGATCTACCGGCCGTTCGTCAAGCGCGCGTGGCGCGTCGACCAGCCGCACCTCTTTCCCGAGATCATCGAGAAGGCGCTTCGCGCTCGCGGAGAGCGGGCGGCCGGGCCCGGTGCTGGTCGACGTTCCGATGGACATCTTCTCGAAGGAGATCGACGTCGCGCTGTTCGAGCGCCTGCGCCTCAACACGAAGACGCTGCACAAGCCGACGATCGACGAGGAGACGGCGGCCGAGATCGTGCGCAAGCTCGTGACGGCGCAAGCATCCGCTGCTCTACGTGGGCGGCGGCATCATCCGCGCGGGCGCGCAGCGACCGAGCTGCGCGATTTCGTCGATCATCTCCAGATTCCGGTCGCCCACACGCTGATGGGCAAGGGCGCGCTGCCGGACGACCATCCGTTCATCCTCGGCATGACGGGCTTCTGGGGGACGCAAGTTCATCAACGAGCAATGCCGCGGCGCCGACCGTCATCCTCGGCCTCGGCACGCGCTTCTCGGAAGCCGACTGCAGCTCGTGGGAGCCGAGTACACGTTCAACTTCCCGCCGACCAAGCTGATCCACATCGACATCGATCCCGCGGAGATCGGCCGCAACTACCCGGTCGAGATCGGCGCCGTGGCCGACTTCAAGCCGGCGCTCGCCGTGCTCAACCGCGTCGCGCGCCGGATCGCTGCCGGAAGGCATCAAGCGGCCGGAAGTCGCAGGGCGCGATCGAGGCGTTCCGCGCGACCTTCGTCGCGGGCAACCGCGGCTTCGCGAAGAGCGACGCCTATCCGATGCGGCCCGAGCGCATCCTCGCCGACGTTCGCGACGGTCCTGCCGCAGCGACGCGCATCATCACGACCGACGTGGGCTGGAACAAGAACGGCGTCGGGCAGCAGTTCCCGATCTACACGCCGGGGACGATCTTCACGCCCGGGCGGTTACGCGACGATGGGTTTCGGCGCACCGGCGGCGCATGGGCGCCAAGCTCGCGCTGCCCGAAGCGCATGGTCGATCGCGCTGGTCGGCGACGGCGGCTTCGGCCAGAACCCGGCGCTGCTCGCGACGGCGTTCGAGGAAGACATCGCGGTCATCTGGGTGATCATGAACAACTACGCGTTCGGCACGATCGCGGGCCTCGAGAAGGCGCACTTCGGAACGACGTTCGGAACCGTGTTCGAGAAGGACGGCAAGCCGTATTCGCCCGACTACGCGGCGATCGCGCAGGGCGTACGGCATGGACGGCGTCAAGATCGAATGCCGCCGCCGAGTTCAAGCCCGCGCTCGAACGCGCGATCAAGTCGAAGCAAGCCCTGCGTCATCGACGTCGTGATGCAGAACGAGCCGGTCCCACCGCCGGTCACTGGAACATCATGGACATCTACTCGCCGGGCAAGAAGGTCCACCACGCGAGCGTGAGTGCGGTCGCGGCCAAGTAGCTGCTTGGAATTGCTCTCCCAGGCTCGCGTGGTACAGGGAAATGTCAACGGTCGGAAGAGCTTCCGAAGTACGGCAACTACATCGACGGCGCCATCGTTCCCCCGCCTCCAACGCGTATCTGCCGACCGAGAACCCGTATACCGGCAAAGTCTGGGCGCTGATCGGCCGCGGCGGTGAAGCCGATGTCGCCGCTGCCGCGACGGCGGCCGAGCGCGCGCTGACCCAGGGCGAATGGCCGCGGATGACGCGCCACGCAGCGCGGCCACCTTCTGTGGCGGCTCGGCGATCTCATCATCGCCAACGTCGACCGGCTGGCCGCCGATCGAGCAGCGCGACAACGGGAAGATCATGTCGGAGGCGTGCGCCCAGATCCGCTACATGGGCGACTACTTCAAGTATTACGCCGGCCTCGCGGACAAGGTCAGGGCGCGGTGATCCCGACGGACAAGCGGGGTGTCTTCACCTATACCAGGTACGAGCCCAAGGGCGTGATCGCGATCATCACGCCGTGGAACTCGCCCCTGACGCTGACGAGCTGGAAGCTTGCCCCGGCGCTTGCCGCGGGGTGCACGGCGGTCATCAAGCCGTCCGAGTTCACGTCGGCTTCGATGCTCGAGTTCGCGCCGCTCTTCGCCGAGGCGGGATTCCCAAAGGAGTCGTCAACGTCGTCACGGGACTGGGACCCGAAGTCGGCGCGGCGCTCGTCGCGCATCCGGCGGTTGCGCATGTCGGGTTCACCGGCGGCGACGCCGCCGGCCGCAAGATCTACCAGCTCGCCGCAGCCGGCCTGAAGACGGTGACGCTCGAGCTCGGCGGAAAGTCACCGAACATCGTGTTCGACGACGCCGATCTCGACCAGGCGGTGAAGGGTGTCGTCTCGGGCATCTTCGCGGCGTCGGGCCAGAGCTGCCAGGCGGGCTCCCGCCTGCTGCTGCAGCAAGAGCATCCACGACCGTTTCTGGAAAAGCTCATCGCCTTCGTCGCGCTCGGCGAAGATGGGCGATCCGGCGCTCGCCCGACACGCGAGATCGGACCGATCGCGACGCGGCCGCAGTTCGAAGAAGATTCTCGACTACATCCGGATCGCCAAGGAGGAAGGCGCGCGCTGCGTGCTCGGCGGCAACAGCCGCTCCGATCTCGGCGCCGGCTTGTTCGTCGAGCCGACGATCTTCACCGACGTGAAGAACAGCATGCGCATCGCGCAGGAGGAAGTGTTCGGACCGGTGCTCGCGGTGATTCCGTTCGAGGACGAGGCGGACGCGATCGACGATCGGCAACGACGTCGTCTACGGGCTCGCAGCGGCGGTGTGGACGAAGAGCCTCCACCGGGCGATGGTGATGACCGACAAGCTCAAGGCGGGAACGATCTGGGTCAACAACTATCGGGCGACGAGCTTCACGTCGCCGTTCGGCGGCTACAAGAACTCGGGTATCGGCCGCGAGTCCGGAGTCGAGACGATCAAGGAATTCCTGTCGACGAAGTGCGTCTGGATTTCCACGGACCTCGACGTGCCCAATCCGTTCATCCGCCGCGTGATGACGTCCCATGCGTGGACCGAGGAATCTGATGGCCACAGCGCTGGCGGGAATCCGGGTGCTCGATCTTGCCAACGTGCTGGCGGGCCCGTTCTGCGCCTACCAGCTGGCGTCTGCTCGGCGCGGAGAGTCATCAAGATCGAGGTGCCCGGGCATGGCGATCTCGCGCGCAAGCTCGGCGCCGACGCGTCGCTCAACGAGACGGTTGATGGGCGCGTCGTTCCTCGCCCAGAACAGCGGCAAGAAGTCCGTCACCGTCAATCTCGAAGTCGGAAGGCGGAAAGGAAGTCGCTGCAACGGCTCGTCCAGCACCGCGCACGTGCTGGTCGAGAACTTCCGCCCGGGCGTCATGGATCGCCTCGGCGTCGGCTACGAGCAGCTGCGTCAGCACAATCCGTCGCTCGTCTATTGCGCGATCTCGGGTTTCGGTCAGGACGGTCCGATGAAGGACGCGCCGGCGTACGACCAGATCGTCCAGGGCCTGTCCGGCGCGATGAGCATCACCGGCGACGAGCGCTGCGCCCCGTTGCGGGTCGGCTATCCCGTCGCGGATACGCTCGGCGGGATCACCGCGGCCTTTGCGATCGCCGAGCGCGTTGATGCGGCGCATGCAGACCGGCGAGGGAGCGTTCATCGACGTCTCGATGCTCGACTCGGCGCTCGCGAGCATGGGCTGGGTCATCTCCAACTACCTCATCGCGGGCCAGAAGCCCGTGCCGATGGGCAACGACAACTTCACCGCCGCGCCTTCGGGCGCCTTCAGGACCGGCGAGCGGTCTCCTCAACATCGCGGCGAACAAGCAGGAGCAGTTCGAGGCGCTCGCGAAAGTGATCGGGCGCGAGGACCTCGTCGGCGATCCGCGGTTCGCGGACCGCGAGGATCGCAAGCGGCATCGAGCCGCGCTGACGCAGGAAGTCGAGGCGGCGCTGTCGCTCGAAGCCCGCTGCGGAGTGGGAAACGATCCTGATCGGCGTCGGAATTCCGGCCGGGCGCGTGGTCACGGTCCCCGAGGCGCTCGAGAATGCCGCAGGTCAAGCACCGTGATCTGCTGCAGCACTTCGACGACGTCCCGGGCGTCGATCGCCCCATCAGCGTGACGCGCGCGGGCTTCAAGCTGTCAGGCGCCAATCCTTCGGCGAAGTCGCCGCCGCCGCGACTTCGGCGAGCACACCGACGAGATCCTGCGCGGCTTGGCTGGTGCCGACGAGATCGAGGATCTCCGCAAGGCCAGGGCCGTCTAGACGCTCAGCCTCGCGTGTCCGTGTCTTGGGCATCCGCGTCGCCTGGCGCTTGCCTGCGAGCGTAAGCGCGAGCGCTGCATCGATGGGAGATGCGTCGCCCCCAGAGCAATGGTGGCGCGTGGCGGAGGCGCGCAGACAGCAGTGCGCGAGCATTGGCGATGAAGGTTTCGTCGATGCGCGAGCGCGGACCCGCCAGCGTCAACGCGCCCAGGATGGCCTGACTCGCTGCCGAAGAATGGCACGGACAGTCCCGCGGTTTCGGAGTCGCGCTCGCCCACGGATGCATAGCAATACTCCGTCCGGATGGTCTCGTAAGGTTCGCCCTTGGCGCCGTCGAAGGCGAGCAGGATGCGCCCGCCGGAACCTCGTTCGAGCGGCAGCACGTCGCCCTCGCGCACATGGTCGCGCACCGCGTGCTTGGAATCGACACGATGGATGCAAACGCGAACGTCCCCGTTGCGCGAGTAGATCGACACGCTTTCCCCGGTCTGGTCGGCGAGCTCGTGCATCAAAGGCAGGAGGATGTCCCCGATGCGCATGCTGCGCTGAGTAAAGCGCACCGAGCATCAGCGGCGCGGGTCCTATCCGGTAGCACCCGTCGTCGAGGCGTTGCAGGTAGTTGTGCCGAAGCAGCGACTGCGAGATTCGCAGGATCGTGCTCTTGTAGAACCGGGTGCGCTGCGCGAGCTCGGCGAGCGTGAGCGCCTTAGTCCGTCGGGCCTGAACGCCGCGAGGATATCGAGCGCGCGGTCGACGCGCGCGCGACGCCCGCCTTGTCGCCTTGTTGCCGTGGAGCTGGCACCTGTCCGCCTTCGGCTTGCGCGGCGCTCCCGGTTGCCGGCTCTGCCGGGTCGCGGCGGGGCGCTCGCTCGCGTGCGGGTCGCCGTCTTGGCCGGACTTTGGGTCCTTCTTCATGTTGTCTCCATCCGTACTCGTCGCGACGGGCGCGTGGAGTCGCAGAGCGTCCTCCACAGGGCGCGCGCGATTCCGGCTGGAACGGCCGTGATCGGCGCGTTCTATTGTACAGAACACGATAGGCTGCGCGCGAAAGCGGTTGTCAAGCACGCATGAGGCGGCCGAGTGCTTCGATCGCTCCACGCAGCACGGGTGCGGCGCCGGGGAGATCGCATCGCCGCGTTTCTCGAAGGAGACGCGATTCAGCGGTCGGGTCCCCGCGCGGGGTATTCAATACTTGATGGCGCCCATCTTCAGGAATGCGTGATGAATGCGCTCGGCGTACGTGTTGAAGCTCGCGATCCTCGCCGAGGACTGCCGGCCTCGGCCGCGGCAGGTCGATCGCGATCTCGTCGACGATGCGGCCCGGATTCGGCGACATGACGAGCACGCGATCGGAAAGGCCGATGGCTTCCTCGATGCTGTGCGTGATGAACAGCACGGTCTTGCGCGTCTCCATCCACAGCAGCTCGAGGTCGTGCCGGATCTGCGTGCGCGTGATCGCGTCGAGCGCGCCGAACGGCTCGTCCATCAGCAGCACCGACGGCTGATGGATCAGCGCGCGCGCAATCGACACGCGCTGCCGCATGCCGCCGGACAGCTGGTTGGGATAGCGGTCGCGCGCGATCTCGGGATGCCGAGCTTCGTCGAGAAGCGCGCATGCGCCTCGCTCGCGCTTCGCGCGCGAGCGGCATCCGGCGCACTTCGGGCTGCAGCATGACGTTGGCGAGCGCGGTGCGGAAGTCGAGCAGCAGGTGATCCTGGAACACGATCCCGACGTCCGTCAGCGGCGCCGCGAGCATGCTTGCCACCGACGCGGATCTCGCCGTCGCTCGGCGGAATCGAGCCCGGCTGCGATCAGCATCAGCGTGCTCTTGCCGCAGCCCGACGGACCGATGAGGCTCACGAATTCGCCGCCGCCGATCTCGAACGACACGTTGTCGAGCGCGACGAAGCTCGTGTCCTTCGCCGGCGAACGCGCTTGCTGACGCGCGCGGCCGACGATGGACGCCGCTCCCGCCGACGCTGCGGACGTGCAGAGCGCGCGCCGCCATTGCTTCCGCCAGTCATGGGCACTTCGGGCGCGTCGGCCGGCAGGAATTCGGTGGTGTAGTAGTCGCCGATCGGCTTGTCCTTGGGCAGCTGCAGGTAGGTGGTCAGGAGGTCGAACGTGATCTGCCAGTTCTTGTCCGGGACACGGCCCAGCGCCGTGGCGCCCGGAGCGCAGATGAGGTCGAGGTCGACCTTGAGCTGCTTCTGTGATCTGTTCCTTGGTCACGGCGGGAAACTGCTCGATCACCGCGGCGGCAGCGGCGTCGGGATTCTTCCGCGCCTCGTCCCAGCCCTTGAGGCTCGCGGCGACGAACTTCTTGTAGAGGTCGGGATCGCGCTTCAGATCTGATCGTCGCGAGCGATGATCGACAGCCCTACCGTCGGCACGCCGACGTCGCGATAGAGGATGTCGTTGACCTTGAAGCCGCGATCGCGAATCTGCACGCTCTGGAAGTCGGCGCCGGCGAGGATCGCGTCCACCTTCTTTTCGAGCAGCGCCCCGACGAGCGCCGCCGGGTCGATGTTGACGACGTCGAGCTTCGTCTTGTCGATCTTGTTCTCGGCGAGGATCGCGTCGAGCAGCGTCGTTTGCGCGGTTCCGGGCTGCACGGCGAGCCGTTTGCCGAGCAGGTCCTTCGGGGTGTTGATGCCCGAGCCCTCGATCGAGATGATCGCGAAGCCGTTGGTCTGCAGGATCGGCGCGACGATTTTCACGGGCGCCCTCTTGGACGCGGATCTGCATCGCGGCGGGCGCGTCGGCAAAGCGCGACGTCGGTCTGGCCGGTGGCGACTAGTTGCGCGGTGGTCGCCGAGCCCTTTGCCTTCCTCGATGGTGAGATCGATGCCGGCGTCCTTGTAGTAGCCGAGCTTCTTGGCGTACATGAAGCCGGCCTGCGGGCCGCCCGCCAGGAAGTTGAGCGTGAGCTTCATCGGCTTGCTGGGGTCTGCGCCGGAACGTCGAGGCGGCGAGGACGGCGCACAGCGACGCGATGCGCCAAGGCGGAATAACGTTTAGCCATCATCTTCTCCTATGGGGTTTCTTGTCCGTCGGTGTCATGCCGACGTGATGCAATCATCGCTTGCGCAACCACGGCATGCACAGCCGCTCGAGCACATTGCACTGCATAGCTGAACAGGATGCCGATCGCGGAAAGCGCCACCAGCACCGCAAAGATGAGCGGCATGTCGAGATAGCTGGTCGCGCGCAGCAGCAGGTAGCCGAGTCCGGAGTTGGCGCCGACGAATTCGGCGACGATCGCGCCCGTCGCCGCGAACACGACCGAGACCTTGAAGCCGCCGAAGATGTGGCCGAGCGCTGCACGGCAGGCGCACGTAGCGAAACGTCTGCCATCCGGCTCGCGCCCATCGATCGCGAGAGGTAGAGCACGCGCTCGTCCAGCGCGCGGAAGCCGGTCATGCTCGCGACCAGCGTCGGGAAAGAAGCACAAGCAGGAACGTGAGCAGGATCTTGGGAAACGGACCGAAGCCGAACCAGACGATGAACAAGCGGCGCGATGGCGATCTTCGGGAATCAGCTGGAAGAAAGAGGATCAGCGGATAGAGCGAGCGCTCCAGGAACTTGACGGAGACGATCATCAGTCCGAGCGGCACGCCGATCGACGCCGCCAGCAGAAAGCCGAGCACGATCTCGTTCGCCGTCACGAGCGTGTGCTGCCAGATGAGCTGCGCGCGATTCGCACGAGCTTGGCCAGGAACTCGGTCGGCACGGAAGGATGTATTCCGGCACGCCGAACATGCTGCACGAGGAATCATGCCATGCGCAGCAGCAGGATGCGTAGAACGTCGCGATCGGATAGAGGATCGGCCGAAACGCGGTCGCGCGTGACGTACGGCGGCGGCCAGCGACGGCGAGCGCTCCGGCACCGGCAGGCGTCGAAGTTGCGTTCGATGCGCGGCTGGCGAGGAACGTCGCTCATCGGCGTGCGCCCCGCGCATCCGGCGGTCTTGGGAGCATTGGCGCGCGCCGAGCGACGTCGCGGGCGACGCCCGCCTGATGCTGGCGCAGCGGCCGGACAGCGCCGCGAGGTCGTGCGCCGCGACGGCGAGCAATGGCGCGCGATCCTGTCGGCGCCGCGCGGGTCCGAGCCGGGATGAGCGGACCGGCGACGCCGACGGTGCCGGCGATCGGGCGCGTCGGGATCCTCGCTCGCGCGAAACGCCGCCGCCATCGCCACCGATGCCGGGCCTCGCTTCTTCGATGGCGAGTGCCGTAACCGCGACGCCGCGTTTCCTTGAGGTGCGCGCGGAGCTCGTCGATCGCTCGCACGACGCCCTTGCCGAAAGTCGCCGGATCCGCGTGGCGGGGCAGTCGGGAACCGCGCGCGCGACGACGTGGCGCAGCGCCTCGTCTTCGGGCAGCGTCGCGCAAGCCACGCCTTGCCGGTAGCCGTGGCGTGACAGCACGACCTCGCCGCCCATCGGCGGCTCGCAGCGCAGGCCGGCCGGGAACCTCGCGCTCGCGCGATCCAGGTGAGACGTGCCGCCATCGACCACGCGGCCAACCGGCAGTACTTCGCCGGTTTCCTCGGTGGGCGCTGAGCGTCCGACCGCCCGGCATCGGGCAAATGGCGGGCGCCGAGCAGGCGAAACCCCAACGTCGACAGGCGAAGGGCAGGGCGTGCGCCTGGGTCGCAGGTCTCAGGACAGTAATCAGCCGCGCGAGGCGAGTGTCGCCAGCGTCCGGTGGATCGCGCTGTGTCGGCACTTCCAGGCGGCGCGCAAGATCGGCACGAGCGAAACGCCGGCGCCTCGTCGATCAACGCCTCCACTGACGCCTCAGGCAATGCGCTCGACGGCGGTCGCAGACATGGAACGCAATCCGGTAGGGTTGCTGCAGAATTATCTTCCAATTGGAAATCAGTTCTGCGCAGCCTTCGAGCGTGGCAGTGTCAATCCGCCATCCATGGCGCAACCCGATCCCGCGTGAACACCTCACGACCTCGCAGGCAAGACCGCGATCATCACCGGCGGTGCGGAGGCTCCGGCGTCGCAATCGCCGGCGTCGCTCGCGTCCGGTGCGGCAGTCTGCCTGTGGGATCTCGCCTCCGACCGCCTTCCGCGCGGCCGCGCGGCAATTGCGAACCCGGCGTCAGCGCCGCCCGGTGACGGGCGAGGTCGACGTCACCGATCGAGCACGCGATCGGTGCAGCGATCGAATCGGAGCGCGCCCAGTTCAGCCGACTCGACGTCCTCGTGAACAACGCCGGGAATCCCGCGAGACGAAACCGATCTGGGAGACGGATCCCGCGGACGTGCGCAAGGTGTCGACGCGAACTGCATGGGCGCGTTCCTCTGCACGCGCCATCGTGCCGGTCATGCGTGCGCAGGCGTGGAGCCGCACCGCGGTCACATCGTCAACGTCGCGTCGATCCAGGGGAAGGAAGGCATGCCGTATTCGCGCTGGCGCCTACAGCACGTCGAAAGCGGGGCTCATCGGTCTCACCCAGGTCGGTGGCCGGGCGAGCGATTCGCGCGCGAGGGCATCTACGTCAACTGCATCACGCCTCGGCTTCGGGAGACCGCGATGGCCAAGCTCATGACGCCCGGAGCGGAAGGCCGACATCCTGGGCCGGATTCCGATGGGGCGCCTTGCCGAGGTCGACGAGCTGGCGCGCGATGGTCGCGTGGCTCGCCTCGCCCGATTGCTCGTTCTCGACGGTGCGGTGTTCGATCTTCCGGCGGGCGGCAGCGCTGTATTGATGGCGTGGCCGATGGACGAGATGCAGTCCGTCGTCCGCGAGCGCATTCAGCAATGCCTGAGGCGCAGACCCGTTGCGCTCGTGCACGGGCGGACGGCGCGGCATTGGCCGGCGGCATCGCGCTGGAGCTGGCGCGAAGCGGTTTCGACGTCGCGATCAACGACGTCGTCGAAGACGAGGCGTGCCGGCGACACGCTCGCGGGCACGCAGCGCGCGGCGGGCGCGCTGCCGTCCGCGGCGACATCGCCGGCGGTCGAGGAGCACGGCCGCGCCAGTCGACGCGATGTGGAACGCGCTGGGGCCCTCGACTGCGTGGTGAACAACGCGCGGCGTGCAGACGCGCCATCGGGCGCAGATCTCCCCGACACGCCGCTCGAGAGCTACGACCGGGTGAACGATACCAACGCGCGCGGGACGTTCTTCCTGACGCAGCGGATCGCGCGACGAATGATCGACGCGGCCACGCCGTCCGGGGGCATGGAAGCGATCCGTGATCTTCATCTCGTCGATCAGCGCCGTGTACGCGGCGCCGGACGCAAGCCGAGTATTGTATCCTAGCAGGCCGGAGTCTCGATGACGGCGCAATTGTTCACGCATGGCGGCTGGCCCCCGCACGGGATCGCTGGCTGCGACGTGCGGCCCGGCTTCGTGCACACCGACATGACGGCCGACGCGACCGAAGACAAGGACGACGCGCATCGCTCGCGGCGACGTGCCCATGCCGCGCTGGGGCGAACTGCCGAGGATCGCCAGGTCGGCCGACCGTCGCCGCTGCGCGTGTCGGGGGCCATTCTCTACGCCACCGGCAGCGTGCTGTTCATGACGGGGGCTTCAACGTCGGCTAGGTCTCTAAAGTACCGCGACGATCAAAATGAAAAAGGACGAGACTTCATGAACAGAGCGATAGATCATCACGAAGCGGCGAAGCATCTCGCCGCGGTACGCCTTTCCGGCTCGTCCCGGCGCGCGCTTGCCGGAATCGTGCCGCCCCGCGGACATCGAGTCGGCGCTCGCCATCCAGCGGCGGCGTCGTTGCATCAGATGGGGGCAGGCCATCGGCGGCTGAGCAAATGCTCGCTCCGCGCCGGCGGCTGGCCGATCAAACGCGCGCTGACGATGCGCGCGCCGATACGAGATCGTGCGATGCCGCCAGCCTTTGCAAGGTTAGGACGGCAAACCGGGGTTGTCGCGGCGAATCAGGAGTTTCTCGGAAGTCGCAAGTCCGTGATGGCGCGGCCGATCTGCCAAGGTCGGATGCTGGTCGACCTGATTCCGAGACGGATGGGCGCGCCGCGATCGACGACAATCGCATCTGGCGCTGGAGCCCCCGGCGGATCGCGTTGCGTGGCGCCCGCCGAAGTCGACGGCTCGGAAGGCTGGCGGATTGCGTGGCAGAACCAGGTAGCTTTTCGTCGGTCCTGCGCCGCCGCATCGGTCCCGATTCGCCGCTGGAGTCATCTCCCGTGACGGCTGATGCGGTCGGGACGGCGTTCACGCTGATCGACGGCGCTGGCCAGGCACGGCGACGGGCAATTCCGCCAGCGCCCAGCGGGTGTGGCTCGCCAACTTCCCGGCTGCGCGGGATTCGAGGGGCTGCGCGCCGGCACAGATCGTCACCACCGTGGGCCCTACGCCGGAGCTGACTCGAGGTGCCGCTTCCGACGTGCCGCTCGGAGACGTTCGGCAGACCCGCGGCGGTAGTGGAGTCAACGACGCGCCGTTCGGGCATGAGCGCTTTGATCCCCGGAATTCACGCTACGGGAACGCTGCAGTGAGCCTCGCAGGCACGGGTGTGGTTGCCATCGGGCGATCGTCGAGGCAAAGTATTAATTTAAAGCAGAGATAGCCAGCGGGCAAACTGCGCGAGCAGGCGCCGGAGTGCCGGTTATATCCCGGCTTCCGCGCCGCGTTGGTATGTTTATGATCAGTGGTTTGAGTTTCTTTTCAACTGTACGCGCCGACACCCCGACGTGGGTTCAGTGTGCGGCATTCAGCCTCGATCGGCTTCAACGCCCACGGGAATGGATGTGCGCGTAAAGCGTTGCTCAGCGCGCCGCCGCCCGTCGATCTGCCAGGCCGGGCCACGAGCGGGTCAAAGTGGCCACCGATGCAGCGCTGCGCTTGACGTCGGATGCCGTTGACACCCCGACGGCTGGCAGCAGCCAGAGTGGAATGACGATCGGCGCCGCGCCCATCGCTATGCAAAGGAATCGTGGAGTGCATCGGTGCCAGCTTATTTCAGCGATCAGCAACGCTGAGACCGTGGAGAAGAAGGTCTGCGCGTGGATGCGACGCCGTAGCTCCGCGCTTCCGGATCGTGCTCATCGAGGGATCGACGCCGAGGTCGTGCGCGCGGCGGAGGCGCCTGCACCATGTTGATGCTGGATTTACATAGGAAATGGGAAACCCCTGCTGAGTTCTGAGATCCATCAAAGGCTTGACACTCAGCCATGGGTGATCGTAGAAGAGCTTACTTATGTCTGCACTATAGCAATCAGTCGAGATGGCATTGGGTGATCCGCAGCCAGGTTGTGCAAAGCAGACAGGAGCGGGGTGTTACGCGCGTTGAGCGCCCGGTACAGGTTGCCAGCATCGTCACCGACTCACGCCTTTTCGCCGCCGGTGCGCTGGGATGATCGTGGAGACCGTGGACGAGCCGTTGCGCCGGCCTCCCGGTTGCGGTAGTTTGAGGTTTTGTAGTTTGCGTTGTCAAACGGGTCGCGCCAACGCGCCAGCGGAGTTATACGTTTCGCTTCTGAACGCTTAGGTAAACGGTAAGTCGCATGGTGAGTAGTGCGCTAACAGAGGTGAAGCTTCACTTCATTGTCAGTTAGCGCCAGCGTGACCCGCTGATTTGACGCCTCGTCCGATCGCCACTAAAGTGCGCGTGGTGGTGGCAGCCGCCGACTGATCGATCGCATCGCCGTGGTCTTCGCACGCCGTTAGGTGGTCACACGCGAAGACGCCAGAACAGCGCCGGACCTGAGCCTTGAAAGTCAGGCGTGAATGAATTCGGGGTGGCGTGATCGCGGCCTCGCTGATCTTTCGTATGGTCGCCGGAACCGCATCGTGGTGCCACAGGCTCAGAGAGGCGCTGCGCTATCAAGTGACGATCATCGGATGACGCTGTGGCTGTGAAAGCCTGGAAGGTTGGGTTTAGACCCTGTGGCTGTGGGGTGCTCTTCCCGCTGAGAGACGTGGAACTGGGCCGCCGCGCGACGCCAGTGCAGGCGTTGGTGGCGGCAGGCGTCTCCACCAAAAGGCCAGCCTGAATCAGCTACTT
>ERZ1370068.10699-contig-9375_pt1 | contig 29330 bp, 48 predicted proteins | sample MGYA00561227_ERZ1370068 | MGnify/ENA primary metagenome ERZ1370068 (study PRJEB38410, sample SAMEA6850437) | metagenome | study: Metagenomic assessment of the ecological functions of the soil: analysis of the soil microbiota associated with the...
GATGGCCGCCCGTTTCAGTTTCACGTATTGCTGTCTCCAAGCGCAACGGTTCCTCTACAATCTGTGGCAGGACAGGACAATCCCGCGCGGCCTGCTTGGCGGCGTTCGACTTTGCCTCGTTACCGCGCGCCCTCGACCGAATGGACAAGACACTGATCGTGTCGATGCGACGCGCTCGGCCGGGAGCAGGAAGCGGAGGATTGGGTCTGGCACGGCTGCCGCGTTTCCGCCCGAGCATATCGCCGTGGCCTGGTCGTGCTCTCGCGCGGCACGGTGCCGACGCCTCGGTGATCCGGGAGTTCGATCTCGATGCGCGCGCTTTCGTCGAGGAGGCGGGTTCCAGTGCTGCCCGAGGCCAAGAGCTCAGCGGAGTGGGCGGACGCCGATACGCTGCTGGTCACAAGCGCCCTCTCGGCGAGGGCCACGCGACCACGTGGCGGGATGCGCGCGCGCACGGTGCGGCGCTGGCGGCGCGGCGAACAGTTCGCGGCGGCACCGACGCGGTCTACGAAAGGGCTCGTAAGGCGACGTTGTCGGTGTACGCCGCCGTCGACCACGAACCAGGATCAGAGCGCACCTTCGTGGGACGGCGGTTCTCGTTCAACTTCGATAACGGAGAGCTTCCGTTGCGGCCGGCGGCGTGCTCCACCGCATCCGACATTTCCAACGGACTTTACCTTTTACGAGGTGCATCGCGGGTGGCTGACGCTGCGGCTGCGCCGCCTCATGGAAGCCGAAGGACCGCGAGAATTCAGCCTGGCAGCTACGCTCATCGCCATCCGCTTCGACGCCTTCGCTGGCCCGGCGACCGCGATTTCGTTCTCTTGTTCAAAGCGCCTGGCCCCCGCCGCACGATCCGCGGTTTCGATTGGTCGAAGAGCCGGCTCGCATCAACTCAGCATCCTCGACGACATTGCACAGCCAGGTGGTGATCGCGGAGCCTGGCGCGCGGCGGGATGGTCGTTCGCTCCCGCTCGTGGGGTGCCGGAGACCGAGACGGCGGACATCGGATGCATCGGGGCCGGGGGCGCGTCGTCCGCGGAAGATTTCGTGCTCGTGCTCACGGGCTTCCTGCGCCCGACCTCAAAGCTCCATCTCGTCTCACCCCTGGCAAGTACCGCCCGAGCGGCTCAAGACAGTTGCCGCGCCGCGCTTCGATGCTTCGGGCCTCGGCGTCGAGCCGGCACGAGGCGACGGCTGCGGATAGCACGCGCATTTCCCTGTGGCTTCCAGGTCGGCCTGCAAACTTTTCGCATGAAGGCAGCGGCAGGGCGACGCTCCCTGTACGGCTACGGCGGCTTTTTCTCGATCTCTATGTTGCCGCGAGAAATTGTTCCATGGCGGTCGGCTTCAAGGCATGGCTGGAGCGCGGCGGCGTCTGCCGCGTCGTGGCTAACATCCGCGGCGGCGGTGAATTCGGCTCGGCGCTGGCATCAGGCGGCATCCCGCGAGCACAAGAAAACCGCGCAGGACGATTTCGCCGCCAGTGGCCGCCGATCTCGTGCGCCGCCGGAGTCACGCGCCGCGAAGCGGCATCGCCTGCCGATGGCGGCAGTCGAACGGCGGGCATCCTCGTGGGCAACATGCTCGCGCGCCACCCCGAACGCTGTTCGGCGCGGTGTGGTGCACGATTCCTGCTGGTGGACATGCGCCGCTACAGCAAGCTCCTCGCCGGCGCGAGCTGGATCGCGGAATACGGCGATCCCGGACAAGTGCCGAGGATTGGGCGTTCCTCCAGAGCTATCTCGCCCTATCACCTCGCGCGCGACTGGACGCAATCGCTATCCGCCGATCCTGCTTTGGACCTCGACGCGCGCCGACGACCGCGTGCATCCCGGCCACGCCCGCAAGATGGCCGCGCGCCTCGAAGCTCGAGGGGCACCGGTGTACTTCTACGACCACCGCAGGCGGCCACGGCACCACCGATTTCGAGCAAACCGCGCACATGCTGCGCTCGGCTACGTTCCTGCGCACACCATCGGCGGCGCGGACGAGGGCAGGGCCTAAAGGTTCTTCGCGCGCCTGCGCGGTGGCTTCCGCGTCGCCCCATTGCCGGCTCGTCGGAGCCGTCGCCCCATCTGCGCGGGCGGTAGAAGGTGTGAACGCCGAGCTTGTACATGCTTGTTCATTTCGCGCACCCAGCTCGGGTGCACCCATATAGGCGTGGTAGTGCGTCGCCTTGCCGACTTCGGCAGCCACAGCTTGCCGCCGAGCGATTCCGCGCGCGATCTTCTTGGCGCGCTCCCATGGCGTCGGGCTCGCGCACCACGTCGGGGATGCCGTCGCACGCGAAGGTGAACTGGCAGCGCAGATGGCGGTGCGCGTTCTGATAGACGACGCCGCAGACCGTGTTCGGATAGTAGCCCGAGAAGGCGCGGTTGATGCACCACCTGCGCGACCGCGATCTGGCCGCGCACCGGCTCGCCGCGCGATCTCGAAATAGATCGCTTCGGCCAGGCACTTCTCGCCTTGGCGCAGTTCCGTCTGCCCTCAAGCCCGAGGCCGTTCGGCCGGGCGTCATCGGGCCGCTTGTCCGCGCCGGTGACTTCGCCCTTGGGCGCGATCGTCTGGCCGCCGGTCCCGGCGTCCTCAAGCTTCGCGACGACCGTTTCTTCGGCCTTCGCCTCGCTGGGATCGCCCTTCGGAGGTGCCTCCCGCTGATTGAATGCCGGCGCATCCAGCCGCGCGACCGCGACTTGCGGAGTGAGGGTCGACCGCGACCAGCAAGAGTGTCGACGTTTGGCGCGCCGCCTTCGTCCCAGGGCCTGATGCTTCGAGCGTCTGCCCCATGGGCGCGGCGCCGAAGCTAGAGCCGCGCCATGCGCGCGCTTGGGATCGATGTCTTCGGGCGCCGCGAAACCTGTCGCAAGCTCATCGCGGGCATCCGGAAGCCATTCCGTCTGCCGGTTGACATCGGCCATGCGCACACCTGCGTCCGCCGTGACGCCCGATGGGAGATCGACGCCTGCGCCTGCCTGCACCGGCGCAGCAAGCGCGGCCCTCGCATTGGGTTCTGCGGGCACGTCTTGCGTTTCGCCCGTGGACATATCGGATCGCGCATCGGCTTGCGTGATCAGTGCGGCGGCGCTTGCGCGACTTCGGCAGGCACCGGGCCGCCGTCAGGCGCTGGCTTCGCATCGAGGCGATCGCCCTTGCGCACGCGCGCGGGCCCAGCCTGGGCAATGTTCGCGGGCGGTGCCGGGCCTATAAGGGCAGGATCAGGCTCGTGAGACGGCGCGCACGACGATGCGCTCGCCCTGCAGGCCGGCGATTGATGGCCGGCTGGCGGAAGAGCCCAGTTGCTGCGTCAAGCTCTGCTTCGAGGCGTTCCTTGTCCGCGGAACGTGCCGGTAATGTCGCCATTGCTCGGTCCGACGCTGGCGAGACGTGTAGCCAGGAGATGCCGGCACGGCCGCGCGGGCCGAGCGCGACGTGGAAAACATGTCGCGATGAGTGGCGCACCGGAGCGCAATGGCGCGGCGGGCGTGCGTTCGCGCTCCCACGACGAGCGGCTTCGCGCGCAGCCGATATGGCGAGGTTGCCCTGCGGCCCGATCCCGCTCGGCACCATCACCACGGCTAGCATGCCGAGGCCGAAGGGGGCGGCGAATGCACCCTTCGGCCGCTGAGGCGACGCTACCATTTCAATTGCCCCACGCGATCCACTGCGTTACGCAAAACGCTATTGAGTCCGCAGGCGCCGGCGTGGCGCAAATGCGACGAGAATTTTTATTGCCTGATTAACCTTGCGATCGCGTTAATTCTGGCGCGCGGACGTGGCGCCGCCGATGGCAATTGCGGCGACATCGCGACCAGCCTGCGAACCATCGACATTCCCGGCGAGCAATTGCGGCAATCGTGCGCGTGAGCTTGCAAGGCGCGGAAGGAAATCCGGAATACTCTGGTGGCATTTCCTTGGCGTCTGCGGGGCTTCGGATTGCCGATGGTGCCGGTCATTCAACGGTCCGTCAGAATCCGCGACGCCGACCGCGATCTCGCGACGCGCACGTCAGCGGCTTGTCAGGAGATGCGCGGCAATGCCATTGCCGGCGAGGAAGGCTGCGGCGCCGACGAGGCACCCGAGCAGCAAGGTGCGCTCGGGGATGAGCTCCGGGCACAGGGCGCTTGAGCAAAATGCGCAACACCAGGAGTCCCGCCGCCGCGACCACGAAGAAGACCACCAATGGATGGGCGAGCACGTCGCTGCCGAAGGGACGCCCCCTCGCCGATCAGCCCGAACGCAAGGCCGCCCGCCGCCATCAGGCCGAACCACCACGCATGCGTGCCGGCGCCACGATACGCGCGGGCTCAGCTGCCGTTTTCACATCGACAAACCCTTGTCAGCGAAATATTTGAGCGCGCCCGGGTGCCATGGGATCGGCGAATTGTTCTTGAGCTGAAACTTGTAATCGATGTTTTCGGCTTCCTTGTGCACGGCGACGAGATCGGGCTTCTTGTCGAAGATGATCTTGTTGATCGTATAGGCGAGTTCGTTCGACATCTTGTCGTCGGTGACCAGGATGTTCCAGACCGTTGCCTGCGGGTTGTCCTTGTCCTGGCCTGGATAGGTCTTGGCCGGGATCACGTCCTTGACGTAGAGCGGGCCGTACTTGGCATTCATCTTGTCGACCACGTCGCTGTGATCGATCAGCTTGATCTTGACGCCGGGGTGGCGCCTGAGATCGGTCACCGCCGCCGTCGGCAGGCCGCCGACCCAGAAGAAGGCGTCGATCTTCTTGTCCTTGATGCGCGTTCACCGACTCGGCGGCGCCGAGGCGCTCGCGCCGCATGTCCCTTGTCCTTGTCGAGGCCGGCCGCCTCGATGACGCGGAACGCCATCACCTCGGTCGCGCTGCCGGGCGAGCCGGTGGAGACGCGCTTGCCCTTGAGGTCGGACATCTTCTCGATGCCCATGCCCTCGACCGTGACCACGTGCATGCGGTTCGGGTAGAGGATCATCAGGGTGCGCACCGCGACCTTCGCGCCCCTGAACTTGTCCTCGCCCTTGAGCGCGTCGAGCGCGGCATCCGCCATCACGAACGCCGAGTTCGCTCTGGCCCGAGCCGATGAGTTTGAGATTGTCGACCGAGCCGCCGGTGACCTCCAGCGGTCGCCTGGTAGCCGGGCAGGTTCTTCGAGAGGATGTTGGCGAGCCCGCCGCCGAGCGGGTAATAGACGCCGCCGGTGCCGCCGGTGCCGATGGCGAGGGTTTTCATGTTGCGCGAGCGCGGCGCCCGTGAGCATCAACGCGCCGAGCGTAATCGCGCACTTCGCGATGCGCGGTTGGTTCGCTTCGACATCACGTCCTCCCTGATGGGCTCTTCGCCGCCTCGGCACTGCCGGCCGGCGTCCTCCATTGTATTAGCAACAAAACGGCCCCGATCACCAGACCGAGCGGCGCCGGATGCGGCACGTCAAGCCCAGACAGTTGTTCGGCCAGGGCCTCGATCAGGCTCGGAAACACGAGAAGCAAACCCGCCAAGGCCCACAACACCCGCTCCACTGCGTATTGTGCCGCAGTGCCCAGTTCTGCGCCGCGGCCGCGAGTGCGCCGAGCCCGGCGGCGGTCTTCAGGGACACGATGACGATGTCCCAGCACCGAGCCGTCCTTGGGGATCTTCATCAACAGCCCTACGCCCTGCGGGTCGAGCACGAACACGAACGGCACCAGGAACGCCGGCAGCGTGTATTTCCACGCCTGCATGGTGGTCTTGTAGGGATCGCCACCGGTGATCGCGGCGGCCGCGAACGGCGAGAGCGCGGTCGGCGGCGACACCTCCGAGAGCACCGCGTAGTAGAAGATGAACATGTGCGCGGCGTAGTCGGGCACGCCGAGCTTCGTCAGCGCCGGCGCCGTGATCACCGCGCAGATGATGTAGGAGCGCCGTCACCGGCACCGCGAGGCCGACGATCCAGACCACGAAGGCGGTGTAGATCGCGGTGAGGAGGAGGCTGCCGCCCGCGTAGTCGAGAACGATCGAGGAGAATTTCAGCCCAAGCCCGGTGAGCGTGACGACGCCGACGATGATGCCGGCGGACGCGCAGGTGGTCGCCGCATTGAGCACGCCGATCGAACCGTCGGCGAGCGAGCGCACTGAGCCGTTTCGAACTCGGCACGCTGCGCTGGCGCGGCGTCATGCCGTAGATCGCCGAGCGCGGCCGACGAGGACCAGGAGGAACAGCGCGAAATAGCTCATGAACGATTGCGCGATCGGCAACGAGCTCACACCCGGGATCGCGAGCAGCAGCAAGGCCACGACCGTGACGGCGAGAAGCCCCATCAGCAGATTGCGCGGCGCCAAGCGCCGTCTCGGGCGCGAGCCCGCTCAGGATGAAGCACATGAAGGTCGAATAGAACACCGCCAGCATCGGCGAGTAGCCGACCACCATGAACACGATGACCGCGACCAGCGAGGTGAAGTGGAAGCCGTAGCGCTTGGTCATCTGCCGACAGCGTCATCGAGGTGTCGTAGGGCACCGTCACCGCGCCGAAGCGCTTGGCGTCGAGCTCGACCATGAACAGAGCGACAGGTAGTAGAGCATGCGTCGGGATGGTCGCCATCCAGATCACTGTCGAGGTAGCTGATCTTGAGGAACTCGGCGATCAGGAAGGCGGCGGCGCCAAGCACCGGCGGCGAGAGGATGGCGCCGAGCCCGCCGGCCGCGAGCAAACCGCCGGCGGCGTTCTTCTCGTAGCCCGCGCGCTCCATCATCGGATAGGCGACCGCGCCGATCGTCACCGTGGTGGCGACGCCCGAGCCGGACGGCCCGCCGAGCAGGAACGAGGACAGCACCACCGTGCGGCCGGCGCTGTTGGGCTTGCCGCCCATCAGCGCGAGCGAGAAGTCGATGAAGAATTTTCCGGCGCCGGAATGCTGCAGGAAGGCGCCATAGATGGTGAACAGGATGATCAGCGACGACGACACATCGACCGCGACGCCGAAAATGCCCTTCGAGCGTGATGAACAGATGCCCGACCAGCCGCGAGAAGGTGTAGCCGCGGTGCGTCCAGGGCGGCGGCAGATAGGGTCCCGAGCATCGCATAGGCGATGAACATCAGCGCGACCGCCGGCATGATCCAGCCGGAGGTGCGCCGCGTCGCCTCCAGCAGGCAGCACGATGAAGATCACGCCGAGGACGACATCGAGCTGCAGTCGGCAGCGTGGCGCGGTCGGTGAAATCCTCGCCGCCCCAGATCGCGTAGACCAGGATCGCGACCGAGGCCGCCGCCGCGACCACGTCCCACGGCTGGATCGGTTGCGAAAGCGCGCGGCAAGCGGGAACAGCAGGAAGCACAGCACCATCACGAAGGCGACGTGGGTGTAGCGCAGCGGCTGCGTCGGCACGATGTCGTAGGCGGCATAGAGGTGGAACAGCGTCATCGCGACCGCGATCGTGGTGACGATGGTGCCGGCGAGGCCGGTGAGGCGGTTGGCCGCGCCTTCCTCCTGCTCGACGAACTTCCTCGGCCTTGCGCAGCGCCTCGTCGGAGATCGCGCCCTGCGCGGTCAGCCGCGGATCGGAAATCGTCGGCTCGTCCGGCTGCGCGGCCGGTTTGGCGTCCTCGGCCATCGTCCCCCTGCCCGGCGCATGTCACGCCGCACCGGCTACGGCACTGCGGCGCGTTAGGCGGTTGCAGCTCGCGCCATCCGCGCGCCACAAAGTCACGACAATGGCGCGCGATCCCAATCCCCCGCGAAAAGCCTAGCACGCGAAGTGCCATCGGAACACCCACCCCATGGACAGGCCGCGCGATATGCGCTTACGCCTCGCCAGCCGCGCTCTTGCCGAGCGCGGCCTGGGCCGCGGCGAGCCGTGCGATCGGGCACGCGGAACGGCGAGCACGAGACGTAGTCGAGCGCCAACCTCGTGGCAGAAGGCGACCGAGGCCGGGTCGCCGCCGTGCTCGCCGCAGATGCCGACCTTGAGCTGTCGCCGCGCGTCGCGCCCGCGCTCGACGCCGATGCGCACCAGCTCGCCGACGCCCTCGCGGTCGATCGACACGAACGGATCGCTCGCTCGAGAATGCCGCGCGCCGTGTAGGTGCCGAGGAAGCTCGCCGCGTCGTCGCGGCTGATGCCGAAGGTGGTCTGCGTGAGATCGTTGGTGCCGAAGGAGAAGAATTCCGCCGTCTGCGGCGATCTCGCCGGCGCAGCAGCGCCGCGCGCGGCAGCTCGATCATGGTGCCGACCTGGTAGGCGACTCTGGTCTCGGTCTCGCGCGCGACCGCCTCCGCCATGGCGTCGATGCGCGCCTTGACCAGGTCGAGACTCGGCCTTGGTGGCGATCAGCGGCACCATCACCTCGGGCACCACCGGCTGCGCCGGTGCGCTTGCCGGCCTCGACCGCGGCCTCGAAGATGGCGCGCGCCTGCATCTCGGCGATCTCCGGATAGGCGATCGCGAGCCGGCAGCCGCGGAAGCCGAGCATCGGGTTGAACTCGTGCAGGTCGCGGGCGCGGTCGGCAAGCTTCTTCGGGTCGGCCCTCATGGCGGCGGCGACCTCGGCGATCTCGTCCTCGGTGTGCGGCAGGAACTCGTGCAGCGGCGGGTCGAGCAGCCGGATCGTCACCGGCAGCCCGCGCATGATCTCGAACAGCTCGACGAAATCCGCGCGCTGCATGGGCAGCAGCTTGGCGAGCGCGGCGCGCGCGCGACTTCTCGTCGTCGGCGAGGATCATCTCGCGCACGGCGCGGATGCGGTCCTCCTCGAAGAACATGTGCTCGGTGCGGCAGAGCCCGATGCCCTCGGCGCCGAGCATGAGCGCGACGCGGGCGTCGTTCGGGCGTGTCGGCATTGGCGCGCACGCCGAGCTTGCGCACCGCGTCGGCCCAGCCCATCAGCGTGCCGAACTCGCCGGACAGCGCCGGCTCGATCATCGGCACGCGGCCGGCCAGCACCTGCCCGGTCGAGCCGTCGATGGTGATGATGTCGCCCGCCTTGAACGTGCTGCCCGGCGATGCTCATGGTGCCGGCGGCGTAGTCGACGCGCAGCGCGCCGGCGCCGGAAACGCAGGGCTTGCCCATGCCGCGCGCCACCACCGCCGCGTGCGAGGTCATGCCGCCGCGGGTGGTGAGGATGCCCTCGGCCGCGTGCATGCCGTGGATGTCCTCGGGCGAGGTCTCGACCCGCACCAGGATGACCTGGCTGTCCTTGGCCTTGAGCGCCTCGGCCTCGTCGGAGGAGAACACGATCTCGCCGGCGCGGCGCCTGGCGAAGCCGGAAGCCCGGTGGCGATCACCTTGCGCTCGGCATTGGGATCGATGGTCGGATGCAGGAGCTGGTCGAGCGCGGCCCGGATCGACGCGGGTCACCGCCTCCTCGCGGGTGATCAGGCCCTCGTTCGCGAGCTCGACCGCGATCCGCAGCGCCGCCTTGGCGGTGCGCTTGCCGGAGCGCGTCTGCAGCATCCACAGCTTGCCCTGCTCGACGGTGAATTCGAGGTCCTGCATGTCGCGGTAGTGGCGCTCGAGCACGTCGTGGATGCGCGTCAGCTCGCTGAACGCCGTCCGGCAGCGCCCTTTCCATCGACGGCTTGTCGGAGCCCGGCTCCTTGCGCGCGGCCTCGGTGATCTCCTGCGGCGTGCGGATGCCGGCGACCACGTCCTCGCCCTGCGCGTTGATCAGGAACTCGCCGTAGAGCTGCTTCTCGCCGGTCGATGGATTGCGCGTGAAGGCGACGCCGGTCGCCGACGTCTCGCCCATGTTGCCGAACACCATGGCCTGCACGTTGACCGCGGTGCCCCAGCTCTCCGGGATGTTGTGCAGGCGCCGATAGGTGATGGCGCGCTGGTTCATCCAGGAGCCGAACACGGCGCCGATTGCGCCCCAGAGCTGCTCGTGCGGGTCCTGCGGGAACGGCGCGCCGTGCTCCTCCTCGAGCCGCTCCTTGTAGCGGCGCGACCAGCTCGACCCAGTCGTCGGCCGTCGAGATCGGTGTCGAGCGTGTAGCCGTTGTCGGTCCTTGTGGTCGTCGAGGATCTCCTCGAAGTGATGATGATCCGATGCCGAGCACGACGTCGGAATACATCGTGATGAAGCGGCGATAGGAGTCGTAGGCGAAGCGCTTGTCGCCGGAGTTCTTCGCCAGCGCCTCGACGGTCGCGTCGTTGAGGCCGAGATTGAGCACGGTGTCCATCATGCCCGGCATCGACGCGCGCGCCCCCGAGCGCACCGAGACCAGCAGCGGGTTTCGCCTGTCGCCGAAGGCTCTTGCCGGTGATGCGGCCGACCTGCGGCGAGCGCGGCGCGCGACCTGCTCCTGCAGGTCCTTCGGATAGGTCTTGCCGTTCGCGTAATAGTGCGTGCAGACCGTCGGTCGTGATGGTGAAGCCGGGCGGCACCGGCAGGCCGAGATTGGCCATCTCGGCAAGGCCCGCGCCCTTGCCGCCGAGGAGGTTGCGCATGCCGCCGCGGCCTTCGGCCTTGCCGCCGCCGAAGGCGTAGACCCATTTCGACGCGCCGCGCGGTTTGCCGGCAGCGGATGTTTCGCCGGGCTTTAGTCCTCGCTACAGTCTTGCGCGTGCGGTGACGACACGCGGTTTCGCGGTTGAGCGGGCTGGCGATTTCGATTTGGGCTTGCGTGCTGCGGGTTTGGCCATGGATCCACGTATTGGATTGTCCCCGGGGCCACTCCTACTTGGCCGTTCGAGATGGCGAGCGCAAGCCTTTGGCGCCGCGCATAGCCCTGGTCGATGTCATCGAATGAAGTGATGGATGGCATTGAGGGGCCGGCACGCCGACCAGATGAGATAAAGCGCGACGATGTAGTTCAACAGGCGCGGGATGATGAGGATCAATATGCCGGCGAGGAGGGCGACGAGTGGCTGAGATGTGGGCGATGTGGTGATCATGACGAGGTCTCCGTAACGGGCTTTGGATTTGCGGTTTTGCTGCGATCGAGGCGCTCAGTCATGTCACCGCGGCGCGCTGCGCAATCGTGTCCGCGCTGGGATTTAGTACGGCTGCCGCGATAGACTGAGATCCTGCCGGATACGAACTCACAACCGAGCACCGCGCCAAGGCGCCAACCGCAAGGAGCCGCACATGATCACTCGATGGATCGCGCTTGCCGTCACAGTTGTGCCCCCGGCCTCGCCTCCGATGCGGCGCAACGGCGCAAACCTATCCGACCAAGCCGATCCGCATCATCGTCGGCTTCCTGCCGGGCGGGCCGGCCGACGTGATGGCGCGCGCTCGCGCCGCGCCGAAGATGTCGCGAGACGCTCGGGCAGCCAGTCGTGGTCGACAACCGCGGCGGCGCCGGCGGCACGATCGCGGCGCGGGCGGTCGGCGGAGTCGGAAGCGGACGGCCACACGCTCCTCCTCGGCAACACCTCGACGCTCGTAATCAGCCCGCTCATCTACAAGAACATCGAGCTACGACCCGCTCAAAGGATTCTGCGCCGATCGCGCGCATCGGCATCACCTCGAATCTCCTGGTCGCCAATCCGAACATTCCGGCGAAATACGGTGCAGGAGCTGATCGCCTACGCCAAGGCCAACACCGGCAAGCTCAACTACGCCTCGGCCGGCATCGGCACGCCGCCGCACCTGATCGGCGAGATGTTCAAGCTGCGCACCGGCATCGACGTGCTGCACATCCCTACAAGGGCGGCGGCCCCTCGCTGCAGTCGGTGATCGCGGGCGAGACGCAGTTACAGCTTCGAAATTCCAGCGACCTCGCTGTCCGCTCGTCGAGGCAGGCAACCTGCGCGCACTCGCGGTGACGAGCGAAGCAGCGCATCGCGCAGGCGCCCGAGCGTGCCGACCATGATCGAAAGCGGCGTGCCCGATTTCGTCGTCGGTGTCCTTCACCGGCGTCGTCGGCCCCGCCGGGCATTCCGGCTCCGGTCGTCGCGCGGCTCAATGCTGCGATCAACGAAGGCGCTCAAGTCGCCTGAGATTCGCGGCATCCTGATGAAGCTCAGGCGGTCGACGTGAAGTCGGAGACTGCGGGCGCTTTCGGCGCATTCCTGGCAAAGGAACTTGAGCGGCTCGCGCCGGTGGTAAAGGCGGCGGGGTCGTGGGGGGGAGTGACGCCCTCCAATGTCGTCCCCGCGAAAGCGGGACCCGCCTCCGAGCTGATGTGTCTGCGGCCGAGCCAAAATAATCACTTGAGGTGTTCATGGGTCCCCGCTTTCGCGCGGGATGATGATCGATTGAGGGCCAACTATTCGTGCCCGAGTATTACCCTTCAATCTTCGAGAAATCCGCGACCGCCTTGGTGGCCTCGCGAATCTCGTTGAGGAGGCGCAAGCCGGTTCTCGCGCAGCTTAGCCTTGTCGGCGCCTCGGCGACGTTGACCGTCACCTTGTCGAAGAACGCATCGGACGTGCGGCCGCAGCTTCGCCATCGCGCTCATGGCCGTGGCGAAATCCTCGCGCGCGACGGCGGCGGAGGCCTCTTCCTTGGCGGCGTCGATCGCCTTGGCGAGCGCCCATTCCTCGTCTTGCCGGTAGAACTGCGGATCGGGCGCGCCCGACATATTCGCGCGCGTCCTTCTTCTCCTCGATGCGGATGATGTTGGTCGCGCGCTTGTAGCCGGCGAGCAGGTTCTTGCCGTCGTCGGTGTCGAGGAATTTTCCGAGCGCCTCGACGCGGCGGACGATGAGCAGCGAAATCGTCTTCACCTTCGAGCTGCAAACACGGCATCAGCAAGATCGTGGCGTGCGCCCTGCTCGCGCAACTGAATTTTCTAGTCGCTCGGCGAAGAATAATCGAAGATCAAACTATCTCTTCGTAGGACGCATCAATTTTGCTCTTTTGGAGTACTCAGCAGGAAACCGCCTCTCGCAGCTCTCGCGCAAATCCTGCTGATCATTGCTCGCTGGCGCGGACCTGACCACGTCCTCAGGTTCCACGAAAGCATCCGCCAGACGATCTAATTTTGGCATGCTTAACCTCATCGACTAATACCGATGTGCGGCAGGAAGAAAATCTGCATCACATGCAGTCGGCAGTTCATTGTCCAAGCAATTAATTCGGATTACACCCAGCGCGCGCGCGCCGTAAAGCATACGGGTCTTTACTTCCAGTCGGCTTTTCGTCGATCGCGCCAAAATCCCATAAGTCGTGTCGATCTTGTCTGCGATGCGCGACGGCAGATTGACAATTGGATCCAGTCGGCACATAGAGTCGCTTGGACCTTCGGCTTGTAGTGATCCTCGCAAGCACGCGCGACCGCATCATCTACGCCCTTGCGCCTTGCGATAGTGTCGACCCATCGAGGCCCTGCAGCTCGGGAAACTCGCCGACGACCTCGGTGAAGGAGATCGGCTTTCGCGAGCATGCGCCGCGCGCTTGCTTTCTTCCATGTCAGCACCGACGATGCGGCGCGAGTATCGGCCGCCGATGCGTTCAATGCGCTCGATGCTGCTCGCCACTGCGTGCCGAGATCTTCGTGGAAGATGATCTGCTCGAATCTTCGGCAGCCGGTCCTCAAGCCGCGTCTTCAAATCGGTTTCGTAGAAAAACTTCGCATCGGACAGCCGCGCCCGGATCACGCGCTCGTTGCCCGCGACGATGGCCTTGCCGCCGTCCGCACGCCTCGGTGTTGGCGACCAGGATGAATTTGTTGACGAGCTTTGCCAGTCGTCCGGGTCGCGCAGCACGAAGCATTTCTGGTTGGCGCGGATGGTGGTGCGGATCACCTCGGGCGGGATCGACAGGAACGCCTCGTCGAACGAGCCCATCAGCACCACCGGCCATTCGACCAGCCCGGCGACCTCGGCCAGCAGCCCTGCGTCCTCCACCAGCTCATAACCCTGCGCGAAGGCGAGGTTCTTGGCGTCGGCGAGGATCATCTCCTTGCGCCGCTCGCGGATCGAGCACGACCTTGGCCTTTTCGAGCTTGGCCACGTAGTCGTCGAGCCGCTGCACCTGTGAACGGACGCGGGCGCGAGGAAGCGGTGGCCGCGCGTCGCGTCGCCGGCCGCGATGCCGTCGACGGCAAACGGCACGATGTCGGGCTCCTCGGTCTCCGGCCCGAACGTCGCGACGATCGAATGCAGCGGCCGCACCCAGGCGAGCGCGCCCGGCTTTGCCGAGCGCTCGCCCCAGCGCATCGACTTCGGCCACGGGAAGCTCGTCATCACCTCCGGCACGATCTCGCCGATCACCTCGATCGCCGGCCGGCCCGCCTTCTCGATCACGGCCACGTAGAAGTCGCCCTTCTTGTCGCTTGACGACCTTGGCCTGCTCGATCGAGGCAAGCCCGCGGCCTTCAGGAATCCCGTGATGGCGCCCTCGGGCGCGCCCGACGCGCGGGCCCTTCTTCTCCTCCCTGACGTCGGGCTGGCGCGCCGGCACGCCTGCACCGCGAGCGCCAGCCGCCGCGGCGTCGCGAAGGCCTTGGCGCCCTCGTAGACGAGGCCGGCGGCGACCAGCCGTGTCGGTGACGAGCTTCTTCAAATCCTCGGCCGCGCGCGCCTGCATGCGCGCGGGGATTTCCTCGGAGAAGAGTTCGATCAGGAGGTCGGGCATCGCGGTTCGCCGTGTTGGCGACCACGGGCGCGTTTGTTGCCTCGTTAAGGTCGCGGGATGCGCGACCGTCCTCGTCCGCGGCCGCGGAAAGTGACCGCGGCAGTAGCAGGCGCGCGGGCGATTGTCACGCCCCGGCGCAAGTCAGGTCGCGCCAGGCGCGCCTTCTGGATGCGCCTGCGCGCGCGTCGAAGCCGCGTCGGCTTTTCGCCTGGGTTTTTCGCCTTCGGCGCGCGACGCGTCTGCGCTCGCCGCGCCCGCGCACCTCGACGGGATATGCTGAGGAAGCGGAGTTTCCGGGTGAACTCGGCCGCCGTGTCGAAGGCGTCCTGCTGCGTGGGAAATGCAGGTCGTCGCGGCCGGGCGTAGCATGATGGCCCACCCGCCGTCGTGCGCGATGAGAGTCGTAGCCCAGCTGCCATGGCAGCACGTCTCTTCCTGCGTCTTGGTTACCGGCGGGAGCTGAATATGAGCGGACGCCGGGGTTAATGCCGCTCTCGACTGTTGGCACGGCTGGTGCGAGGTAAACACCCTGAAAGATTCAGGTTTGATCTGAATTGTGGCGAGGTTCACTGGACGCGGTTCGTCACCGCAAATAAGATGGCCATCGAAATCAGGTCGGGTGCCATCGGCCTTTTAAAGCAGCCAAAGTAAAACCACCGTCGCCGCGGAAGTGACCTGCCCACTCAGGAAGAGCAGCCTCACCCGATCTGGAACGGTCCCAGCGCCACCTTCACAGCTCGACCTGACTGCGAAGTGGGCGCTCATCGCGCTCGGCGCGGTGGTGTCATTCGCCGTCATCGACTATGGAAAATTGCAGATCGAGCGTTTTCAGGCGACCGCCGAAAATCAACGGCAGCTTCTGCAAAGCCTATCTGACCGCGACGGAGGCCGCCCAGCCCGATCGTCTGGAAACGAAAGTTGCACGTCATCCAGAACTTCGCCACCGACGACCAGGGATCAAGACGTGGGCGGATCGCGAGTTGCGGCGCTATATCGAGAGCTTCAGCCGCCAAGGACTCGCTCTACAAGGAGACAGTCGTCGCCTCCCAACTCGTGATCTGGGCACGCGATCAAGATCCGACCGTGCAAGTGCGCGTTCGAGATACATGCAGCTCTATTATGCCGACCTCGTCTATGCCGGCGAGGAAGATGCAGTGAAAATGGCGATGAATACCTTCAAGGATCAACTCTCGAAGGCGGAGGCGAGTGTCGATGACAAGGAAGCGTGGGGCGCGTTGAGCTTTAAGCCCTCGAGCTTCTGCGATCATGAAGGACAACGCGCCGAAACAACAATCAGCGACGGTGCCGGCCCCAAAATGATGTCCTGATTTAGACCCAGGCTGAGTGGCCAAAGCATAAGCATACGCGGACTCATACAGCGACGCGTGTATTTGAGTTCACAATTTGGAATGCCGTAACCAAGGTTCATAGTTCACGGCTTCACACCATAGGTGGGCAAGCAAGTATCCTGGTAGACTTCCGGCAGTTCTACTCCGTCATTTGAATGCGGGGGTCGGTCGATGCGGCGCATCGCCAAGGGCTCTGTTCAAGGATCGCGGCGCGAGTTCATCACCTTCCTCGGCGGCGGCGCTGCCAGTGGCGTAAAGGCGCGGCGCGGGCGCAGCAGCCGGCGATGCCGGTGATCGGGCTCCTCAGCAGCGATCGCCTGACCTGTTGCGAGCTCGTCTGCGCGCGTTCCGCCAAGGCCTGAGCGAAACCGGCTATGTCGAGGGCCGCAACGTGGCGATCGAATATCGCTGGGCGGAGGGCCAAAACGATCGATTGCCGGCGCTCGCGGCCGATCTGGTTCGCCGCCAGGTGACCGTGATTGCCGCGCCCGGCAGCACTCTGGACGGCACTGGCGGCAAAGGCGGCAACCGCGACGATTCCGATCGTCTTCCACGATCGGGGCCGACCCGGTCGCGGCTGGACTTGTCGCCAGCCTGAACCGGCCGGGCGGCAACCTCACGGGCGTGACCTCGTTGAACGTGGAGCTAGGGCCGAAGCGGCTGGAGTTGCTGCACGAGCTGGTCCCCACGGCGACCATCATTGCCCTGCTCGTCAACCCGACCAATCCCACTAGTGCCGAGACCCAATCGAGAGACGCTGCAGGCGGCGGCCCGCACCCTCGGGCTGCAGCTCCATGTCCTGCACGCGAGCACCGAACGCGACTTCGATACGGCCTTCGCAACCTTGGTCCAACTGCGGGCCGGGCGCGCTCGTGATCGGCACCGATGCATTCTTCATTCAGCCGGATCGAACAGCTCCGCCGCACTGGCGCTCCGCCACGCGGTGCCCACGATCTGCCAGTATCGCGAGTTCGCCGCGGCCGGCGGCCTGATGAGCTACGGAGGCAGTATCACGGACGACTACCGTCTGGTCGGCGACTACACCGGCCGCATTCTCAAGGGCGAGAAGCCCGCCGACCTGCCGGTGCAGCAGGCCACGAGGATCGAGCTGATCATCAACATGAAGACCGCCAAGGCGGCTCGGCCTCACCTTCCCGATCACGCTGCTCGGCCGCGCCGACGAGGTGATAGAATGAGCGGGCGCCATGAAACCATGCGACGCCGCGATTTCATCAAGTACTGCTGGCTCGCGCCGCGTGGCCGCTCGCGGCGCATGGGCAGCAGGCCGGAAAGCTGCCGACCATCGGGTTCCTGGGCCAGAGCACGCGCTTCGGCCGGAGCGAATGGATCGCCGCTTTTGTGCAGCGGCTGCGCGAACTCGGCTGGATCGAGGGTCGCACCGTCGCGATCGAGTATCGCTGGGCGGAGGGACGCAACGAGCGCTTCGCCGAGATCGCGGCCGAGTTCGTCCGGCTCAAGGTCGATGTCATTGTCACGGCGGAACCGCGCAGTCCTCGCGGCAAAGCAGGCGACATCAGTCATCCCGATCGTCTTCGCGGTGGCGGGCGACCCGGTCGGCACCGGCCTCGTCGCGAGTCTGGCGCGACCGGGCGGCAACGTCACCGGCCTGTCGATCCAGCAGACCGATCTTGCTGGCAAGCGGCTCGAACTTTTGCGCGAGGTTGTCCCCGGTCTCCGCCGGTTGGCGATCATGGCCAATGTCGGCAATCCCGTCGCCGTGCTGGAGATGGGCGAGGTTCAGGCGGCGGCCCGCACGCTCGGCCTCGAAGTCGCCACACTCGAAATCCGGCGAGCGCGAGGATATCGCGCCCGCCTTCGAGGCGCTCAAGGGCCGCGGCGGACGCACTTTATGTCTGTAGCCGACGCGCTCGTAATCACCAACCGGGTTCGCATCAACACCTTGGCGCTGGGCGCGCGACTGCCGACGATGCACGGCTTTCGGGAGTACGTCGAAGCGGGAGGTCTGATGTCCTATGGACCAAACTTCCCGGACCTGTTCCGGCGCGCCGCCGACTATGTCGACAAGATTCTGCGCGGGGCGAAGCCCGGCGACATCCCGGTCGAGCAGCCGACCAAATTCGATCTCGTCATGAACCTGACGACCGCCAAGGCGCTCGGCCTCGAAGTACCGCCGACGCTGCTCGCCCGCGCCGACGAGGTGATCGAGGAAGTTCCGCGCACGTGGCCCCAGGCTGAATTGGGCAGGACTTCGCCCCGCTGATGTATCGGGGAGGGCTATTTCGAAAATACGTCACATTGTTTGTAATCAATCGTTTGCGCTGCATTGAGCGTGAATGGCATTTTTTTGGGGATCCGGCTCTTTATCAAGAACAGAAGCAGTCGCTTGTCCGTCTGCAACGCCAGCAGGCTCGTGAATCGGCGGCCGCAAAGACCAGTCAATACCATCAAGGACATCGAAGGCCAGTTGGGGTGGACCGTCCACCTGCCGTGGTCGGCCGACATGCTCTCGACGAGCTCCGGCTACGACGGATTGCGTCTGTTTCGGCAAAGTGCCCGCAATGACGGAAGTAGCCCAATCCTCGACTGCGGCCGGTCGCGAGCAGCTGCGACTGTCGCGCACTGGATGGGATACTCGTGCACGAGCCAGCGAGATTTTTCCAGCAGATCTGCGGCGGTTCATCGAAGCTTTAGCGCGCAAGGCGTCCATTACGGGCCGGTCTATTTTCATGACGAAAGCGAGCCGTTTATGATCTTGGCGATGGCCGGCGGTCGGCGCGGGATGCTGGCGTCACCGTCGCGGAGATCAATCTCGAAACTGATCTGGACATCGTCTCGCAAATCGGACGTCGTGGCGCAGCGGCTCGTGGCGTATGTCATCGACGAACGAGGGGCGCCCCGCTCTCATTGCCCATCGCGATATCAGCCTGGTCCTTCGTGGGCACCGATGTCCCTGCAGACTCACCGAGTCAAGCTGGCTCGTGGCGGTGCCGATACTACGTCGCTGCCCTCGTCGCCGATGGAGAAGATATTCATCATCCAGTGCTCGCTACGTATGCGCAGGTTGCGCCACTCGGCTGGTGGTTTTCGTCAGCTTCCGTTGAGACGCCCAGGCGTCGCTCTACGCCGAGATTGCCCGCGCGGTAACCTGCTCCTGCCGGTCGCCGCCATCGCGTCTGACGTTGCTCGCCGGGACATGGCTCGCCCGGAGGATGGTCGCCCTGATTCAGGTCGTTGCACGCTGGGTGCCGCGCGTATCGGCCGCGCGGCGATCTCGGCGGGCGCATTTCCGTAACGACCGGCGACGAGCTCGAGGCGCTCGCAGATCAGTTCAATGATATGGCGCGAGCCGACTGCAGTGAACTCCTGGCGCCGACCTGCGCAGGAAGGTCGACATTCCTGCACCCATGAGCTCAGCGAGGCATTGGATCAACAGACCGCGATATTCTGAAACCCTCCAGCGATCCGAGATGCGCCGGACGACTTGCAGCCGGTGTTTGAGGCAATGCTGGCAACTACGATGCGGATTTGCGATTGCGGTTTCGGCATGTTCCTTCGATATGACGGTGACCTATTTCATGCCGACGCAATGCTCGGCCTGCCGCCGCGGTTTGCTGAGTTTTGGCGTGCCGGGCCACGGCGAGCGGGCCCGGATACCGGCCTCGATCGCCTCCCGCGAGGACGCGGCAATCGATTCAAGTCCCCGACGTTCTCGCCGACGGCTCTTTCGCCGATCGCGATCCGGAGATTCATCGCGGCATTAAACTGGGCGGCTTTCAGACGTTTCTCGCCGTGCCGATGCTGAAGGGAGAACCAGTTGATCGGCGCATCTTGCTTTTCCGCCAGAGGTTCCGGCTGTTCACCGACAAGCAAATCGAATTTGTTGCGAGCTTCGCAATCAAGCTGTTATTGCGGATCGAGAACGTCAGTTGTTCAACGAACTGTACTCGCTCAACTGAGCCACCGCGCTCGGTCGAGCGGCTTCAGGCGCTCGCAGACGTCAGCCAAACGGTCAATTCCACCGTCGACCGTGAGACCGTGCTGTCGACGATCGTCGCCATGGCGGTCCAGCTCGGATACTGAGGCGTGGGGCAATCTATGTGCACGAGGAAACGTCGCAGAAACTCAGACTGCGCGCGACTTTTGGCATGAGCGATGCAGTGATAGCGGCGATCTCCGACGTGGGGATCGACGAAGCCGCCGCAATCAGTCGGGCGTCCGCGCGGAACGTAGAGACGGTACAGGTTCCTGACCTGCGTGACACGCCGCCATCCCCGCTGCAAGAAGCGTCATACTCGCTGCGGGCTTCCGAGCGCTTTTGGTCGTGCCGCTGCTCCGCCCCGATCATTTTATCGGCGTGCTGGTGGTCAGGCGCAAGAAGGCGGGCCTGGTTTCCCGAGCATGCGGTCGATCTCCGCAGACTTTCGCGACGCAGTCCGGTGCCCGCAATCCAAAACGCGCGCCTGTTCGGCGAGATCGAGGAAAAATCGCCAGCTTGCGGATCGCGAACCTCGCTAAAGTCGCGCTTCATGGCGGCGCGCTGAACCACGACCTGCGCCAACCGCTGCATGCCCTAGGCCTGATGGTCGAGCAACTGCGCACGCGCATGAGCGCTGCCGAACGAGGCCGTCATCGTCGAACGAATGGACAGCGCCGTTAGCGCCCTGGATGAGCTGTTTGATCTGCTGTTGGACATTTCCAAGCTCGACCTCGGCGTAGCTGGCTCCCCAATACGTCCGCGATTTCCGATCGCGCATCTGCTCAAGAGGATCGAGAGCACCTTTGCCGGACTGGCGCGATGAAAGAGGGCCGACGTTGCGGATCGTGTCGAGCAGCGCGTGGCTGCGCAGCGACGCGATTCTGCTCGAGCGAATTCTCCTGAACCTGGTGTCCAATGCGCTCTGATATACCGTGCGCGGCGGGGTCACGGTCGGCTGCCGGCGGCGCGGAGACCTTCTGCGCCTCGAAGTATGGGACAGCGGTGCCGGCATTCCGGACGATCAGCGACAGGCAATATTTGGCGAGTTCTATCGGCTTGCCCGTTCCGGATGAGGAGCGTCATGCGCGGGCTCGGCCTTGGGCTTGCGATCGTCGACCGTCTGTGCCGGCTGCTCGACCGATCGGATCGAGTTGACCTCTGATTGTCGGCAAAGGCTCGTGCTTCGCGGTGGTGGCCCCAGTCGCGAGCGCCCTGAAGAAGCCTCGAGGTGCAGCCATTGCCCAAAGCCAGATCTGCGCGACACCAGCAGCGGCAACCTTGGTGGTCATCATCGACGACGATGCTGATGGTGCCGGACAGCACGGGCGGACTTCTCCCCGAAGCTGGGGTTGGCCGCGTGGTGAGCGCCCGCTCCGACGGCGAGGCGCTCGCCGGGCTCGCCGAACATGAGCGACCGCCCGACCTCGTTATTTCCGACCTATCACCTGTCCGGCGGCAAGACCGGCATCGAAGCCATCGCGCGGCTACGCGAGGCATTCAACGCGTCGATCCCGGCCTTCCTCATCAGCGGCGACACCGACCCGCAGCGGCCTGGGGAGGCGCGCGCGCGCTCATTACCATCTGCTGCACAAGCCGGTACGGCCGATGGCGCTGCGAAACATGCTGCAGATTCTGGAGCCGCATGATGTCGCGGATGCTTCCTTATAGTCGGCGAAATCCGCCTGCGGGAATCCGGTTTGTCTGGCGCCAAAGCGAGGGACCAAATTGAGCACGCCTAGTGGTCCTTTCTGCCGATTGCGGCCGAGCGTAGCGCGAAACCTGAAGGGCCATCGTGATGTTCTGGCAGGAAATCGCGACCTCGACCAACGCCCAGGTGCACCGGCGTGGTCTATATCTGAGTTCGCCGCAAGTCGCCAGTTCCATCTACTTCTGGCTTAGTCGCTTGGTCTGACACTTGCCTCGATCAACCCGAGCGGTTCCCCGGTCTGGCGCCGGCCACGGGCTTTGCGCTGGCAATTCTGTTGCTGCGAGGCTACCGCGTCTGGCCGGCAATTTTTGTCGGAGCATTCTCTGGCCAACGTGTCCAGCGCCGGCTCCATATACCGGCGGCTGGCCATCGCTGCCGGCAATAGCCTCGAAGGCGTCGTGAGCGCCTTCGGTTGATCAACCGGTGGTCCGGCGGTGTCCGTACCTTCGCGACGCCGGCCGGATCGTGAAGTTCGCGGTGATCAGTGCTGCTGCGACCATGATCAGTCCCGCGATCGGGGTATCGAGCCTCAGCCTGGGCGGCTACGCGGAATGGATGAACTTCGGCTCGATCTGACGGCGACCTGGTGGCTCCGGCGATATGGCGGGAGCGCTCGTGGTCGCGCCGGTCCTCGTTCTGCCAGACCGCCGGCCTGCGCCGCCGCGCGCGGGACGCCACGGCGAGGCGATCGCCATCTTTGTAGTCGCGGCCTGCATCGGGATGATCGCCTTCAGCCCGATAATCGAGCAGACGGTGAACCGCAGCCCACTTGGCTTTCTGGCAGTCATACCGCTGGTCTGGGCGGCGCCGCGTGATCCGCGCGACACCGCGACGGCGGCGCTCATTCTTTCGGGATCTCGCGGTCTGGGGACGCTGGCCGGCGGCGGGCCATTCTCGTGGGCGGGGTTGAATGAGTCCTTCGTCCTGCCGGTAATGTTCATCGTCAGCGCCTCCATTCCGAGCCTCGATGTTGAGTGCCATGGCTGCCCAGGCTCCAAGATCGTACGCGATGCTTGAGCGCAAGGTTGAGGAGCGCACGCATCAGCTCGAACTCGCGAATCCTCGCAAAGTCCCGCTTTATGGCAGTGGCCAGCCACGACCTGCGGCAGCCGCTGCACTGCCTTGGGCATGTTCGTCGCCTGACTCGCGAGCGTATCGACGCGCCCGAACGAAGCCGAATTGTCGAGCGTATGGACGTAATTATTGCCGCGATGAGCGACCTGTTCAACACGCTGTTGGATACTTCCAAGCTCGACGCTGGCGTGCTGGACCCCCGAACATTTCCGAATTCCCGATCGCGCACCTACTCAAGAGAATCGAGAGCACGTTTGCCGAAACGGCGCGCGAAAGAGGATTGTCGTTGCGGGTCGTGTCGAGCAGCGCCTGCGGCACGCAGCGACTCAATCCTGCTCGAGCAGACTCCTCTGAACCTGGTGTCCAACGCAGTGCGTTATACCACGCGGGGTGGGATCGTCTCGGCTGCCGCCGGCGCGGCGGGGAGCTCGGCGCATCGAAGTGTGGGATACTGGTCCCGGCATTCCGGAAGATCAGCGCAGAACATCTCCGCCGAGTTTTACCAGCTCGCGTGTCCGGACCCTGACCGGCGGCTCGGGCTCGGCCTTGGACTTGCGATCGTCGAACCGCCTGCTGCCGCCTTCTGGACCATCGGATCGAATTGGCCTCGACGATCGCAGAAGGTTCCCACTTCGCCGTAGTGGTACCTTTGCAACCACGCCCGCGAAAATGGTCGAGGCGCCGGCCGTCGCGCCGAAGCCGGGCCGCGAGACATGCAGGGAAAGCTCGTTGTCCTCATCGACGACGATGCGATGGTGCTGCGACAGCATGGGCGGACTGATGCGAAGCTGGGGTGCCGCGTGGTCACCGCCGGCTCGACGCGCGCAGCTTCGCCGGGCTCGCCGAACACGGCCACACCCCGATCTCATCATTTCCGACTCATCACCTGGCCGAAGGCAAGAACGGGCATCGAAGCGGTCGCACTGCTGCGCGCAGGTTCAACGCGTCGCATCCCCGCATTTCTCATCAGCGGCGACACTAGCCCCGAACGGCTGCGGGAGGCGCGAGCGAGCTGGGCACCATCTGCTGCACAAGCCGGTTCGCCCGATGGTACTGCAGGACATGCTGAGCCAGATTTTCGAGGAGCATGATGTCTGCGGGCACACCTGTAGTCGACGATAGTCCATCCCCTATGATTTGCCAACGCCCGGCAGCTTCCATCCAGCTGGCCAATCAGCAATCACGGCCTCGACGCGGTTGGAGACCTTCAACGATTTCAGGATCGCCGTGACGCGGGCCTTAACCGTCGCCTCCGCCATATCGAGGTGGCGACTAGATCGATGCTTGTTGCTCTTTCCCTGCGTCATGAGGGCCAGCACTTCCAGCTGTCGTTTGGTGAGGCCGAGATCTGCAGGCAGGACGTTTGGCCGATCGGCGGCTGACTGCTTCGGCGCGATCCGCGGAGATGGCGCCGCCTCGCGAACTAGAATTTCGGGCGAATAAAGATGCCGCCGGAGAATACCAATTGCAGAGCGCTGAGCATGACGGCGCGCCGAGCGGATTTCGGAATAAAGCCGAGCGCGCCGAGGTCGAGTGCGCGCAAGACGTTATCGCGGTCATTGCTGGCCGAAAGCGACGACAACCGAAATTGCGGGGTAGCGCTCATGCAAATCGGTGAGCATTTGGAAGCCGTCGCCATCCGGCAAATTCAAGTCCAGTAAAATTAGCTCGAGGTCTGTGTGCTGCTCGATGAGCTGCATTGCCTCACGGCAATCCGAGGCTTCCAAGATGGCGGCATCACACCTCCATTCCTTGAGAACGCCCTGTAGCGCCTCCCGAATCAGTACGTGATCGTCGATCACCAGGATTTTCATGTGAACGCGGCCTCTATCGCCAGGCGCTCCCGACCATACTTCAGTCGTAAGACCAAAGCATCCCCTAATGCCGGCCCATAGACCCACCGTAAGTTACGGGCGGGAAAGGCATTTTCCTGACTTATCAGGGTTTGAGTACGACCAATGAGGTAGGTCGCCAGTCCGATTTACTGCCAGGCTTTGCGCCAACATGATCCGGTGCACTGGACATTCCAGATCTTTTGATGGAGGCAGCCATGACGACGAATAAAACCGACCAAAGTCTGCGGCTTGTCGGACATTGAAGCCACAATCACCTGGCGCGTGCCGGGGACAAGGGAAGCAGCACAAAAAATCCTCCCACCTGGACCGGGTTACGATGCGCTGATCCGACGCGCCCATGGACGACCGCGCCGCTCTAGTCACGGCGCTATTTAAGAGCGTTCCGGCGCTGCTGAAGTCGCTGTTTCGCATGAGGACTGCCGAGCGAACCGTCTGTGCCGAAGCATCTCGACCGTCTTCGTGAGCCTATGCGATCGAACCGAGGGAGGTCGGACTGAGATTAAACAGTGGGTAAGGGGAGGACAACATGCACATCTCTCGACGCCGCGCTGATACCATCTGCGATCGCGTTGTATACGGGCACATGTTTCGGCAATTCGCATTCTGCTTTTCCCAGATCAGCAATCTTCTTTACCCAACAACCACCCGATGGCCCGTCCCAGCGACGTGCTTTGCAGCGACGAAACCAAATTCGTGCGGCGTCAACATCCCAGTTCCGCGGCAGCCCTGCCCCTCATAAACCGACATCACGGAGCGTTATGCTCTGTAGCGATGGGCCAGAAGCCGACGTTCCGGCTCCTTCCTTTCTACTGAGCGCTCGCGTATGTCCACGGGCTGCAGGCCGGGGAAGAAAAACATGGAGATTCCACGCCCTCGATTTCTGCATTTAGCCGCGCTCTTCCTGCTGATGCAGAGCAACGCGGCAACGGCCGCTGAAATAGTAGTCCTCAGCAGCGGTGGAGTGCGTCAACCATTGCAGGAACTCTTCTTGCAGGTTCGAACGAGAAAGCGGGCACACAATTGTTCCTCGCTTCGGATTTGGCCTGAGTCGTAAAACGACAAAATTGAGGCCGGCGAGGCATTCGATGTCGCGATAGCTTCGGTCGATCTCAATGAGCTGATTGACCAAGGGCAAGATTGCACCTCGGAACGCGGTGTGATCCTCGGCCAAACCGGGGTAGGTATAGGCGTGCGAAAGGGAATGCCTAAGCCGGACATTAGCACGATCGAGGCCTTCAAACAGACGTTGCTCAATTCGAAATCTGTTGCGTATGCCCGAGAAGGCGGCACTGGACTCTACTTCACTGGCTCTGCTTAATCGCTTGGGAATTTCAGAGGATATGAAACCCAAACTCAAGCCATACGAGGCTGGCGACGCTGTTGAGGCTGTCGCAAAGGGTGAAGCCGAAATTGTTGTCAATGGAACGGTTCCGATCCTGAGTGTTCCCGGGGTTGGAACTAGTTGGCTGGTTGCCGGCTGATGTGCGGCAGCTATTCCTCATGCACGTTCACGGCCGGCCTCAGTGCCGATCTGCAAAGCATTGCAGGCCCAGGAAAAGCCCTGTTGAACTTCTTACAGGGCCAACGGCCATTGCGGTGTTCAAGGCGAGGGGCTGGAGGCCGTCCCGCCGAATCTGCCTAAGTAAGCTCCGATAGTCGATTTGCCTGATTTCCCGGTCAGGGTCAGCAGCGCGACTTCTGCTGTGGGTCAATCACCGACCACCTTGCCACCGCCTGTATAGTCGGCTTTCCGCAGGTGGGACATGTCGTAATCTAAAGCGGGTGGACAGCAAGGGGGCCAAGACCAGCCCTGAGCAGCTGCAACAAATCCTGGACAACGTGTCCATGGCGAACGCGCATCTTCGCACCAACGGATCGGCGCTGACGGTCCGGCCGGGGCGATGCCGTGACACGCGCCCGACCGGGACCGGTCGCGCAAATGCCAATCTGGCGTAATTAAGATTTTCAACACCCACAGGTATTGACGTCAGACATAGTCGGCGCGTTGCGAGTCAGATCGCCTCCGACGCCGAGTGAAAGTTGAAGTCGCTTCACCAGGAGCGGGCGGCGCCGAGACCACGGGATCCTCGGATCTCTCCGCCGAGGTGCGCGGGCCCCAGATCGATCACGACGGCGCCCGTCAGCCGCCACATCGACAACGCCATGGTCAAGGCGATCGCGCGGGCGTTCCGCTGGCGCGAAATGCTGGAGAACGGCACGCACGCAACCATCGGCGGAGATCGCCGCCGCCGAGAAGATCAATGAGACCTACGTCGGGCCGCGTGCTGCGGCTGACGCTGCTGGCGCCGGACATTGTCGAGGCGATCCTGGGTGGACGGCAGCCGGCGGAGATGACGTTGGCGGGGTTGATGCGGCGGTTTCCGGTGGGGTGGCGGGAGCAGCGAGCACATATTTTCGAAGGGAACAGAGCGTGAGAAAACTCAAACGGCTGCTGTCCAGCGCCGTCAACGCTCGCCCTTGATGTTCAGCGCTTGATGGCTGCCGCCATTCTTATGCTCAGTCCTGGCGCGGCAACCAAGGCGCGAATGAGAGCAGCGTTAGGAAGGCCGGAATTATCGTGATCGTTCCCACCACGGTATGGCGGTGGCAAATTGCCCTTCTCAATGCCTCGGAGTTTGAGCATGGACAGTGCAAGTGAGAGCCGGTCCGCATTCATGGGAGCGCGCCAGTCAGTTGGCGATAGAGCCGCCGCACAGCCACTTCCCTTTGGGCGTTGTATGACTGCATTTTCTCATACTGCGGCCATCGGATCGCAGCGACCGCTTGATCTTCCGTCGCGCCTCGTGCGATCTCGCTCTGAACGGCATCACGGATATCCACCAACATCTGTCGGAAGCGGCTGAGCCCTTGTCGAGTTTCCCGGGGATCCGCGGGAATGGGACCATGTGCCGGAACGAAGATCTCGGCCCCCAGCGCTTCGACCGCATCCAACGCCTTCAGCCAGTCGAGGCCGTAACCGTCGTCAATAAATAAGAACTGCTCGGCGAAAAAGAGCTCGCTCAGATAAGCAATACGATCTTGGGGAACATAGATGATGCTGTCCCCTCGCGTGTGAGCGCGGCCCACATAGAGAATCTGAATCTCCTTGCCGCCGAGATAGAGCGTGACCCGATCGCGATAGGTCTCGTTCGGAAGTCTCGCTTTCTGCTCCTCCGCCGACGCCTTGTCCCGTTGCATTAATGCAAGGAGATCGGTCCGGTAGTTTTCGTGTCCGATCTTCCATACGTCCGCGTAGGCAACGTTGCCCTTTGAATAGTTGTTATGGAACGTCGAGGAGACCAAAACGCGGACTGGCTGCCGAATCGTATTGGCTATCGCTTCTCGTTCGGCGCGCCCGACGGGTTCAGAATTCAGGGCGTCGAGCACGACCACCCCTTCGCTTGTGACGATGATTCCGCTATTAAAAGTGCCGGAACTGAACACGTAGTGGCCTGGAATGATCTCTCGTAAGGTCTGGGCAGGGGTGGTGCGCTGCGTCTGCTGGGAGGATGCAGAGACGCAACACAGGAGCACGAGGACGAGCCCTATGGTTGATTTCAGCATGGCCCTTCCTCCTGCTGTTACGGTTCAGAGTGATTGTTAGCCTGCCGACGGCACATTCGCTGCCGTCGAAAAGGGACTTCGGCACGTCCCAGTGCAACCGCGTGATTTCCGTATCAGCAACATACAAGGTTCACGGAGCTGACCGGAAGGGCAGCGGAAGAGATGCGTACGTCGAGGATCGGGTTGCTGGACTGTCGATCCGCCGGCGCGGTGGCCGGAAGCTCGTCCTCGCGCCTGACGGCACGAACGTGACGACGGCGCCCGTCCGCCGCCACATCGACAACGCCATGGTCAAGGCGATCGCCCGGGCGTTCCGCTGGCGCGAAATGCTGGAGAACGGCACGCACGCGACCATCGCGGAGATCGCCGCCGCCGAGAAGATCAATGAGACCTACGTCGGGCGCGTGCTGCGGCTGACCCTGTTGGCGCCGGACATCGTCGAGACGATCCCTGAATGGGCGGCAGTCGGCGGAGATGACGCTGGCGGTAGTTGATGCGGCCGCGTACGGTGCGCTGTCAGGAGCAGCGGGCGCTGATGTTGGGGGCGCTCAAGAGTCCGGTGTGAACCGCTCAGGGGTTGAAATTTTACGGGCGGAACTCGGTGGTGCGCGCCCCGAGGAGCACAGTGGAAGCTACCGAATAAATCGCTATCATGCGAAGCATTATGGTTGGTCGCCGCCGACGGGTGAGCAGAAGACGCTTGCCGCTCAGATTAGATCCTCATTCCGCGAGCTGCCTGGAGCTTACCGATCGCCGAAGACTTGAGGGTTTGGTCCCGCAATAAGGTGCCGCACGGTAGCGGAGGGACTACGGGCTCACGGCCAGCCATGCCCTGTTGGAAAATGCATGCCCTGCAGCAAAGGAACGATTCAAACGCCGCCACATAGCGATTTGTTGGCGCAGCGATCGTAGAATGGTGCGGTGCGCGCAGTGGTGGCTTGCGCCGGAAATATAGTAGGATTTCTGGATTGACGCTGGAACCGGGAGCCGGACTTGTTGCCAACACGAAAACCAAACCCTTGGCACGCGGCGCCCAATCGTGACCGGCACATGGACTTGTCGTCTGGCTGTTCCAATAGAGAAAACTGCGGTGAGCTGCCGGTTACGAGGCAAGAACTCTCGCCCGCGCGCTTTGTGGCCAAGCGCCTCATGTACTGGACACGTCGGTTGCTCCGGCTCGGGCTACGAGCGCCAATCGTCGATGCCGCAGCGGGGCGGTGGCGAAAGATCCGGAAAACATCGCAAACAGGAAACCTCGAACGTTCCCTGCAATTCATGGAAGACCGCCTCCAACAAGTTGTCTTGGAACGCTGTCCAACGTCCGAGCAATACGTAGC